>Ga0099364_10002794_pt1 | contig 27605 bp, 27 predicted proteins | sample TergutTh196P3_FD_73070 | JGI IMG/M metagenome (GOLD analysis project Ga0099364, IMG submission 73070) | Microcerotermes parvus P3 segment gut microbial communities from Pointe-Noire, Republic of the Congo - Th196 P3 | ecosystem: Host-associated > Arthropoda: Insects > Digestive system > Gut ... | reverse complement strand
GAATATTTTTTAAAGCAGAAGACGGCGCCATACTTGTTGATCTGGAAGATCAAAAACTTGGTAAAAAAATTCTTATACGCGGCGACGGTACTTCCATTTATATTACCCAGGACATAGGCCTGGCTATTTTACGGGACAAGGACTGGCCCTACGACAAGCTTATCTATGTAGTAGGTTCCGAGCAGCAGTATCATTTTAAGGTACTGTTTATAATCCTTGATAAGCTTGGTTTCCCCAAGGCAAAAAATCTCCATCACCTTGCCTATGGCATGGTAAATTTGCCGGAAGGAAAAATGAAAAGCCGGGAAGGGACAGTGGTAGATGCAGATGAATTGATTGACAGCCTGCGGGACCTTGCTCTGGAAGAGATACGGAAAAAGGAGCGGGAAGAAGCGCTTAGTGACCCGGCGCAGACTGCAGAAAAAATTGCCCTTGGAGCTATTCATTATTTTCTTCTTTCGGTAAATCCCTATAAGGATATGCAGTTTGATCCTCAAGAGAGCCTTTCTTTTAGCGGCAATACAGGACCTTATTTGCAGTATATGGGAGCGCGTATTTCCAGTATGTTAAAAAAGGCAGAAACCCAAAATTCCGGGAAAGAAACAGCTTCGGATTTTACCCTTCTTGTTTCCGATTCCGAGTGGGAACTGTTAAAAACCCTGTCAGACTATAAAGAGGTGATTGCTTCCTGTGCAAAAAGCCTGGATCCTTCTCTTTTGGCGACTTATCTTTACAATGTATCCAAGGCGTTCAGCCGCTTTTACCATGAATGTCCCATACTGCAGGCAGAAACTCCGGCGCTTTCCGCTGCCCGCCTGGATCTGTCACGGGCAGTGCTTAAAGTATTAAAAGATGCTTTTAGCCTTATCTGTATACCGTTCTTGGAAGAAATGTAAGGCAATGAAAAAGAGAATACACTGTGCTGTATTTGCAGCAGCAATGTTAGCAGCATTTTTTTTGTGTATAAGCTGCGGCAATACGGACAATGAAACAGAAGAATTAATCAGACAGGGTACAGAATACTTTTATCTGGGCGACGATGATCGTGCCATAGAAGAATTTACCAAAGCAATCAAAAGAAGCCCAAGAAATGCCGATGCATATCATGGCCGGGGCCGTGCTTATGGCATGAAAGGCGATTATATCCAGGCTCTGACCGACCTTAGCGAAGCAATCAGGCTAAACCCCGGACATGCCGATGCATTTTCGAGCCGGGGCGGTTTATTTATTTTTATTGGCGACTATAACAGCGCCATAACAGACTGCGATGAAGCAATCAGACTGAACCCCGAACATGCCGATGCATTTTATAACCGGGGCCGCGCTTATCTAATTATGGATGATTATGACAATGCCATAAGAGACTTTACCCAAACAATTAACATAAATCCCGGAGATACCGGAGCATATTACAACAGGGGTATTGCATATTTCAACAGGGGCCACCCCGACCAGGCCAATGTAGACTTTAACGAAGCAATTTGGCTGTCCCCGGAATATGCCGATGCATATTTCCGGCGGGGCCTTGTATATCATTATTTTGAGGAATATGAGACAGCCATTATGGATTTTGAAGCGGCATTGCTGTACGACTCAGGCCATATAGAAGCACTGAGCTATCTTGAGCAAGCCCTGCAGAATATACAGTAAAGCCAAGCGCTTGACATAAAGGGCATTTTTTACTATGAATTAAGTTGATACAGGGATCAATAAAACCTGTAGTAAGGAAAAGATAATGTATGCTTTAGTAGAATTTAAAGGCCGGCAGTACAAAGCCGAAAAAGGCGCTGTATTAAAAGTGGACAAGATCGACGCCGAGCCGGGTGCAAAACTTGACATCGATTCTGTGCTTCTCATCTCAAAAGGAGAGGCCGATATTGCTGTGGGAACCCCCTATGTGGCAGGGGCAAAGGTAAGCGCAGTTGTGGAAAGCCATAATAAAGACAAAAAGATCATTGTTTTTAAGTATAAGCCCAAAAAGGATTACCGGCGTAAGCAGGGACATCGTCAGCAGTATTCGATTATCAGGATCGAAGAAATAATCGGGGCATAAAGATTTTGTGATCAATATAAAATTGGTTCTGGATGAAGCTGGGCTTCTAAAAAGCTGCGATATCCAGGGTCATGCCGGGGCGGGAAAAAGGGGAAACGACATTGTCTGTGCAGCCGTTTCTGTCCTTGCCAGAACTGCTCTTACTGTCCTTTCCGGCAGGGAAGGAATAGTTGTAAAAGGCAGCGCTCCCCAGCGGGGAGAATTTAAGCTGGAAACAGAAGCCCTGAACAACGAAGGAAGGGATTTTCTGAATGCTGCCGGCAGCTTTTTGATAGAAGGATTAGAGTCGGTAGCCGGGGAATATCCCCACTATTGTGTTATGACTGTTAGCAGGGAACGGAGGAACTAAAATGGCTCGAAAAAAGGGCGGAAGCGGAGCAAAAAACGGACGAGACTCAAATCCCCAGTATTTGGGGGTTAAGGCTTTTGGAGGAAGCCGGGTAAAAGCCGGAGCAATTATCGTACGTCAACGGGGAACAAAAATCCACCCAGGAACCAATGTAGGCTGCGGCGGAGATTATACTTTATTTGCCTTAAGTGCTGGAACTGTATCCTTTTCGCAGCGCCGCGGCCGTAAGCTTGCCGCAGTAATTCCTGATTGAAACAATTTGCTGATGAAGCATTAATTGAAGTCTCTTCCGGTAAGGGCGGTAACGGCTGCGTTGCCTTCCACAGGGAAAAGTATGTTCCCAGGGGAGGGCCATCCGGCGGTGATGGGGGCCGGGGTGGAAATCTGGTGTTTACCATACGCCGGAATCTGCGTACCCTGGCACATTTACATTATCAGCGCTCGTTCAAGGCAGAAAATGGCCAGGATGGCGGAGGACGGGGAAAGAATGGCAGGAATGGAGAAGATTTGCTTGTCCCGCTCCCTCCCGGAACTGTAATAAAAGACCCTGACAATGATGAAGTTATTCTGGATTTTAATATTGAGGGAGAGAACCATGTTTTTCTTAAGGGAGGAAACGGCGGCTGGGGAAATATTCATTTTAAATCTTCGGTAAACCAGGCCCCCCGTAAGGCATTGCCGGGTAAACCCGGCATTTTTCGCCGTATAAAGGTAGAGCTTCAGCTTATTGCCGATATAGGGCTTGTGGGTCTTCCCAATGCAGGAAAATCCTCTCTTTTGGACAAATATACCAATGCCCGTCCAAAAATTGCTCCCTACCCTTTTACAACCAAAATACCCAACCTGGGTGTCCTTAATCTGGGAAGCGGACAAGACAGGTATGACGATCGGGACATTATTATTGCCGATATACCCGGCCTTATCGAAGGAGCTTCCCACGGGGCCGGACTGGGTCATCGTTTTCTAAAGCATATTTCCCGGACTTTTGCCCTGGTTTTTTTAATAGATCTTTCGCAGGCAAATTTTATTGACGCTTTTGATATTTTAAACCGCGAACTGGAAACTTTTTCGCCGGAATTAAGCGCAAAAAAAAGAATTATATGCGGCACCAAGCTTGATCTGGAAGGAACTCCACAAGCGCTGGAAAAACTTAAGCAAAGCTACCCCAGCGAAAAAGTTTTTGGTATTTCTGTCTTTTCCGGGGCGGGTTTACAGGAACTTGCCGCAGAAATCGGCCTTATGGTTGAAAATATATGAAACTGGCAATTCTTGGAGGGAGTTTTAATCCCATCCACATCGGGCATCTGCATCTGGCAGATTTAACTTTTGCTGCTTTGGACATTGATCAGGTACTTTTTGTACCGGCACATATTTCTCCTTTTAAGTTAAATCAGGATGAACAAGAACCAAATATGCTCAGCGCTTCTGCTGCCGACCGCCTGGACATGATCCTTGCCTCTATTACAGCCGATCCCCGGATCAATGTGGATGATCTTGAACTGCGCCGGGGAGGGATTTCCTATACAATAGACAGCCTAAAAGAAATAATCGACCGGTATAAATGCGAAGAAAAACCTGTATTAATTCTGGGAGATGATCTGGCTTCTGATTTTTCCAAGTGGAAAGATGCAGAGGAAATCTCCCGGCTTGCCGACATTGTTCTTGCCCGCCGCCAAAGAAACGGAACTGCCGGCGAAGCGCTTAAAATAGCTTTTCCTTATCCCCACAAGACTCTGGATAATAAAATTCTGGATATTTCTTCCGCCGAAATACGGCATCGTATAAACAAAGGCCTTGCATGGCATTATTTGGTACCCCGCGGCGCCCGTTTGCTTATACAAGACAGGGGACTTTATCAAGCCGGTAATAATGCTGATAAAGAGATAGACAACGAACTTATTGCCCGTGTAGAAGATGCAGTAAGGAACATTTTATCCCCAAAACGATTTATCCATTCCCGTAATACCGCTATACTGGCCCGTGATCTTGCCTTATGCAATAATCTGGACGAAAAAGCCGCATACCTTGCAGGAATTGCCCATGATATGGCAAAAAACCAGGCCTCTGACCTAAGCCATGGAAAGGCAGCAGCGGTATTGCTACAGGAACGCTTCGGCATACATAATAAAGATATATTGGAGGCTGTAGAGTTTCATACAACCGGGAAACAAGGAATGAGCGATTTAGCCAAAGCGGTATTCATTGCCGATAAGTTTGAATATTCCCGGCACAGTAAAAAAAAGAAACATGGTGAACTTAACGATCTGTTTTATTCGGTATTAAAGGACAATATCAGCTGGTTAAGGAAAAATGGAATACAAGCGGCGGAAGAAAGCCTGCGGCTGCTGGAAGAAACAAAGTTGATTGAAGGAAGGATAAACAATGAAAAAGACATTTGATTATAAAGCCGACCTTAGCATCTTTTTAATAATTGCCATTGTACTTGTTCTGACAGCGGGAGTTATTTTTAATTATAATGTTTTCCGCTCCGATCCAATAGAAGAAGCCCTGGCAGGAGATGAAATAATTAATATTCTTTTTGTGCTGGAACACGAGCAAAAACCCCTGGGTGCCTATGTATTAATGTACTCTCCCATGAACAACCGGGCTGCGGCAATTTCCATACCCGGCGATACAGGCCGTATACTAAGAACAATAAACAGGGTTGACAGGCTTGATTCTGTGTATCTTTCACATAGTACAGAAGCATTTGAAACCGAAATACAGTACCTTTTGGAGCTTACAATTGATTATTGTATAGTAATTGAAACAGAAAATCTGTCAAGAATAATAGATCTTATCGGCGGAGTAACGATCTTTATCCCCAATGCAATTAATTTTGAAGACGAAGTAACTATTCATTTTCCTTCGGGAAATACAAGATTGGACGGCGATAAAGGAATACAGTATATTATCTTTGAATTCCCCGAAGAAGAACAAAATGCCGCAAGTCTGCGGCGCGAGCGGTTTTTTCTGGGATTTCTTAAAAGTCTGGGAGAAAATTATTTCCTTCTTCAAGATACTTCCATTTCAAGAAACTTTTTCCCCTTAATAAAAACACGAATGAACCGACTTGCTCAAAGGCGGCTGTTCGAGTCTCTTTCTGCCCTGGACATTGACCGTATACTATTTCAATCTATTGCAGGCACTTACCAGGAAGTATCCGGAGAACGGCTTCTTATGCCCCACTATGACGGAATGGTAATAAGGGATGTGGTACGGCAGGCACAGCGGAGTCTTGCCCAAAGAACACAGGGAACCCTGATGGAAAGAATTTTTACTGTGGAAATCCTTAACGGAACTACTACTACAGGAATGGCAGGGCGTACTGCAGACCTAATCCGGGGCTTTAATTACGATGTTGTTTCTATAGGTAATGCCGATAGAAATGATTATGAAAATACAGAAGTAATTGACAGAACAGGTTATGAACAGGTAGCAAACAGTTTTGCAGCGGTAATTCAATGCAGGAATATTCGTTATGAATCCAGAATTCCCGACGAAGCTGATTTAATAATGCAGGACAGAGAATTATTGGCGGATTTTACCCTGGTTATTGGAAGAGATTTTAATGGGCGAATTGTTGTCGGAAACTAGGACTATAGCTAAAGAGGAAGTACTGGCTATATGCACCCTCCTGGAAGAACATAAGGGAGGAGATGTAATAGCCCTGGATCTGCGGGAACTCCACAGCTGGACGGACTTTTTTATTATTGTAACAGTAACAAGCGGAGCGCATCTTCAGGGTTTGGTACGTCATATAATCGATTATGCCAGGGGGCAGGAGCTTAAGCTGCACGGCAAGCATAAAAAAAGCGATGATGGCGGCGGATGGAGCTTTGTCGATATGGGAACAGCTGTAATACACCTTATGACAGCTCAAACCAGGGAGTTCTACAAACTGGAAGACCTTTGGAGTTCCGCTGGGATTATTTACCCTTTTTCCGCTAACTGAGCCATTTATTCATCAAAATCATCGTAATCTACATCTTCTTCATAATCGTAATCGTCTTCTTCCTCGTCAAAATCATCGTCTTCTTCGTCATCATCTTCGTCGTCGTCATCGTCAAAATCATCGGTATCATCAAAGTCATCTTCAAATTCCTCGTCTCCGTCGATAAAATCATCATCGTCAAGATCATCATCATCCCCATCGGCGGCATCGCTTAGACTGAAGGGATAAGGGTATTTTACAGACAGTAAATCAAATTCCATGCATAGTCTCCTATCTTCTGAACATAAATGAGGAAATAAAGTTCTGTCAAGTCATTTGTCAAGTCTTTCTATTGATTCATAAGAAAATATAGTAAAAAATAAAACGTGAAGCAATCAATTCGATTTGGAAAGACATTTACCCTTAATCCGCCGTGTAAAATCAACCTTCATTTATCTGTGAAGGAGCTGCGGCCCGATGGTTATCATAATCTGGAAAGTATTTTTGCCGCATTGGGTTTATCTGATACCCTTTATATAAGAATTTTACCGGGAAACAGGTCCCAAACAGCTCTTTCGGTCAAAAATGACGGTCCAATGGAGAAATTATCCCGAAAAAGACAGTTTTTCCCGGCTATACCTATGGAAAAAGACCTAATTTTCCAGGCTGTGGATTTATTTCGCTTAAAAACAGACTTTTCGGCTAATCTGGCAATTCAACTAATAAGACGTATTCCTCCGGGTTCCGGGCTGGGAGGAAGTTCTTCCAATGCTGCCGCAGTACTTTTAGCTTTGAACCATATTAACCGCGGATCAAGGCTTTCACGGGAAAAAATACTGGATTTAGCCATACAACTGGGCTGCGATGTACCTTTTTTTATAGAAATCGCCCTTAATCGCAAGGTACAAAGCACAATTCGTACTGCAAGCGGCAAAGGGGAGATGCTTAGTCCCTTGCCTTCTCTCCCGCAGTTTGGAATTTTACTGGTTTTTCCCGGATTCCCCAGTTATACAGCAGCAGCCTATAAACTACTGGATAAAAAGCGAGAGAATATTAAAAACGCAGACCAAGCCTTCCCTCCTGCTTATTGGAATTTTTCCAATGATTTTCTGGAATTATTTTTAAATCATGGAGCTGAAAAGGAAAAATTCGCCTACAAGACGATCTTGCAGGACTTAAAAGGTGTTGGAGCAATTTTTGCCGGACTTTCCGGGTCTGGATCTGCCTGTTTTGGTATTTTTTCCAGTCAAAAGGAAGCAGAACAAGCCCAAAAAAAACTAATCGGCAAATTTTATACAGTTCAGAGTTCTTTTTTCTTGCGTTATCGGAAAACCAGGGGTACAATAGGGGTGAACCAAAACGGTATTAATTACCTTTTTTGTGATTAACAAAGGAGCTCGCCATGGAAATAACTGACATCCGTGTCCGAAAGGTCACGGGAGAGGGCAAACTCAAAGCATACGTGACGGTCACTTTTGATAACTGCTTTGTGGTTCACAATGTCAAAATAATTGAGGGAAAAAACGGTGTTTTTATAGCCATGCCCAGCCGAAAAACCAGGACAGGCGATTATAAGGATGTGGCTCATCCAATTTATCCGGAATTCCGCTCGAAATTACAGGAACAAATACTAACAAAGTATAATTCGGGCAATGTTCAGGACGATTTATCGGTCGAAATTTAGTTTACTGTATTAATAAATTTTCCAGCTCTTGTACCAAAAGAGAGAATGTTTTACAGGCTGCCTCTACCGGTTCCGGACTGGACATATCCACTCCAGCACATTTTAACGACTCTATGGGAAACTTGGAGCCGCCTGTCTTAAGAAAGTTAAAATAATCTATACATTCCTGTTTTCCCCCCTTAAGAACCCGTTCTGCAAGGGCTAAAGAGGCGGATATACCAGTAGCATACTTATATACATAAAAAGCCCGGTAAAAATGGGGAATACGCAGAGCTTCCAGGTCGCTTTCTTCTTCAAAGTGCATTTCCGGGCCAAAATATTTTACCAAGAGCTGCCTGTATTCGCTGCGGAGCAGTTCCAGGGTTAATGGGATACCGTTTTCTTCAAGTTCATGGGTGCGTTTTTCAAATTCTGCAAACATGGTCTGACGGTAAAATGTAGAAAGAAAATCATCTAAACGTTTATTTATTATATATTTCGTTAATTCAGGAGTATCTGCATTCTTTTTTAGATATCGAAAGAGGAGTTCTTCGTTAAAGGTACTGGCTACCTCTGCTTCAAAAATTGTATAGTCGTAGTGCATAAAAGGATTTGAACGGGCAGCATACCATGAATGCATGGAATGGCCGCCCTCATGAGCCAGAGTAAATACATCCCGTATGGAATTGTCCTTGTAATTCATTAAAATATATGGGTCTCCGTTATAGCTTCCATAGGAAAAAGCTCCGCTGCGTTTTCCCTTGTTTTCATAACGGTCTGCCCAGGAGCCAAGAAGCCCCTTCCGTAAGGTATCTGCATATTCGCTTCCCAGCGGAGCAAGAGCCGATGAAACTAAGTCTACAGCTTGTTCCCAGGAAGTAAGCTTTTGCACACCTTGTACAAGGGGTACATATACGTCGTAATGCCGCAGTTCATCGATTTTTAGGTGCCGTTTTCGAAGACTGTAATACCTATGCAGGGGGGCAAGGTTATTATTCACTGTTGCTACCAGGTTGTCATACACAGCTTCGTTTACATCATCGGGAAAAAGCGCTGCTGCCCTTGCAGAAGGAAAGTTCCGTATCCGGGCGTTTATTACATCCTGCTTGACAGATGCAGAATAAAGCGCTGCCAGAGTGGTTTTATGGGAAAAAAAGCAGCTATAAAAGGCCTTATAAGCATTACGGCGGATTTTCCTGTCTGGGTTTTCCATAAATACAGTCCAGCTTGACTGGGAAAGAGGAAGCAGCCCTTCCTTTGTTTTAATAAAGCCAAAGTCAAAGTCTACATTGGTTAAAACAGAAAAAGCTTTATTTGCCGCATCTTCTCCTTCGGCATGAATAGCCAGAATCCGTTCTTCCTTATCACTTAAAATATGCGGTTTGTACCGAAGAAGCTTTTTTAAATAGATAACATAATCCTTAATACGGGGATGGGACAGAAAGATTTCCATGTCTTTGGCAGAAACAGCCTGTATTTCAGGTACTGCCCAGGACATAGCTGCGCCTTTTTTTGCCGTTATCATATTAAATTTACCAGTCATAGCCTGGGCAGTATCGGAACCTTCGTCTTCGGTTTTTCTTAGATTGCAGTAAGTCCCAAGACCTTCTTCCAGCATTTCCAGCTCTTGCTGAAAATCCAAAAAATCGGCAAGCGCATCGGCAGAGGATCCTAAAGTTCCCCTGTACATGGAAATTTGTTCGGTTTTACCGGAATAAACAGCCATATCACTGTCCCAGCCTTGATCATCTATATACAGACTTTGTAAATTCCATTTGTACTTGTCCGGAATTTCGGAACGCAGGGGAATAGATACATTAGGCGAAGTATTATCTGACATATTTACCGGGTGACTTCCGATTCGCCCCGTAAATCAAAATTCTTGGTAAAAACCGGCATGTCCGGAGCGTTAATTATGACCATCCCGGTAAATTGATAGCTTACCCATTGCATAGCTATTACCCTATCCAAAAGATCCCTGCGTGTATCTATGAAATTCATTACTAAAAACAATTCTTTTTCTGCGGATTCCAGGGCCGGCACTGTCCACATATCTCTATCCGTTCCTTCTGCCCAAAAAAGACCGGAACCATACAATTTATAGCTAAATGAAGAAAGTGTTACCGGAAAGGGATTTGGATTATCTATATGGAGCCGGACAAAAAAACGGGTATTTATTAGTTCTGCCTGCATTATTCTGATAGAACTAATCGAAAAGTCCGGTTCCTTAATCCGGGGAAGATCTGCAGAAGGAACAGATTTACATGCATAAGAACAAATACTCAGTGCCAGAACAATGGGTACTATACGGGTACAAATATGCCAATACCGCAAATTCAACGGAAAATCGAACATAGTATACTATCGGCACAAGATCGCTTTAGGAGCCCCTTAGTTCCTGAAATTCAACAAGATTTCGCAGTTTATGGGCTGCTTTTTCCTGGATCTGCCGTACCCTTTCCCTTGTTATACCCAGTAATTTTCCGGTTTCTTCCAGGGTAAGGGGAACTTCGCCGTCCAGACCATAACGCAGCTGAATTATCTTCATCTCCCGCTGGGAAAGATGAGAAAGAATGGTCCCAATGGTTTCCTGCAGGGTCATAGAAAAAGCAGCCTCGAAGGGTTCGGTCATGGAATCGTCCCTTATTAAGTCTGCAAGGCGGGTCATGTTTCCATCATCTACAATAGTATCCAGACTTGTGGTTTCCTGTGAATGCTTTATTATTTCCTTTACTTTATTGATAGAAAGCCCCAAATAGTCGGCCAATTCTTCTTCGCTGGGGTCCCGTCCCAAATCTTGAGTAAGCTGTTTTGCGACAAAATAGCATTTTTTAATAGTATTAAGCATATGAATGGGAATACGGATTACCCTGCCCTTGTCGGCAATACTTTTAATAACCGCCTGCCTAATCCACCAGGTTCCATAGGTAGAAAAGCGGCAGCCGCGGGTATAGTCAAATCGTTCTACTGCTTCGATAAGACCAATATTACCTTCGTCAATAAGATCCAATAAAGCCAGTCCGCGGTGCTGGTAGTTTTTTGCAATGGATACTACCAAACGCAGATTTGAATTGATCATTTTATTTTTATAATCCAGCAGGACCGTTTCCATGGCCTTTTTCTGTTTGATATAGCCCGGATCATCTTCATTGCCAAGGTATTTTTCTTCGAGTTTTTCCAATTGATTACGGTAATTAACGATTTGTTCCCCAATATCCTGTTCATCCTGAACAGTTAAAAGGGGGTAACGGGAGATTTGTTTAAAATATAAAGCCAAAGGATCGCTTTCTTTTGTGATTTTTACACGTTTTTCTCTGCTGCTTCCGCTGCGGGGGCGTTTCTTGGTTCGGCTTCGTTCTGTTGCTTCCCACCGGGCTTTTATATCCCTGTGAGCAGCCGGTTCCCGCCTGCCGGCAGTTTCACGTCGAAGACCGATCAATAAACCTTCGTTTTTGTCCCATTTAGTATCCAATGTTTCCATAGTAACACTGGAATATGTTTTTCCGGATTGTCTTGTCATAGTAACCACCTTCTTTTAACTATTTTGTCCGGAAAAATAGCCCAAACTACACCCTTTTTCGCTTTTTTTATGATCTTGGAGCAGTTGCCGGATCAATTGGGGTACTGCCTCTATAAACAAAAAAGAAAAGCTGAGGTTTCGCCGATCCGGGATCGATTCCCAGTTTTCCCAATTCAGTTCCGGAATTTACCCTGTCTCCTTCCTTTACCGAAAGCGTTTCAAAACCGCCATATACATATAAATAGCCTCCCGTCGCCTGAACAATTGCAACCCTGCCAAAATTCCTGTACGGCATGGCCGATACCACTGTCCCGGCAGTAAGGCTTCTAACCCCTTCGTTTCTTTCGCCGGTAATCTGAACACCATTAAGCCTTCCGGTAATTTGCGAAATCTCCCGTGCCTGTATGGGCCAGCGTATTGAAGAATTAACCCTAACCGGATTCCCTGCAGTGCCGGATGCCGGCGGATTCGAAGTGGATCCGGCCGTCTGACCACTGTTTTGGGTTCTGCTTTGAGCTGCAGCAGGCTGTTGGATGGGAATTCGTATAGTTTCGCCTGCTCTAATTACATAGTTGGGAGCAAAACCGTTCATTTCCAGTAATTCCGGCACAGTTGTTCCAAAACGGCGGGCTAAACTAAACAAGGTTTCGTTACGCTGAATGATATACGGCTCGTAACCCCGCGGTGCAGCAGCATTGTTTGTACCGTCCAGCCGAGCTGTACCGTCCAGCTGAGCTGTACTAGGAATTCGTATCCTGGCCCCTGCCTGAACTGTTCGGGCATCGCTTATTCTATTAAGCTCCAATACCTCCTGAACATTCACCCCGTAACTCCGGGCTATGGAATAGATGGTTTCTCCCCTTTGCATAACATGAACCGTTTCCGAGGAAAAACCAAACCCTGCAGTAAAAATGACCAGAATGATACAAATAAGCAAGCGATACAGTAATCTGCTTTCCATAATTATAGTATCGGTACTTCTGCCCTTTTACAGTATCTTACATTGCAAGAAAAATCAAGTGTTTTTTTTATAAAAATATGGCAAATTCTCTCTCTATGCAAGGATTAACCCAGTTTTTTCAGGGAATCTTCGATCATATTAATATATTCTTTGCCAAGATCAGAAAGAGGCCGGCTGGCGCTTCTAATCCAAGCGAATTCCAAAGCCAGACGCTTGTCGGATAGTTTAAATGTACGGTAGTTTGCATGGGGGGTGAGTTTTTCATAGGCTTTTGTATAGGCGCCGATGAAATACGCATCTGTATTAAGCTGAAATTCATTAAGTGTATGGGCATCTGAAACAAAGATTCGATTACTGCGAATTGCCGCAGAAATTTTTAAAAGCTCTGAAGGAAAATTAAAGTGCGTATCGCGAAAAACGACCATGGGATAAGCTTCCAGCATATCCAGGGTCAGCTCTGACAGCCCGGAGTGATATAAGGGGTTATGCTTTCCAACTGTTATAGACAGCGGACACACCAGTAAAGGATGATACAATAGCCCGCGTGATTTGATAAGGTTGATTGTCGCTTTTTTTGTATCATTTAACAGTACCAAAAGGCCTATTTCCGAACGGTGGGTAATTACGTTTCCCAAAACCTCTAAAAAGGGACCTTCCAAAAAGGAAAATTCCGAATCCCGCGAAGCGTATCGTTTATAGATATCTATGAATAACAAGCTAGCAAAACGTATGTATTGACTTGAAACGGAGAAATTTACCGGCGGCTCTTTTTTACTGTAGTTTTTACAGAATTCCATGGTCATAGTAAATTGATCATATGCAGCCTGGGCATAATTAAGGAACTCTTCTCCGAACTTTGTCAATTCAACGCCCTTCCCCGTACGCTGGAAAATTGTCTGGCCTATTTCATCTTCCAGACTCTGCACCGACTGGGAAATATTGGATTGCGAGGTATACAGTTCCCGTGCTGCCTTATTGATCGAACCGCATTCGGCTATTTTGATAACTTGCTTGATTTGGTCAATACGCACGACTTCCTCCTTATTAGCAATAGCGATAGATATCTATTAAAAATATATATCAAAAACATATAGGAAATCAATAAAGATTTATGTATTATTACCAATAGTGGGGGGATAGGTGAGAAAAATTGCAATTATCATTGTTATATTGCTTTCTGCCGCAAACCTGTACGCACAGGAAAACCAGGCTGATATATCACCTCCCTTCATGTTTGCTGCTCCTGTTCTGGAAACAGTGTGGTATGGACGGACAAGTTCTGCCATGGGTTTTGGCATAACGCTTGGTTCGGAAGATACCGTATCCATAGGTCTAAAGTGGCTATATGCGCTGTCTTTGGCGGAATATGATATAACAACCTTCGAATTAACGATCTTTCTTCGTTTATATCTGTCCGAATACCTGTCCGAATTCCTGCCCGTATACCTGTCAACTAAGGAAAGCATCAGCGGTCTGTTTGCCCAGCTTAACTGCGGCGCTGCGGTATTTTCCGGGGACGGCAGCATATCGCTCCCCGAAGAAGGCGGTACATTTACAATTGGAATAACGGCGGGCTGGCGCTTCTTGTTCGAGCCGCGTTATTTAATTGAGCCGTATATACGAGTTGGTTATCCGTATTTCGGCGGCGCGGGAGTATCCGCAGGGATGAGGTTTTAATTATGGAAAGAAAAAAGATAAACACGTTATTTGTCATATTGGTTGTTATTATTGGCTGCCTTTTTATCAGCACCTGCAAGAATCCTTTGATACAGAGACTAACAGACCATATGTATTGTTCAGTCTGCGAAAGGGCAAATGCACGATGTGTGTGCAGCTCAGGTAGCCCGGCTCCATTAACTTATAACCTCGGGGATCAAGGCCCGGGCGGCGGCTGGATCTTTTACATAAACCCGAATTCTGCTACCGAAGGCTGGACTTATCTGGAAGCTGCTCCTACTAATGTACCAGATAATTCAACTATGCGTAATTGGGCTACAGGCACTGGTATTAATATATCAGGTTTGGGAAACGGTATCGGCACTGGACGGAGTAACACAACCCTCATTCTTGGAGGAGATCCGGGAGCCCCTGCAGCATTAGCCGCCGACACCTATAATATAAACGGTGTCAGTGACTGGTTCCTGCCGAGCATTGATGAACTGGATAGAATGATGTCTGTGCTGTATGTGGGTGGACCCATAGAAGGGATTTCTCTAGCTGCCAATACTGGCGGTTTCCCTATTGGTAGGTATTGGTCTTCTACGCAGTCTACTGCTTGGAACGCTTGGGCCATAGTGTTAAATAACGTGCCAGCCACTAGTAGGGCGGAAGACGGAAAAACCCTTGGTAACCGTGTCCGTGCTGCACGGCGGTTTTAAAAGAAGGTATAGATTACGAAGCGCGGAGAGAAAATTTTATCAACGAAAGACGGCGGGCGGCTGACTAGCCGCCATTCAATCCTTCCTCTCGTCTCGTCGACCGAAGGGAGACATTAACACGAATGAAAATAAATTAGATTATAGATTATTCGTGTAATTCGTTGACTTTCTTAATCTTTGTGCCGCTGTGAGAGGAATTCCCGGTAATGTCTCTTTCGTATGCTTGCAATTAAGGTGTTTGCGATTGTAATTTGCTGATTATTTCTAAATCAAGCCCGGTTATTCTTTGGACATATTCAATAGAAGAACCCTCTGCCAATGCATTACGGGCAATTTCTTCATAACCTTCTATTCGGCCTTCCTCTCGGCCTTCCTCTCTACCTTCCTCTCGACCTTCCTCTCGACCTTCCTCTCGTGCCTGGCGTCTTAAGTAGGTCATTTCAGCCTGGAAGTCCAGTTCGATTTTTTCATCGCGCATTATTCGGGCACGTTCTTCTTCGTCTCTGGAGATCGTCATTAACACTCCGCTCGCCATCGCTATGCCCTCCTCAAGTTTTACTATCTCGTTTATTGTACTACGTTTGCTTCTATCCGTCAAATATGCAAAGTATACTGCCCACCGCTCAGGTATACTCATTGTACCGGCAGGTTTCTCTACAATAATTTCCAGTTTGGATAACTCAAGGGTTATTATTCTGCTTCTGCCATTCAACGATACTCGATTTTCATGATCATAATATTCAAAGTTATGATAAAACTGTTCATCCATAAAAAATTGTTCTTTGGCAAGAATAGCTATCTGGTATGACTGTTTTAGATCCTTATAGTCCCTGTCTATTCCTTTTATATCCTGAGCGGTAAATAATTTGGCAGCATAATACTCTAAGCGTACCGGTTCAAATGATTTAGGATTAAAGCACATCTCAACATTTACCAGTTCATCATTATTTGCTCTGCAGTTAATATCAAATCGTATCTGTCTGTCCCGTGTATTACCCACTGGCGGTTCATTGGCGAGAATAGAGACGATGGTAACTTCCTTGCCAATAAGCGCCGAAACGAACTTTGATAATGCGCCCCGGGAATCCGGATTTGACCTTGTGAAAACTGCTTTAAAGACATGATCAAGCCGAATATCGATGGGGTCATCATCTTCCATTAAAAACATTTTTTTCACCCTTTGCCTCCTATTACCCCTATCTTTATAAAGGGGGTATATGTATACAAAAGGCAAAAAGTGTCGCGGCGCTTGTATTAAAATGATTTTTTTTATTGCTTCTAATCGTGTATTTTCGTGTTAATGTCTCCCTTCGGTCGACGAGCCGAGAAGTAGGATTAAATGGGCGCTATTGCGCCCGGCGGCTTTCGTTGACTTTCTTGATCTTTGTGCCTTTATGAGAGGAATTTCCAGTAATTTCCTCTGGATTTGCTTTCTTTTTTAGGTTAAAATTGTACTATGACACAGAAAAAGACCCTTTTGGGTATTTTTGTTCTTATGCTCCTCTTTTCAAGCATTGGTAATGCCCAGGAAAGCAGCCAGGAACCAGATGTTTTTGCCCCTTTTGTGTCTCATCTGGAAGGAGAAATCCGGAATAACCTGATTCGCCTGTCCTGGATAGACGCTCCGGCAGTCCGGGGGCCGGTTTATGTGTATCGTTCAACAAGCCCTTTTTCGGCTTTAATAGATGAGCTTCCCGAGCCCGTCGAAATAGCCTATGGAACCGGCTATTATCTGTACGAAGTTGATAATCCGGGGATTTTCTATTACTTTGTGGCAGCCAGCGATGAAAGCGGCCGTAGATTTATACTGTATGTCCCCAATACCAATATTGTAAGCATTACTGTTCAGCCGGAAAATGTTCCCGGTTATTTAGATGATTTATTATCTGAATTGGCCGATCAGGATGAACTTCACGAGAACGTAGAAATAGCTGTTCCCCATATCATGCGAACGGGCATAGAAGAAATACATACCCGTATAGAAGAAGGCAGAGTGATTATTGGTTTTTCCGGAGTAGATGCTGCAAAAAATCTTATCCTATACCGGAGTTTAAGCCCTATTAGACAGCCGGAAGATCTATTAGGCGCTATGATTATCAGGCAAAGGGTACATTCTCCGGTTATTGACAGCCCCCTGCCGGGAATTAACTATTATTATGCGCTTGTTTATGAAGAAGATATTAATTCCGGCCTTTTTTCCATACGGCCTGGTATAAATGCTACCGAAGCGGTATTGATTCCTCCAATCCATTATGGTTTACGGAGTATACCTTTGCCGGGTATTACTCAGTCTGCTCCTGGTTCCGATTATCCCTTGACAGAAAGTACAGCATTGGGACTAGAAGCAGCGGAAATTGCCGCAGATTTGGAACAGCAGTACGAAACAGGCAGCATGTCCGGATCCAGTGTGCATCCCAGTAGGCAGTTCCTTCAAATAGAAGCGGTTGTATTTACCGAAGACCTGGTCATTGGCGGAGTTGGAGAAGAATACCAGTTTCGCAGCATAGTTCAGGGTTATTTTTTACTGGAAGAATGGGACAGGGCAGAAGAAGAATTCCGCCGCTTTTTGGATTTACCGCGTACCAGCCGTAACCGTACCAAGGCACGATTTTATCTGGGACAGGTTTTATTTTTCCAGGGAAAACCCAGAGAAGCGCTTTTGGAATTTTTAGCGGCTCAGGATATGTTTCCGTCAGAAGCAAATCCCTGGATACAATCAACCCTGGTACAGTTGACCATGACAGATTAGTCCGGACAGTTTATATTAACGGTTCAACATGAATAGTTGCGGCCATCTTATACTTATCCAGTATTATATTTTCAATAGCAGTAGCTATTTCATGACCCTTTTCGATGGTTAAATTCTTTTTAAGCCGTATATGGACGGTTAATTCTTTATGAGAAATATAATCATGTATATGAAAATGATGCATTTTTAAATCATTGCCGTACACTTGAACAATATCATCCGTAATATTTTTAATGAGTTCATCGGACGGCTCTTCGCCAAGCAATTTGGTTATTACTTCCTTTAGGATTGCAAAAGTAGCATAAAATAACATTAAGGCAATAATTATGCCCAATATACTGTCAATCCACCAGAATTGTCCTGCAAATAAAATACCGGCCAATACAACTACAGAAGACAATGCATCGGACCTATGATGCCAGCCGTCTGCTTTAACGCTGGAATTGTTGGTTTTTCGTGCTATATAAAAAGCATATTGTGCCAAAAGTTCCTTTACTACAATAGAAATAATAGTCACGACAATTGCAAGAATTCCATACTCAACTTTTTCTCTTTTGTTAAACTGATCGATTGAAGTTCTAATAAAATCATAGGCAATAATACCCAGAATTACAGCAATAAAAAGCGATGCTATATGTTCCCAGCGGCCATGTCCAAAAGGATGTTCTTTGTCTGCTTTTTTGGAAGAAAATTTTGCAGCAATTACAACAATTACAGAACTCAGCGAATCGGAAAGGGTATGCCAGGCATCTGCTGCCAATGCAATTGATCCGGTAAGTAACGATACCCACATTTTGGCGGCAAATAAAACAGCGTTTATAACTATCGAAACTCCGCCTGCAATATATCCGCCTTTTGTTTTATCCATACAGTGTAGTATCCATATTGCAATAATGTGCCATTTTTTTTTAGATTCTGCAAGATCCATGCTAGAAATATATAAAGAAGAATGGTATACTGCCTGGCAAGAGGTAAAAAAATGCCCAGAATTAAAGACTTTATCGACACCACTCACTTTACCAAAGAAGAGATTATGCACATCATCGACCTTTCATTTGCCATAAAAAAGTGCATAAAAAACGGCTATTACCCCAAATTGATGGAAAATAAATCCCTTGGCATGGTATTTCAGCAAAGTTCAACCAGGACCAGGGTTTCCTTCGAAACAGCTATGGCTCAGATGGGCGGTCATGCCCAGTACCTGGCTCCCGGCCAGATACAACTTGGAGGCCACGAAACTATCGAAGACTCCGCCCGTGTATTGTCCTTGCTGGTGGATGTACTTATGGCAAGGGTAAACCGCCATAAAACTGTTGAAGATTTAGCGCGGCTTTCCACCATACCCATACTTAACGCAATGAGCGACTATAACCATCCAACCCAGGAAATAGGCGATGCCATTACGATGATAGAAAACCTCCCCCCCGGGAAAAAGATAGAGGACTGCAAACTTGTCTTTGTTGGTGATGCAACCCAGGTCTGCGTTTCGCTGGGCTTTATTGCCAGTAAATTGGGAATGAAGTTCGTACAGTTTGGCCCCAAGGGCTACCAAATTCCGGAAAACCGCAAAAAAATTATAGAGGAACAGTGCAAGGTTTCCGGCGGCAGTTTTTTAATTAGCGATGATCCGGACGAAGCCCTCAAGGATGCAGATTTTGTCTATACCGATGTCTGGTACGGACTGTATGACGATGAACGCTCTACCGTGGACTGCTTTAAAATATTTTTTCCTAAATACCAGGTTACCGGCGCACTTATGAAAAAAGCCGCACCTCATGCAAAGTTTATGCACTGTCTGCCTGCCTCCCGCGGAATGGAAGTTGTTGATGAGGTATTGGATGCCCCTTATTCGGCAGCCTTTGACGAAGCAGGAAACCGTCTAACAGCCATGCGGGGGCTGCTTGCCTACTTTGTAGCTCCAACAAAAGTAAACGAAAGTGCAGCTCAAGCATCTAAAGAAGAGCTGGACATTCTATTAAAAAAAACAGGAGATTATAATTAATGAAACAGAAAAAGTTCCGATTAGTTGATGCAGTACTTGCTACTGTATGTCTTATTCTGGTTGTAGAAGCTGCAGCACCATCTGCCGCTATAGGTCACAGCCAATATTTCTGGTGGATTCTTTTATTGGGGGCATTCTTTTTGCCTTATGGATTGATATCGGCAGAACTTGGCACCACCTACCGCGATGAAGGCGGGCTCTTTGACTGGGTAAAACGCGCCTATGGCCGAAGCTGGGGCAGCCGTGTGGCCTGGTATTATTGGATTAACTATGCTTTTTGGGTAGCTTCATTGGCCGTTTTATTTACTTCTGTAATAGACCAGGCTTTTGGAACAGAAATACCCGTTGCACTATCAGTCATTATTCAGCTTGTGTTTATTTGGGTAGTATGTATTTTAAGTTTGTTTCCCGTTTCGGAAAATAAAACCTTAATTAATATAGGCACTGTAATTAAAATTGTATTAATGGGTTCTTTGGGTGTATTGGGTATTTTCTGGGCAGCAAGCCACGGCGCTGCAAATCCTGTGACCAGCGTAAGAGACCTGCTCCCCGGTTTTATAGGAATTTCTTTTATCCCCATAATCCTGTTTAACTTTATGGGTTTTGAAGTAGTTGCTACTTTTTCCGGAGAAATGGAAAAACCAAAGACACAAATTCCGCAGGCATTATTAATGGGCGGTGTTTGTATAGCGGTGTTTTACCTCTTTGCATCTTTTGGCATAGGCGTTGCCATTCCCATAGAAGAACTGCTTGATGCAGAAACCTCCATATCTTATGGCTTTTTGGAAAGCTTTATTTATTTCTTCAGCGGTATGAGCTGGCCTGTAAGAATACTGCTTCCTATTGTTGGTGTCTTATTCTTGTATACTTTGATAGTCAACCTGCTTTCCTGGGCATTGGGAATAAATTATGTTGCCTCCTATGCAGCGGATAACCAAGCCATGCCGGCATTTTTCGGAAAGCGCTGGAAACACAATGGAGCGCCTCTGGGTTCTGCCATGATGAATGGAATTGTAGCCAGTATTTTAGTAATTGTTGCGCCTTTTATACCGGATCAGGATATTTTTTGGGGATTCTTTGCATTACAAATTATTACTTTGTTGATGTCGTATATGCTGATGTTCCCGGCCTTTAAGAAACTTCGTAATGTCGATCCCAATGCAGAGCGTCCTTATAGAGTACCCGGCGGACCGGTTTTGATTAACCTGATGGTCTATGTCCCGGTGATATTATTAATTCTTGCAGCTTTATTCTGTATGGTGTATCCGGATTATGAAGGCGGCTGGATATTTGATGAAATGCTTATCATAGGTACAATCTGCGCAATTATCGCAGGTGAAATTGTGACCTATGTAACCGGGAAAAAGGCCAAAACATGAAGCGTTTAAAAACTACCCCCAGGCAGGATCGCTTTCGTATGCCGGGTGAGTTTGAAGCTCATGAAGGCTGCTGGATGCTGTGGCCGGAGCGCAGCGATAACTGGCGGCTTGGTGCAAAGCCTGCACAGGCAGCTTTTATAAAAGTAGCCGAAGCAATTTCCCGCTTCGAACCGGTAACCATGGGGGTATCTGCCGGTCAATACGATAATGCTGTAAACTCTTTGCCTGCCGCCATACGGGTGGTGGAAATTTCCAATGACGATTCCTGGGTCCGCGATAACGGTCCTACATTCGTAAAAAATGATGCAGGTATAATCCGCGGTGTGGATTGGGAGTTTAACTCCTGGGGCGGCCTGGTTGACGGCCTTTATTTCCCATGGGATAAAGACGACCGTGTCGCCCACAAGATATGCGAAATCGAACGCAAGGATGTGTACCGTTCTTCGGGCTTTATACTTGAAGGCGGTTCGATCCATACAGACGGCGAGGGAACTTTATATACTACCGAAGAATGTCTTCTCTCCGAAGGCCGCAATCCTCATATGACAAAAGAGGAAATTGAGGATACCCTAAAAGAGTATCTGGGAATCGAAAAAATCATCTGGCTTAAACGCGGTATTTTTAATGACGAAACCAACGGGCATGTAGACAATATTCTTTGTGTTGTTAAACCCGGAACAGTTATACTTGCATGGACCGACGACAAGAATGATCCGCAGTACGAAATAAGTGCGGAAAACCTAAAAATCCTTGAAGCAATAACAGACGCCAAAGGCCGCAAGCTGGAAATTATCAAGATGCCTATGCCCAAGCCGGTTCTTATTACGGCACAGGAAAGCGGCGGCGTAGATGCTGTCGAAGGGACTCTGCCCCGCATGGAAGGCGACAGGCTCTCCGCCTCGTATGTAAACTTTTACATTGCAAACGGCGGTATAGTATTTCCCTTATTTAACGATCCCAATGACAAGGCAGCAGAGGAAATTTTAAGAAAGGCTTTCCCCGATCGGGAAATTGTTGGAATTGATGCCCGCGAAATACTTTTGGGCGGCGGAAATATTCACTGCATTACCCAACAGCAGCCTAAATAATTAACACAGAAAACTGCTTTTGTTCCATTGACAGCCCTCCGATAATAGTATAGAATATCTATACCAGATAGATTATATGCTATACTGCGGCATTTGGAAAGGAGCGCTGGAAAAGGGGCTTTTATGGCGGAAATTCTTATTGGAACAAGCGGCTATTCGTATAATGAATGGGTGGGGCCTGTATACCCCGAAGGAACCAAACAAAAGGACTTTTTAGCATTTTATGCTGGCTTGTTTCCCACTGTAGAGCTTAATTTTTCCTACTATAAAATGCCGGAAGCAAAGCATTTATCTGCAATGCTGGCAGACGGAGGACCCAGCCTTACTTTTGCCATAAAAGCACATAGAACCCTAACCCACGAGATTAACCCTGCACAATGGGAAGGAGAGGCCAAAACCTACCTAAAGGCCATAGAACCAATGCTGCAAGCGGGCCGGCTGGAAGCGGTTTTATTCCAGTTTCCCTATTCTTTCCACTATACCCCCGAAAACCGGCGTTATTTGGGAAAAGTGCTGGATTATTTTAAGGGCGTTCCGGCGGCGGTAGAATTCAGGGGGGCGGATTGGTGTATTGGAAAAGTAATTGATGGCATGAAAAGCCGGGAAATGCCCCTGGTTTCCCTGGATATGCCCGATTTGGAGGGCCTGCCGCCAATTATGGATGTAGTTACCGCTCCGCTGGCTTATATACGCCTGCACGGACGCAATAAAGAAGCATGGTGGGGAAAAAATGACCATGACCGCTACGACTATTTATACTCGGACAGCGAAGTAGAAGCCTGGGCAGCCCGTATACAGCGTATAACCCAGCAGGCACAGCGTATTTTAATTTACTTTAACAATCATCCTTTTGGGAAAGCAGTTAGAAATGCAAAATTGCTACAAACAATTTTGCATTTCTAGTTAGGAAGTAGAAAGTAGGAGTTAGGAATGAAAGAGAATATTGCGAAGGAAAAGAGCATGCTGTTCGCAATTAGAATTGTTAATTTGTATAAATTCCTTTGCGACACTAAAAAAGAATATGTTCTTTCAAAACAAATTTTAAGATCTGGAACCAGTATCGGGGCCAATTTAGCAGAGGCTAGTTGTGCTATTAGCAGAAAAGATTTTTTAGCAAAAAATTATATTTCTTTTAAGGAATGTGCAGAAACAAAATACTGGCTTGAATTATTGCAAAAAACAGAATTTATCAGCAACGAAGAATACAAAAGTATTGCCAGAGATTGTGATGAACTATACCGTATTTTGGCAGCGATTACAAAAACGATTAGGGAGAGACAAAATTCCTAATTCCTCATTCCTACTTCCTAATTCATGTTTTAATAAGGCAATCACCCATCTCAACATTATCGGCTTTAAGGCGGCAGTGGCGGCGGTCAAAGATAAGAGCCTGGAGGGACGCCCCTATGTAATAGCCGGAGCAAATTGCGGCCGTAGTCTTGTTTTGGATCTTTCCCCGGAAGCAATACGGCAGGGAATAATGCCGGGCATGGCCCTGGCAGCAGCAGAACGACGGGTAAAAGATTTAACGGTACTTTCCCCCGACCTGTATGCCTATGAAACAATGAACCGTGAACTTGAACGCCTGGCCGCCCGTTATGCTCCGGTATGGGAAAATGACCGTGCAGGAAATATGTATTTGGACATTACAGGAACAAGGGGTTTATTCGGGTCTCCTGCCGATTGTTCAAGCCGTATATTGCGGGACATTCTTGAACAAACAGAAATACGGCCGGCAGCGGCGGTTGCCTCCAATAAACTTGTGTCCAAAGTAGCAACACGGGCTATACGGCCTGTCGGCCTGATACAGGTGCAGGCAGGAACAGAAGCAGAATTTTTGGCCCACCAGGATATACGGATTTTACCGGGCATGGGACCGGGACTTTTACGCACAGCAATGGCAACAGGTTTTAAGGAAATCGGGGAAATTGCCGCTTTATCGGACGGCGAGGCCCTGGCCCTCTTTGGCAGGAAGGGAATTGTTTTGCGGGACAATGCCCATGGGATTAACAGTTCTCCGGTGGCTGGAACTACAGAACGGCGGATTTGGAAAAAGGCAGATTTTAAGGAAGATGTAATTGAAGAAGAGGTAATCCGGGCTGCCTTGACTTCCCTTGCTGAATACGGAGGATTGGAAATGAGAAACGAAAAATTAGGCATGAGGAATCTGCGCATTGGGGTGGTTTACAGCGATGGGTTTGAGGTACAGGGATTTAAAAAACTAAAACGGCCCCTGGCATTGGATAAAGAAATTATTGCTGCTGCCGGGAACCTATATGCTAAAACTGTAAAGCGCCGGATTAGGATACGTTCCATTGGTCTTAGTTTTGAGGATTTGTCCCCTTTGGGGTATCAGCCGGATTTATTTGAAATGGAAACTGAAACAAAAGACCAAAAGTTTCAGAAAGCAATAGACAAAATACAAAACCGCTATGGCGCCGGCGCTGTTATGCGGGGAATGGTTTTGGCGGCAAATTGCAATGAACATTAGACTTGGACTTTGTTCTGCTTACTCCCTGCTTTACGGCGTACATAATCCGGAAAAGATCCTTGATAGTGCGGCATACTACGGAGTAAAAACAGTATCAATCTGCGATATAAATAATCTGTACGGCATACACAGTTTTCTGGAAGCGGCCAAAGAACATAATATCCGTCCGATAATCGGCACAGTTTTATCAGGGAGCATGGAACAGAGAACAGGGAACAGGGAAGAAAAAAAAATATGCTGTTTTGTTAAGGACAGGACTGGCTTTGGACGTCTCTGCGAATTGCTGACTTTGTATAATAAAGATACCAAAGCTTTTAATCCCCTGCCCCATTTACAGGAAGATTCGACTGGATTAGTCCTTGTATCATCCGATGAACATATTTTGGAAAAACTAAAGGGAAAGGTAAAATATCTTTATGCAGCGATAAGTTCTGTAAACTATGGGGCTGTACGTTTTAGCCGGAAACTGCATATTCCGCTTGCCTTTCTGGATACTTCTTTGTTTTTGGAAGCTGATGATTTTCCAGTTCATCGTGTTTTACGTGCAATCGATCTTAACAAGACCATTGGCAGTTTAAAATCAGATGACACTATTCCGGAAGATTCCGGCATATTTAAAACTTCCGCAGAAATCCAGGAAAAGCTTAATTCCTGGCCGGAAGCGGTAAAAGGAACAGAAGAAATTGCAGCTTTGTGTACCTTTAATGATTTATTTGAAGGCTGGATTTTTCCTGCCTATAAAACCGCGCAAACATGCGACGGAGGCCGCTTGTCTTCTGCCGATGAATTACGGCAGAGGGTATATAAAGGCAATGCGCTGCGTTATGGAGAACTGGGTGACCGGGAGATTGAACGGATCGAACATGAATTAGACATAATACAACAAAAGGGGTTTTCTTCTTACTTTTTATTGATAGACGATATAGTCCGCATGGCAAAGGCTTCCAACGAAAGCACAACTTGCGGGCGTGGTTCGGGGGCTGCATCTATCGTGTCTTATGGTCTTGGAATAACCAATGTAGATCCCTTACGGCATAAGCTTTATTTTGAAAGATTCCTGAATACAGCGCGTCCGGACCCTCCCGATCTGGATATTGATTTTGCCTGGGATGAACGGGATGAGTTAATAAAAACCGCTATTGAACAATTTGGAACTGATCATTGCGCCAGGGTTGCCAATCACAATATGTTCCGGTCCCGTTCTGCCCTGCGGGAAACTGCAAAGGCTTATGGTTTTGGAGATGCCGAAATAACAGGAATTGAACGTCAAATGCAATTAGGAATTAGGAATGAGGAATTGGCAATAATAAAAGCCGACCCTGTTTGGGAAGAAATATTTAACATAGCCAAAAAAATAGAAGGACTGCCCCGCGGCCTTGGCATGCACTGCGGAGGTATAGTAATTACACCCGAACCAATATGCCGTTATGTTCCGGTAGAAAAATCGGCCGGAGGCGAAGCAGCGGGCTTTCCATTAATTGCATGGGAAAAAGAAGGGGCGGAAGCAGCCGGTTTTGTTAAAATCGATTTGCTTGGCAACCGGAGCCTGGCGGTAATCCGGGATGCTGTTAGCAATGTAGAATTAGGAACGAGGGATGAGGAATTAATAAACAAGTTAAATAGATCAATAGACAATAAAGAGACAGTTGAGGCTTTGGCAAAGGGCGACAGTATTGGAGTATTTTATATTGAAAGCCCAGCCATGCGGCAACTGCAAAAAAAGACAGCAAGGGGAGACTTTGAACATATTGTAATCCATTCTTCGATTATTCGTCCGGCAGCCAACAAGTTTATTACAGAATATGTTCGCCGCTTAAAGGGCGGAACATGGGAAGCGCTTCATCCCCGCCTGGAAAAAATACTTAACGAAACATACGGTATTTTGTGTTATCAGGAAGATGTAAGCAAAACTGCTGTGGCATTGGCCGGATTTAACGAAACCGATGCTGATACATTGCGGAAAGTGATAGCAAAAAAAATGGGCGGAGTTAAAATGGCAGCATACAAAAATCAATTCTTTGAAGGCTGCCGGACAAACAAAGTTCAGGAAGAAACCATTGAAAAAATCTGGGCCATGATGCTAAGTTTTGACGGTTATAGTTTTTGCAAGCCGCATAGCGCCAGTTATGCAATGGTTTCATTTCAATCGGCATATTTGCGAGTCCATCACCCGGCAGAATTTATGGCGGCGGTTTTATCCAATCAAGGGGGATACTATCGCCCCCATGCATATATTGCAGAAGCCCGGCGTATGGGGCTTTTTACAGCGGGCCCCGACATTAACCTTTCCCGTTGGAAGTATTATGGAACAAGGAATGAGGCAGCGGGAGACGGAAAAGGAACAGTAATTATTGGCCTTATGGCAGTTAAGGGCTTGTCTGTTTCCGGAGCTGAATTAATTATTAAAAACAGAGAAAAATACGGCAACTACAGGAGTTTTAATGATTTTTCCCAAAGGATAAGTCTTAATCGTGATGATATTATAGCCCTATGTCCTGCCGGAGTGTTTGACAGCATTGCAAATAGTATGCCGCGGCCTTTACAAGCCCGGCAGCTATTGGCTGCCCGGCAGCTTCTGGCTGCCCGACAGCAAGCAGGAATGAAGAACGGGGAATTATTTAAAAATGAACATGGCTTTGCAGAAGAAAATATAAAAAAAACACCTCCTCATTGCTCATTGCTCATTCCTCATTCTTTATGGGAAGAATACCGCGCCTTAGGTTTTTTGCGTAATGTTCATCCTCTGGCATTGTGGAAAGATCGTGTGTCAGCAGTAAAAAACCGTGTAAAAGCCTTACATATCGGGGATTATGTTGGCTGTAATGTAAAAATGATTGGATGGCCTGTAACACAAAAAGATGTATGGACCAAGGACGGACTGGCCATGAGTTTTTTAAGCCTGGAAGACGAGACAGCTTTGTATGAAACAGTTATTTTTCCAAAAACATATGACCGCTACCATAAACTATTATTTGACCAGCAGCCTTTATTGGTGTATGGAAAGGTAATAGATGACCAGGGAGCTGTCAGCCTTGAAG
>Ga0099364_10002793_pt1 | contig 27608 bp, 28 predicted proteins | sample TergutTh196P3_FD_73070 | JGI IMG/M metagenome (GOLD analysis project Ga0099364, IMG submission 73070) | Microcerotermes parvus P3 segment gut microbial communities from Pointe-Noire, Republic of the Congo - Th196 P3 | ecosystem: Host-associated > Arthropoda: Insects > Digestive system > Gut ... | reverse complement strand
CGTGTGAAAAGCGGCTTCACCTTCGGAATGGAGAACGATGCTTCGCAAATGTAAAATGCAAAATGGTGAATGAATGGAGAATCCGTCCATTCGGATTTGCAATCTACGTCCATTCGGATTTGCAATCTACGTCCATTCGGATTTGCAATCTACGTCCATTCGGATTTGCAATCCGAATGTTTTGAGTATAAGGATTTGTAATCCGCATTAAATATATATTTTTCGCATTGCAAATGCTTATACTCACACTTGCTTGATTGCAAATTAAGCAATACGAAAAAAAAATATTATCTTTGTATGCTCAAATAATTCAAATACAAAAAAATGAAAAAAGTATGCTTACTATTATTAGCGATTATTTTCCTGACGTACGGATATAAGGCGTATCAAGTCGTAGATGCCTATTTAAACGATGTTTTAAAAATCAAGGTGTCGGGGAACTTATCGGAAATTACCGAAAAGGTTATACCCGTTCCATTACAAATCCCCGATTCGGGCGTCGTCAGAGATGTCAAAAGAGTGCGTCAGGATGGAAACAACCTGTTCATGATCAGCGATAACCGTCTGCTTCACTTCAACTTGCAGGGTAAATTCATCAATCAGATAGCCCGCGATATCAACGAAGAGAACGGAAAGTTTATCGTCGAATATGTATTAAATACACACAAAAAGCAAGCGCTGGTCATCGACAGCGAGCGCAACATAAGCACATTCGATTACCACGGCAACCTGATTTCGAGTATCCGGATAGATAAGCCATGGCACAAACTGACAGCGCTCATCTATCATGACGGATTTTTATGGGCTACAGCCGAAACACTTGTGAAAAACAAGGATAATCACGATTCTTACCTGATTGAACATAAACTGTATCAGCTTGATATGGACGTAAATGAAATAAGCAGTCATGCGTTGCGTTCGTCATGTGTTGGAATGGACAGGATGTTCAGCAGCTTGTTGGTTGATGAACTTTTAGTTGACGAACAGGGCGTTTATGCATACTCAACCATTTTCGACACAGCTATTTTGCTTCAGGATACGCTTTACATTGCACAACAAAAGAAAATCCCCCTTCCGAATAAAAATACACAATACTGTATTTACCCCATAAGGAAAGGCCAAAGGTATTATCTTTCAACATATTATGACAGTATTACCGATACCGGTCATACTTTTTGTTACGACGATACGAAGCTAACGGCCTACATGCTTTCGGACGGATTCAGGGACGATTTTTTTATGACCGGATGTGTGTCCGACTTTCAGCCGATGGATATTTACAATGAATCCTATTGTTTCCTGAAATCAGGCAAACAATTGGCAAAAATGTTCCCCGAAAGAGCCAAAAATGACGACGCTCCCGTTCTCTTTATCCTGAAATTGAAAGCGTAGATTTCAGCCGATTTTTATCAATAGAAAAGCGAATAAAAGATATGAAAGCCAGACTATTTTTCAACACCACCGGCCCGTGTAATCCGGACGATCATTACATGCTTTCGCCTCAGGAGCGTCTTGTGGGCGCGCAGTTGCATCGTTACATCCACAATAAACTCTATTGGGTACTTCATGCGGCGCGTCAGGTAGGCAAGACGACTTTTTTGCAAAGCTGGATGCGGGAGATTAATGCCGGTGATGAGGCGTTAGCCTGTTATGTAAGCGTGGAGCGGTGTCAGGGGATTGGTGACGCCGGACGTGCAATGCCGGCAATTTGTAATGCCATAAAGGATTACGCAAGAGTTTTCGGTATCCCTGTTCCGCAAGAAAGCACGGAAGAACCGCTAAGTTTGCTGCAAAATATCTTGATAAACTGGGCGGGAATAGTCGCCCCTAAATCGCTTATTGTCTTATTCGACGAGGTCGATGTGCTGGAAGGCGAGACGATGATTAGTTTCTTGCGACAGTTGCGTGGCGGATTTGCATCGCGAGGCGTTGGTAAGTTTCCCGTTTCGATTGCTTTGGTTGGCATGCGCGACTTGAAGGATTACATCACCGCTTCAAAAGACGGGGTGGCGCCCAATCCGGGTTCGCCGTTCAATATCAAACAAGATTCTGCCACTTTATCCAATTTCAGTAAAGCGGATGTCACAAGACTTTTTGCCCGGCGCACCGCCGAAACCGGACAGCAAATCACGCAGCAAGCTTTAGATTACGTTTATGAACAGTCACGCGGGCAACCGTGGATTGTCAATTCGTTGTTTAAACGTGCAACGCTGCAAATACTTAGCCAGGAAAGCGTGGAAACGGTCACTTTGGGGCACATAGAACAAGCGCGTCAAGATATGATTATGGCGCGCGAAACACATTTGGACGCATTGGCTTACAGGCTGAGAGAGCCGGGCGTTCGCAGCGTCATTGAGCCGATTCTTACCGGAGAACCGAACCCGGAGTTAGCCGAAAGCGAGGCATTCAGGCTATGCATGGATTTGGGATTGGTATCCCTCGAAGATGATACGCCGGTGATAGCAAATCCCATCTATCGCGAAGTGATAGCCCGCCACCTGACCTACGGACAGCAGTTAGCCATACAAAAACCCAAATGGCCATGGGAAAAACCCGATAAATCGTTGGACATGGACAGAATGTTACAGGAATTTCAAAAATTCTGGCGTCGCCACGCGGATATATGGGAAACGAAATCCGATTATACCGAAGCGTTTCCGCATCTGCTGTTGCAGGCTTTCCTGCAACGGGTACTTAACGGAAACGGTAACATTGAGCGCGAGTGTGCCGCCGGTAGCGGACGAATGGATTTAGGCATTGAATACAATAATCACAGATATATTATTGAAATCAAATTAGTGCATCATCACGACAGTCCGCAAACGGTCAGAGAAGAAGGATTGGAACAAATCAATGAATATCGCGATACATTTGCGCCGGACGCCCCCGCTTATCTGCTTATTTTCGACCGGCGTCCAAAAACGAAAGAAAAAAGTTGGGACGAGCGAATCACTTGGGAGCAAGACGGCGATGTGACCGTTTTGGGGTGCTAGGGTTAATTATTTCATTTTAGCAAATATACAACTTTTATCCGAGTTTTCGAAAATAAATGGTAACTTTGCGGATATTTCGTAAAAAGAAGGACATTATAGATATGAAAGCAAGACTATTTTTCAACACCACCGGTCCATGTAATCCGGACAAACATTACATGCTATCGCCTGAGGAGCGTCTTGTAAGCGCACAGTTGCATCGGTACATTAACGACGAACTCTATTGGGTGCTTCATGCGGCTCGTCAGGTGGGCAAAACGACTTTTTTGCAAAGTTGGATGCGGGAGATTAATGTCGGCGACGAGGCGTTAGCCTGTTATGTTAGCGTGGAGCGGTGTCAGGGGATTGGTGACGCCGGACGTGCAATGCCGGCAATTTGTAATTCCATAAAGGATTACGCAAGAGTTTTCGGTATCCCTGTTCCGCAAGAAAGCACGGAAGAACCGCTCAGTTTGCTGCAAAATATCTTGATAAACTGGGCGGAAATAGTCGCCCCTAAATCGCTTATTGTCTTATTCGACGAGGTCGATGTTTTGGAAGGCGAGACGATGATAAGTTTTTTACGACAGTTGCGAGGCGGCTTTGCTTCACGGGGCATTGGTAAGTTTCCCGTTTCGATTACTTTGGTTGGCATGCGCGACTTGAAAGATTACATCACCACTTCAAAAGGCGGGGTGGCGCCCAATCCGGGGTCGCCGTTCAATATCAAAGAAGATTCGGCGACTTTGTCTAATTTTAGCAAAGCGGATGTCACAAAATTGTTTGCCCAGCGAACTGCCGAAACCGGACAACTAATCACACAAGAGGCCCTGGATTACGTTTTTGAACAGTCGCAAGGGCAACCGTGGATTGTCAATTCATTGTTCAAACGTGCAACCCTTCAAATATTGGACAGGGAAAGCGCCGAAACGATCACGCTTGGGCATATCGAACGAGCGCGCGAAATGATGATTGAAGCGCGCGAAACGCATTTGGATGCGTTGGGCGAGCGTTTGAAGGACCCGCGTATTCGCCGCGTAGTGCAACCAATCATTGTAGGAGAATTAAATCCCGATCTGGGACGTACTAACTCCGATGTGATGTTGGCGATGGACTTGGGGTTAGTGCGATGGAGTGACCGTTTTGGGGTGCTAGCATTATTATTTTTTTTGATTACTGCTTTATGTACGGATGTATCGACTTTGATACTAAAAAATTGTTGGTTGCACAGACGTCCCTACCATTTTAAAAAAAATTCTGCGAATTATTATTGTGTTTAGAATATTTTTTGTATTTTTGCAGCCAGTTAGCATTTTTTCTTTGTTATGATCAGATATTTATTATCTATTAATCAATTGAAACAATGTGACTTATCAATTAGAACTGTTAGCTCAGTTGGTTCAGAGCACTGCCTTGACAGGGCAGGGGTCGTCGGTTCAAATCCGACACAGTTCACTCAAATCATTATATCGAAAAAAACGAGTTTGTATAGCGCTGAAACTTTGAGGTTCAGGTGTTTTAACCTTTTATATTATGGAAACTAGACGTGATTTTTTAAGAAAAGCAGCTTTTACGGGCGCAGGAATGGCTTTCATTTCAGAAATAGCCCATGCTGTGGTTAGTAAACAGAATGTTGTTAATCAACAAAATGTATCATTGAAAAGAGATTCGGTAATTCTTTTTCAGGGTGATTCGATAACGGATAGCGGACGCAAAAGAGATTCGGTTACCTGTAATAATATCGACCAGCTTGGGACAGGATATGCGCTTTTTACGGCGACCTCGCTTTTAACAAAATATGCCGACAGACAACCTAAAATCTATAATCGCGGCATAAGCGGGAATAAAGTATACCAGTTGCGCGAACGCTGGGAAAATGATACGTTTGACTTTAAACCGGATGTGTTGAGCATCCTGATAGGCGTGAACGACTACTGGCACACGCTGAACGGTAGTTACAGCGGAACGGTTCATATATATGAAAACGACTTGCGTAGCTTGCTGAGATATACTAAGGATAAACTTCCTGATGTACAATTAGTTCTTTGCGAACCGTTTGCGTTAAGCGGCGGTTCGGCGATTAAGGACAGTGATTGGTTTCCGATGTTTAACGATTATCGGGCTGCTCTGAAAAAATTAGCAGGAGAGTTCAACGCCGTCTTTGTACCGTTTCAATCGGCTTTCGATGAGGCGATAAAAAAGGCGCCGGCAACGTATTGGTCTGCCGACGGCGTTCATCCCGATTTGCCGGGGCGACAGTTGATGGCAGAAGTGTGGGTGAAAGCGGCGGGGGTGTGAAGGGGCGAAGGGGTGAATGGGCGAAGGGTCGAAGGGGCGAAGGGACGAAGGGGCGAATGCTACGAAGGGGCAAACGAGGTTGAAAGTTGCGGGTAAAATAAAAACAAAGTGAAAATAATATCAATAATTTCAAACTTTTAAAAATATGGAATCAAAAATTGAAAAAACAAAAGAATTGTTGACTTGTGGCTGTTGCAGCCATTCGAGGCGTAATTTTTTGATTAATTGCGCCAAGTGTATCGGAGTGGCCGGCGCTTTTTCGGGATTAGTCATCCCGACATTCCTTACGACACAAAGTTGTACGCCTAAGAAAAATATGACCATTCGAGTAGTTTTCGCTCTCCATACCCCGGTTCAGGAAGTCCCTGACTGGCCTAATATCGGGTTTGATTTTAATCCGGTGATGGAAAAAATTATGAACGCGCTGACTGCCGGTTGTCCGGGTATAACGTTTGTTCAATCCATGATCGATGGAGCAGAAAATGCGGAAAAGCTCAAAGAGTCCGACCAGGAAGCCGGAAATATTGACGGTTATCTTGTTGTCCAATCAAACTGCTGGAATCATGCTGTCGTACAGTTGTGTGCTACCGGAAAACCGGTTCTCTATGCTGATTTCCCGTATGGAGGCAGTGGCGGGTTCTTAGTTTATACTGCGCAGCTACTTCGTCAACAAGTCCCAAACTTAACTTACATTGCTTCGGATAACCCGGCGCATATAGTTGCCGCAGCCAACTGTTTTCTGCTTGCGTATGAAGCGGGTGGCCTCAAGGCATTCGTTGACGGCGTCACAAAAGTACGCCATAACATCTTTGCAGGAGTAAATGTCGATTTGAAATGTATGGATGATCCATGTGATGTGCTTGCTACCGGCGATCTCCTGAAAGAACTCCAGTCGAAGAAAATGTTGGAATACGAAAGCGGATGGGCCGATGTCGGCCAACAGACAAAAGAATCACTCGGCATTGAAATCATTCGCCGACCCTTTGCGGAGTTAAACGATTTATGGGAAAAAGCCAATAAAGAACAGTCGATGGCCATCGTCAACCGCTGGAAGAACAGCGCCGAAAAAATCATCGGCGTTCCCGACGAAACATTAGAGCAATCGGCACGTATGTATTTGGCGATGAAGCAGACATTGAAGAACCATGACGCCTGCGCCATCACGGTCAATTGTCTTGGCGGATTTTATGGCGGACATATCAACGCTTATCCATGCCTCGGTTTTCATGAACTGTTGAACGAAGGGCTTATAGGCGCCTGCGAATGTGATACGCTCTCGACACTGACGATGGTCGCAATGACAACGATGACCAAAGGACGTCCGGGATACATATCCGATCCGGTGATGGATGTAGCATCAAAGCAGATTATTTACGCGCATTGTGTGGCTTCCAACAAACCTTTCGGGCCTCAGAAAGCGACGAATCCGTTCACAATCATGACACATTCGGAAGACAGGAAAGGGGCTTCGCTTCGTTCAATGCTACCATTGGGTTATATGACAACAACGCTTGAAATGCATCCGGGCAGGAAGGAAATTCTGTTCCACCAGGCGAAGGCTGTCGGTAATGTAATCGATGACCGCGCCTGCCGGACAAAATTGGCTGCTGCGCCTGTCGGCGATTTTGAAAAACTCTTTACCGAGTGGGATAAGTGGGGATGGCACCGCGTTACATACTACGGCGACCTGAAAGAACCGGTCTTCGCCCTCGCCGGCGCGTTAGGGTGGAAAATCATTGAAGAAGCGTGAATTTTTTTATCTTTCAATGAGTTTGAATACTATGAATAAAAAAATCTTGGTTATAGGCAGTACAAACACCGATATGGTGGTCAAGGCTACGCATCTTCCACGTCCGGGCGAAACCGTTCTGGGTGGTGTGTTTCTGATGAATGCCGGCGGAAAAGGCGCTAATCAGGCGGTTGCCGCCGCCCGTTTAGACGCACAGGTCACCTTTATCTGCAAAACAGGCAACGATATTTTCGGGCGTCAGTCCAAGCAATTGTTTAACAATGAAGGAATTGATACAACCTATGTTTTTTCGGATGCAGAACATCCGTCGGGTGTAGCCTTAATTACGGTAGACGATCAAGCTGAAAACTGTATCGTAGTAGCCTCAGGGGCTAATGCCTGCCTGCTACCGTCAGACCTTGCCAATGTTGTCGAGGTTATCGAGCAGTCGGATATTGTGTTGATGCAACTCGAAATACCGATGGAAACAATTGAATATGTAGCCGAAATAGCCTTTTCAAAAGGGAAAACATTCATCCTGAATCCCGCTCCAGCACAACCATTGAGTAAAAACCTGCTTCAGAAAGTAAGCATCCTGACCCCCAACGAAACCGAAGCGGGCATGATTTCCGGAGTTCCGGTTACCGATACCGCTTCAGCTATCGAAGCCGCCCGTACTATATGCGCCATGGGTGTGCAAACCGTAATCATCACATTAGGAGCCAAAGGGGCGCTGATATATACGGATATGTTTCAGGAAGAGATACCGGCTGAAAAAGTAGAAGCGGTCGACACCACAGCTGCCGGCGATGTGTTCAATGGCGCGTTAGCCGTCGCCTTATCGGAAAACAAAGCGATGACCGACGCTGTACGATTTGCCTGCCAGGCGGCCTCCATTTCCGTAACACGTATTGGAGCGCAAGCATCCGCCCCTTATAGGAATGAAATAGAGAGGGAGAAGAAGTGAAAAATTCATAGGGGGGGAGCTTCACTTCGTAAAGTGACAAGTGATCGTTTTTTTCATTAATAAGCGTTCTTAATTCTTATTTAAATAATATGTTTGTAGTTAATAATTATTCTTTAGCGGTTATTTTTTGCTTTATCACCATGCTTTGCTGGGGTTCGTGGGGTAACACCCAGAAACTTGCAGGCAGGACGTGGCGTTACGAGCTTTTTTATTGGGACTATGTGATAGGTATCCTGTTGTTTTCGTTGCTTTCGGCATTCACATTAGGAAGTTTCGGCGCACAGGGTCGCAGTTTTTTACCCGATCTCTACCAGGCCGAATGGGGCAATATTGGCAGCGCTTTCTTGGGTGGTATTATTTTTAATGCCGCAAATATTCTGCTATCGGCGGCCATTTCCATTGCAGGCTTATCGGTCGCTTTTCCTGTGGGCATCGGTTTAGCCTTGGTGTTAGGTGTCATAATCAACTATATAGGCGCAGCAAAGGGCGATCCGTTGTTACTGTTTTGTGGCGTTGGGTTGGTGACGGTTGCCATTATACTCAATGCTTTCGCCTATAAAAAGATGACTAAAAAAACGAAGAAAGTATCTTCAAAAGGTATTGTTATTTCGTTGACTGCAGGTCTGCTCATGTCGTTTTTCTACCGTTTTGTAGCCGCCTCGATGGACTTGGACAATTTTGTCAGTCCGGCTGTGGGAAAGATGACGCCTTATACGGCCATGTTTATATTTGCTTGCGGTATATTCGCCAGCAATTTCATTTTCAATACCATTGCCATGAAGAAACCGTTTGAAGGTTCGCCAGTGAAGTACCGCGAGTATTTTCAGGGACGATTTAATATCCAATTGGTAGGTATTTTAGGCGGCCTCATCTGGGGTCTTGGAAATGCTTTCAACCTGATAGCCGCCGGAAAAGCAGGCGCTGCCATTTCGTATGGATTAGGACAGGGCGCTACTTTAGTATCGGCATTCTGGGGTGTTTTCATCTGGAAAGAATTTAAAGATGCCCCCGAAGGCGTCAATAAGTTTCTTTATGCTATGTTCGCCCTCTTCCTGTTCGGGATAGGACTAATCATTGCGGCAGGAAGTTAAGGCGCGAATGCGCGAAGGCACGAATGCACGAAGGCGCGAAGGTGCGAAGGTGCGAAGGCACGAAGGCGTGAAGGCACGAAGGCGTGAAGGCACGAAGGCGTGAAGGCACGAAGGCGTGAAGGCATGAAGGCGCGAATGCGTGAAGGCATGAAGGCGCGAATGCGTGAAGGCATGAAGGCGCGAAGGCGCGAAGGCGCGAAGGCACGAAGGCGCGAATGCGTGAAGGCATGAAGGCGCGAAGGCACGAAGGCACGAAGGCGCGAAGGCACGAAGGCGCGAATGCGTGAAGGCATGAAGGCGTGAAGGCACGAAGGCACGAATGCACCTAAGCGTTTATGAAATAAATCAGTTATTCAGTTATTCAGTTATTCAATTATTCAATTATTCAATTTTCGTATGAAACAGTCATGTAATCTCTCACACCCAAGAAATAATGAAAATTTACTCATTAATCATTAATCATTAATCATTTTTTCGTATGAAACAGTCATGTAATCTCTCACACCCAAGCAATAATGAAAATTACCCATTAATCATTAATCATTAATCATTAATCATTAATCATTAAATCATTAATCATTTTTTTTCCTATGAAACAATATTCATTAATCAAAACCCTTCCCGTGTTCATGGCTTTCTATGTCATGGGCTTTGGCGACATTGTAGGACTTGCTTCCGATTATGCACAACGCGATTTTGGCCTGAGTAGTACTTTGGCGCAAATATTGACCCTGATGGCTTTTGTATGGTTTTTCCTGCTGTCTGTTCCTGTGGGCATCTTTCAGGACAAACACAGTAAGCGATTGACAGTTATCATCAGTTTTCTCTTTTTTCTGGCGAGTTTTATAGCGCCGTTTCTTTCCAAAACTTTTTATGGCATGTTGGCGTCTTTTACGCTGTTAGGGATCGGCAACGCCATTGTTCAGGTATCAGCCAACCCCTTGATGCAGGATGTTTCGCCTCCCGACAAGTTGTCGCGTAACCTTACGCTGTCGCAGTTTGTAAAAGCCATTGCAGGCATGTTAGGCCCTGTCATTGCTGCATTTTGCGCCTCCAAGTTCGGTAATTGGATGCTGATATATTGGGTTTATTTATTTATCTGTATCCTATCATTGCTTTGGCTACAACTTACACCGATACAGGAAACAGGGAATACGGGCAGGGCCAGTTTTTCGAGTACCCTGAAATTATTGCGCGACCGGAAAGTAGCTCTTTTAGTAATGGGTACTTTTGTGATGGTCGGTTTTGATGTCGGTATGAACACTAACATCGCCAGATACCTGAAAACATCGTTTGGCGTATCGCAGGAAGAGGCTATCGTAGGGATAAGCATTTATTTCGCCGCATTGATGGCGGGTCGTTTCTTAGGAGCGCTTATACTGAACAAGTTCTCCGGTAATAAAATGTTGCTTTATTGCGCCATTCTATCTGTCGCTTCCTTTGTACTGCTTTATTTGATGCCAGATTTCAACACCGGACGCATCGCAATTTTCTGTATCGGTTTATTTACAGCGACTATATTCCCGCTTATTTTCTCCGCCGGTCTGCAGTACATGCCCGACCGTGCAAACGAACTGTCGGGATTGATGATTATGAGCGTATGTGGCGGAGGTGTCATTCCACCCATTGTCGGTGTCTTGACCGACTTGTCAAACCTGATGACGGCTTTGGTCTTACTTGGGGTATGTTTGGCTTACGTTGTGTTCCTCGCATTGTATATCATCAAAACTGAAAAATCATGATCAAAGCAGAAAAAATATGATTTCACAACACATTCTCGGAATAGACGTCGGAGGTACCAAATGTGCCATAGTTAGCGGGGTCATAGCTCAGGACGGACAAGTCAATATTACCGGTAAAACTGTTTTCGCTACAGAGACAGCCAAAGGTTTTGATTACACTCTCCAAAATATTTATGCCAACATCGATGCAGAATTGGATAAGACGGCGCTTGCCTCAAAGGATTTAGCAGCTATTGGCATCAGTTGCGGCGGCCCGCTTGACAGTAAAAAAGGGCTGATTCTGTCGCCGCCCAACCTGCCGGGATGGGATCAAATACCCATTGTGGAGTTGATTGAAAAACGTTATGGAGTAAGAACAGCAGTACAAAACGACGCCAACGCCTGCGCACTTGCTGAATGGAAGTATGGCGCCGGACGGGGATTCAGCAATGTTATCTTTCTGACGTTTGGTACGGGCATGGGTGCGGGGTTAATATTAGATGGCAAGTTATATGCCGGCACGAACGATATGGCCGGCGAAGTGGGACATATCCGTCTCGAACGCACAGGCCCGGTTGGCTATGGGAAAGCCGGTTCGTTTGAGGGTTTTTGTAGCGGGGGAGGGATAGCCCAATTGGCGCGTACCTTGACGCTCGAACAACTGCAGATGGGGCTGAAGGTCTCCTTTTGTCCGAGTATGGCCGACCTTGATACCTTGACAGCCAAGATTGTAGCCGAAGCAGCGCTTAACGGCGACCCGTTAGCTATCGAAATATACAGTGTCTGCGGTCGCTATTTAGGAAAAGCCTTATCGACACTCATCGACATACTGAACCCCGAAGTTATTGTGTTAGGTAGTATTTACGGCCGGTCGCAAGAGTTGATAGAGCCATCCATGCACGCAGCCATTGAGCGGGAGACGCTTAGCCTTTCATACAAAGTGTGCAAGATCGTGCCGGCTGGTCTTGGCGAAAGTATCGGCGACTATGCCGCCCTGTCGGTTGCAGCTTATTTGATGTTAAATGAGAATTGAAAAAAAGTATTATTTTTGTAGCGTCAAATTTTCAAATTATGTCTATTGGAGAACAACAGAAATTAAAGGAAAAGTATTACAGTGAGGCGACTCGATACATGGATAACGCCAATGAATATTTAAAAAGCGCCCAAAAAGTAGGCAAAATTTATCAAGATGCTAAATACGTCAGGACGGCATGTGGAACGGCTTATAACGGAGTACTTATTGCGTTGGACGGTTATTGTATTTTAAAAGGGATACATACGTCCAATAGTAAAAAAGAACGAAAGTCCATCGAATACTATCAAAAAAATATTGCTAAGCAGGATAAAAAATTGCTTGCTAATCTTAATATAGCATACAAAATTTTGCATCTGTCCGGGTATTATGACGGCATAGAAAGCGTTGATGTTATCAAAACAGGTTTTAGTTTTGCAAATGATATCATCGAAAAGATAAAACCTTTTGCTAATTAATTGATAATATGACGTTTCACCTTTTCAACCTTTTAACCCTTTTTTACCCCTATGAATATAAAGGAATGTCTTCAAGAAGAATTGGATATCTTAACGACGAATTATCCACAATTATCAGGCTGTGTCGATGATGTCATGGCGGCATTTGAATTGATGAAAAATACCTGTCAGGGAGGAGGTATTATCATGACATGCGGTAATGGCGGCAGCGCTGCCGACGCCGAACATATTGTTGGCGAATTGATGAAAGGTTTCAAACAGAAACGTCCGGTTACCGGCGAACAAAGGGCTGCGCTTTTAGCAGCCTTTCCGGGCGACGGCTCCTATTTAGCCGATAACCTGCAACGTGGAATACCGGCTATTTCGTTGGTAAGTCAATCGTCACTGCTCTCGGCCTTCATTAATGATGTAGCGCATGACATGGTATTTGCACAGCAGGTGTTCGGATATGGCGTCGAAGGGGATGTCCTGTTGGGTATCACAACATCCGGATATTCAAGAAATGTAGTGAACGCTTGCAAAACGGCGAAAGCTTTCGGTATCGCGACGATTGGATTAACAGGTGAAAACGGAGGCGAATTGACGCAAATCTGCGATGTCACTATCCGTGTACCTGCAAGCGATACTTTTCGTGTGCAAGAATATCATATCCCTATCTATCATACCTTGTGCGCCATGTTGGAATCGGTTTTATTTGAATAAGCAAACGTACCATAACTAATAATTGATTTTCGTATGAAACAATCATGTAATCTCTCACACCCAAGCTATAATGAAAATTTACCCATTAATCATTAATCATTAATCATTTTTTTCCTATGAAAAAAATTATCTCAATACTCTTCATGCTTTGCATGCTATCCGCGTCATGCGATCAACAATCGCCGACAGTAGGAAAACAGGCGATACCTGCCCAGGTCACCCTTACAAAAGCCCAATTAATGGACAAGATCAAAGGCGGTTGGGCGGGACAAACAATTGGATGCACCTACGGCGGGCCCACCGAATTTCGGTTCAACGGCACAATGATTCAGGATTATACGCCTATCGAATGGCCCGACGGACATATCAAATGGTATTATGAAAATGCGCCCGGACTGTACGATGATGTATATATGGACCTGACATTTGTGGAAGTTTTCGACCGGTTGGGACTTGATGCCCCTGTCGATTCGTTTGCCATGGCTTTTGCCAAAGCCGGTTATTCGCTTTGGCACGCTAACCAGGCCGCGCGTTATAATATCCTGAACGGTATTATGCCCCCTGCTTCGGGTCACTGGCTCAACAACCCGCATGCCGATGATCTTGATTTTCAGATAGAAGCGGATTTTGCGGGCCTGATGTCGCCAGGGATGCCTAACACCGCCACCGCGATAGCCGACAAGATTGGGCATATCATGAATTATGGCGACGGTTGGTATGGCGGCGTGTATGTAGGAGCGATGTATGCGATGGCTTTCATTTCGGATGATATTCGGTTTGTTGTGAGCGAGGCGCTCAAAACGATACCCGAACAATCCGTTTTCTATCAATGTATGAGCGATGTTTTAAGGTGGCACAAGGAATTTCCCGACGACTGGAAGCGGGCATGGTTCGAGTGTGAGAAAAAATGGAGTTCGGACGTTGGCTGTCCCGATGGCGTCTTTGTGCCATTCAACATTGATGCTGTCATTAACTGTGCTTATGTCATCATCGGATTGCTGTATGGCGAGGGCGATTTTTACAAAACCATTGATATTGCGACCCGTTGCGGACAGGATTCGGATTGCAACCCTGCAACAGCGGGCGGTATATTAGGAACAATTATTGGTTACGACAAGATACCGGCCTACTGGATGAAAAACCTGAAAGAGGTGGAAGACATGGATTTTGCCTATACCACCATTTCATTGAACAAGACATACCGGATGGGTTTCAACCAGGCGCTACAGTTAATTGAACGCAACGGCGGCAAGGTGGATGGCGAGCAAGTGACAATCGTATGCCAGCAACCCAAGCCGGTTCGCTACGAGAAAGGTTTTGAAGGACATTTTCCGACAACACGTCTTTCTATCCGCAGAAACATCAATCCGACAGCCGAGTTTGATTTTGAAGGAATCGGATTTGTCGTAAAAGGAGGCGTCCGCTGTACTGACAGGACATACATAGCCGAAGTAGAAGTATACTTGGATGGACAGTTGATGGAAACGGCCAAACTACCTGCCGACAACCTGACCCGCCGACATGAACTGACCTGGAAATACCAATTACCGAAAGGCAAACATACGGTAAGTTTCAAATGGCTCAACCCACGGCCTGACGCCTCTGTGAATACTTCCGAAGCGCTGCTCTATTCGGATGCTCCGGTTGTTCATCAACACCGATAAATCTAATTAATGATTAATGATTAATGATTAATGATTAAATAGTCAATCATTTTTATGAGTCAGGTTGATTTTACGCTTCCGCCTACTATGTCAAGCAGTTCGTTGGTGATGGCTTGTTGACGCGATTTGTTATATTCGATCGTCAGTTCGCTGACTAAATCGTCGGCGTTGTCGGTCGCTGTCTGCATGGCGATCATGCGTGCGGCATGTTCCGATGCGTTGGCATTTAAAAGTGCAGTGTATAGTTGCAATTGGATATTCTTGGGAATCAGCGACTTGATTAATTTTTCCCGCGAGGGTTCAAGGATATAATCTATTGACGGTTGCTCCTTAACAGGAAGTTTTATCGGCAGTAACTGTTTCGTTACAAGCTCTTGCGAACCGGCGCTTTTGAAGTGATAATAGATCAGCTCGACGCGATCAAACTGTTTATTCTCAAATTTTTCTATTAGTGATGTTGCCAGGCTGGCGATGGTAGGGTAGTCGGTTTTGCCGGCAAGATTTTCAAAGTTTTGGGCTACGGGTATTCGCGTTTTTTTGGTAAAGTCATGCACTTTTTTCCCAACGGTAAACACATGAATATGGCTTGCATCCAACGATTTTCCGTATTTATTGATCGTCTTTTGCAATGCATGCGATATATTTGAATTGTAAGCGCCGCATAAAGACGAATCGGATGAGAAAACGATAATGGCGACATGCTCTACAGGACGTTCAATACTTAACGGCCCAGAATAATCTCTTGTCATCAATGAATTGAGGATACGACAGACTTCTCCTGCATAAGACGACATAGCCTTCATCACCGTTTCGGCCTTCATCAATTTGGACGACGAGACCATCTTCATGGCCGAAGTAGTCTTTCGCGTGCTTTTAATCGCGTTTATCCGTTTTTTTATCTCTTTAAATGTAGACACTTTAATTAATGATTAATGAATTAATGATTAATGGTCTTGCGGTCTTACTGAAAACTGAAAACTGAAAACTACAAAACTATCATTGCAGCGCAGGCTTCGATGGCGGCTTTGACGCTTTCATCCAATATTCCTTTCCGCAAGGGTTCTAATATGTCTTCCTGGTGGCTGCTACGGAGTAGTTGCAGGAAGGTTTGTTCGAACTCGGTTACTTTGCTTAATTCTAATTTTTTAAGAAGTCCATGCGTGCCGCAGTAGAGGACGGCGACTTGTTCTTCTACCGGCATGGGCGTATATTGCGGTTGAATAAGCAGTTGGGTGTTTTTTTGTCCCTTGTCGATAGTGAAAAGAGTGACGGGGTCGAGGTCGCTGCCGAACTTGGTGAACGATTCAAGTTCGCGGTATTGCGCCTGGTCTATTTTCAATGTGCCTGCAACCTGTTTCATCGCTTTTATCTGTGCGCTTCCGCCGACGCGCGACACAGAGATGCCCACATTGATGGCTGGTCGTATGCCCTGGTTGAATAAATCGTTTTCGAGAAATATCTGTCCGTCGGTAATCGAGATCACATTGGTAGGGATATAGGCGGCAACGTCGCCGGCTTGCGTTTCGATGATCGGCAAGGCTGTCAGCGTACCTCCTCCTTTGACTTTTCCTTGGAGGCTTTCGGGCAGGTCGTTCATTTTTTCGGCCACCTCCTGTTGGTTGATAATTTTTGCCGCCCGTTCTAACAAACGCGAGTGCAGGTAAAAAATATCGCCGGGGTAGGCTTCGCGTCCGGATGGACGGCGCAGGACAAGCGACACTTCGCGATACGACACGGCCTGTTTCGACAGATCGTCATAGATAACGAGCGCATGGCGACCGGTGTCGCGGAAATATTCGCCGATAGCTGCGCCGGCGTAAGGAGCGAAATATTGCAGGGCGGCGGGGTCGGAGCCGGTGGCTACGACCACTATCGTATAGTTCATGGCGCCTTTCTCGAACAAAGTATTTACCACAGCGGCTACGGTGGAGCCTTTTTGTCCCACAGCAACATAAATACAATAAACAGGGTCGCCGTTTTCATAATTGGTGCGTTGATTGATGATGGTATCTAAGACAATCGCCGTTTTGCCTGTCTGGCGGTCGCCGATGATGAGTTCGCGTTGTCCCCGGCCAATAGGGATCATGGCGTCGATAGCTTTGATGCCGGTTTGTAAGGGCTGGTTTACCGGTTGGCGGAAGATGACTTGCGGCGCTTTTCGTTCGAGTGGCATACGAAAACGTTCGCCTTTGATAGCCCCTTTACCATCAACCGGTTCTCCAAGCGGGTCGATGACGCGTCCGAGCATCCCTTCTCCGACGTCTATCGATGATATTTCTTTTGTCCGTCTCACCGAAAAGCCCTCTTTAACTTTATCGGTAGGGCCCAGAAGAACAGCGCCGACATTGTCTTCTTCCAAGTTCATCACCACCCCTTTGACGCCGCTTTCAAATTCTAACAGTTCGTTAGCCTCAGCATTATTCAAACCGTAGATGCGGACAACACCGTCGCTTACTTGCAATACGGTGCCTACTTCGTCAAAGGAAGCTTTGATGTTTATCTTATCTAATTGCATCTTAAGCGCATCCGATACTTCGCTTATTTTAATAGGAGCAGTCATTTTTTTTAATGAATTAATGAATTAATGAATTAATGATTAATGATTAATGATTAATGATTAAGAATTAGAAATTATGAATTGATGATTAATGGTCTTACCATCTTACGGTCTTACGGTCTTTCTGAAAACTGAAAACTGAAAACTGAAAACTACAATATCGACTTGTTGTTTTGCGATAATTGACGGCTTATACGTTCTAATTGTCCTTTGACGGAGGCGTCGATTCGCAGATCATTCAGTTGATAGATAAAACCTCCGACAATTGAGGGGTCTATACGGGTTGAAAACTCCACTTTTCCATGCGTCTTTTGTTCCGTAAAGAGACGTATACGGTCTAATGCATAATTGGGCAGTTTTGTAGCCGAGATAAGATGAACGACACTGATTTTTTTCATTTTGCGATAAATCAATTGATAGCTGAGGGCTATCATTAAGATGGAATCGGTCCGATGGTTGGCGACTATCAGGTCGATAAAATCAAGATAAGATTGTTCGGCATGTTTGCCTGTCGCATTTTTGAGCAGGTTGATTTTTGTCTCAACAGGTATCATTGGCGACCTTAAGCTGTTTTTCAGGTCCGGCATACGCTGCCATAATGATTCCAATATCTGCATCCGATGGTACAAAAGTGTTTCCTCGCCCAAGTCATACGCATGGTCAAACAATGCTTTTGCATATCTTTTTGAAATTAATCCTTCGTTCATAACTTACGGTCTTACTGAAAACTGAAAACTGAAAACTGAAAACTAATTCTTCAGAAAATCCGAATATTCTATCTCGTCAAGAAATTGGGAGATCAGCCGGTCGTGATTAACTGATTGGTCCAATTGTTGACGCAGTATCTTTTCGGCAATGCCGACCGATAACAGGGTGACCTGTGAACGAATCTCGCCGAGCGCCTTTTGTTTTTGAAGTTCTATCAGACGGAGCGCTTCGTCAAGTTTTTGCTTGCTTTGCAGGGCGGCGTCTTCTTTCGCTTTGTCAATGATAAGGCCTGACTTTATGGTCGCCTCCTTTATCAGTTCCTGTTGTCGTTTGCGGGCTTCATCTATCAGTTCTTCAGATTTCTGCCGGATGCTTTCCAATGTACGGTTTGCTTCGTCGGCGTTGGCTAACGATTGCGTGATATACTCCCGCCTATCGTTCACCGCTTTGGTGATGACGGGGAAAGCAAATTTTGCCAATATTCCGAAAACAATGGCAAAAGAGAGGGTCATCCAGAACAATAACCCGAAATCGGGCGTTAATAAGGACATTGATTTTTTAACCTAAAGCCATAAGACATACAACGATTGCAAACAGGGAAGCTCCTTCAATCAGAGCAGCTACGATGATCATCGACATACGTATATCGCCGGCGGCTTCCGGTTGACGTGCGATGGATTCCATGGCGGTAGCGCCGATCTTACCGATACCGAAAGCGGCGCCGATAACGACAATACTTGCAGCAATAGGGCCGGCAAAAGAGCCTAAGTTGGCGGTTGTTTGTAACAGAATGTTTAATAATGACATAATTATAATTTTTTATAAGTTAGTAAATGGTTTATTTTTTAATAATTTTTTTACGTTTGTGATCATGACTGTGTTCCTGACGCGAAAGACCGATAAAAACAGCTGATAGCATGGTGAATACATAAGCCTGAATATAGGCCACAAGCATTTCCAGGAAACTCATAAAGACGGCTAATACAATCGAAAAGGCTGTCATACTCGTGTTCATGACAGTTCCCATTCGGGCTGTAATGAAAATCAAGCAGGTTAATGCCAATATGATGGCATGACCGGCCGTGATATTCGCAAAGAGACGTATCGTCAGGGCGAATGGTTTGGATATGACACCAAATAATTCAATGACCGGCATCAAGGGGATAGGCGCTTTCATCCAGACAGGTACATCCGGCCATAATATTTCTTTCCAATAGTCCTTGTTGCCAAACAGGTTGATAGCTGCCATCGTACAGAGCGCCAGCACAAGCGTCACACCAATATTACCCGTCACATTGGCGCCGCCCGGGAAAAAAGGTACCAACCCCATGATGTTATTGAGGAAGATAAAGAAAAAGGCAGTCAGCAGGTAAGGTGAGTAACGCGCATAATCTTTCCCGATACTTCCGCGTATGATGTCGTCTTCCACACTCATGATAAACATTTCCATCATACCGGCGAATCCTCCGGGAACGGCTCGTTTGGGATGTTTTTTATACCAGCGGGCTACCGAAAGAAAAAGCATCAGCATGATGATTGAATTGATAATGATAGCAAACGCAATTTTTGTAATCGATAGGTCTAACGGTCGTTTTTCCAAACCGGCCTCATCCAACTCAACGATTTTACCCTCATATTTATCCGACCCTGATATATAAAAACCTTTGTACTTGTGTCCATGGTCCAAACGGGAAGACGAAAACAAATGAAAACCACTGTTCGATGAATATACAATCACAGGCAGATATATAGACACATGCCGGTCGTTGATCGTCGTAATATGCCACCAGTATGCATCCTTTATATGGTCGAAAATAACCTCTTTGGGATTGATTCCGCCATCAGACGACCCTTCCGCCGCCACGCTTGCGCTAACAGAACAAGCCAATATAAGACCAATCGTCATTGCGAGCCTGCGAAGCAATCCAATTATCTGAAAACTGAAAACTGAAAACTGAAAACTACCTTTCATTTTTATGCTGTTTGTCAATATTATAGAGAATGGACAATTTTATGCCCATGAAGAAGATATAAAAAATGCAGAAAGCAAACAGCAACGCATGGTCTTTCACTTCGGTAAAATAATAATACCCGAATAAGAGAAAGAATGAAAGCGTCATTTGAGCGACATTGAAGAGCATGAGCCTGGCAACTGCACGACCCGGGTGAATCTTTTTAACTTTCATCCGCGATAATATGAGCAGTACGATCACACCCAATAGCAGAAAATAGGCTGGTATAAACAGCAGTCTGAGTGTGAAGTAGGCGGAAAATAACCATTTTATCAATACTAATTCGAGGATACCGAAAAGGGTGATCCCGCCAAGTACGTTTCTACCAGTATTATTTCCTCCGTATATTTCTTTCATGTTCTTTTTTATAATAACTTTATTCAATACAGACGGTAATCTGATCGGCGTTCACTTCGACGAAGCCGCTCTGGACAGGTATCGTCTGTTTATCTCCATTGGCGGGGTAGTAAACGATATTACCTTTCACTAATGTGGAAATAATCGGAGCATGTTTTGGGTAAACGGCAAACGAACCCAATTCCCCCGGAAAGGTAGCGTGCGCCACTTTCCCCTCATATACAGTTCCGGTGTTTGAAACAATTCTTATCTGCAACATGGCAATTTACTTCATTTGACTTCTGATTTTTTCAGCTTTTGCAATTGCATCTTCAATTTTACCCACATTGAGGAACGCCTGTTCGGGCAGATTGTCCACCTCTCCGCTCAGAATCATGCGGAATCCTTTTATCGTATCTTCGATAGAAACCATGGCGCCCGCGACGCCTGTAAACTGTTCGGCAACAAAGAAAGGCTGCGACAGGAAACGTTGTATACGACGCGCGCGGTTGACCGTCAGGCGGTCTTCGTCCGACAGCTCTTCCATACCCAATATGGAAATGATATCCTGTAATTCCTTGTTGCGCTGCAGGATTTGTTTGACGCGTTGCGCTGTATTATAATGTTCAGTTCCTACAATATTAGGGTCTAAGATGCGCGACGTCGATTCGAGGGGGTCGACCGCGGGATAAATGCCGAGTTCCGTGATCTTACGGCTTAAAACCGTTGTCGCATCCAAGTGCGAGAAGGTAGTGGCCGGAGCGGGGTCTGTCAGGTCGTCGGCAGGAACATAAATTGCCTGTACGGATGTGATAGAACCGCTTTTAATAGAGGTGATTCGTTCCTGAAGGTGTCCCATCTCGGTCGCTAATGTCGGCTGGTAACCTACGGCGGAAGGCATTCGTCCCAAAAGTGCGGAGACTTCGCTTCCCGCCTGTGTGAAACGGAAAATATTGTCAATAAAAAAAAGTATATCTTTCGAGCCTTCTTCTTCATCACGAAATGATTCGGCCACAGTAAGCCCCGATAATGCCACCGAAGCGCGGGCGCCCGGCGGTTCGTTCATCTGACCGAAGATAAGTGTAGCCTGCGATTTTTTCAGTTCGTCGTAATCAATTGTGGATAAGTCCCAATGACCTTCCGCCATCGATTTCTCAAACGCTTTTCCGTAGCGAATAACGCCTGATTCAATCATCTCGCGCAACAGGTCATTCCCCTCGCGCGTACGTTCGCCTACGCCTGCAAAAACAGAAAATCCCTTATGGCGTTTGGCGATATTGTTGATAAGCTCTTTGATAAGAACGGTTTTACCTACGCCGGCGCCTCCGAACAGGCCAATTTTACCGCCTTTCAGATACGGCTCAAGCAAGTCGATCACTTTTATGCCTGTAAATAAAATCTCCTGCTTCGTCGACAGTTCTTCAAATTTAGGTGCGTTACGGTGGATCGGCAGCGTCTTCGTCATCTCTAAAGGCTTCATGCCGTCAATCGTTTCGCCGATCACATTCAACAGGCGTCCTTTCGTCTGTTCGCCGACCGGCATACTTATAGGCATATAATCGGATACCACTTCCATACCGCGCCAGAGGCCGTCGGTCGAATCCATCGCAACCGAGCGCACACTTTTTTCTCCGATATGTTGTTGAATTTCAGCCACTAAAACACGTCCGTCGGGACGTTTTATTTTCACTGCGTCGTAGATTGAAGGAAGCGCGCGTGTCTTCTCATTACCGTCGAATGTCTCAAAACTTATATCTATCACCGGTCCGATGATCTGAGATATATGACCTGTTATTTCCTGTTTCATGTTTTATTTGTCCTTTCCGCTATATCCTCACATATAACGTACACTTCAAAAATTTCGTATAAACGGCGACAAAAGTATGAATTATTTTTATTAAAAAAAAATTTCTTAATTCTTAATTCCTAATTTATACGCAGTGCTTCTGCCTCCGGCATCTTCTTTTTGGAGGATATTTTTGGTTATCAGATCCTGAATATCTCTAAGCGCCGTATCAGGCGAACATTTATTCATTGAAGCATAAAAGGAAGAAGTCAATTTACTGTCGAATCCATCCCAGAGCATATTGAGTGTATGAAGTTGCCGGTCGTTAAGGCTTAATAGCCGGTATTTATCAAAAAACTTTGCTTTGCTTATCACATGTGCCAGCGCCGCTTCTGTATCTGAAAGCGCATCCCAAAGACAGTACAAAAACCATCGAAGCCATTCCGTTATATCCATACTTCCGGTTAGCGTATGTGTCAGGATTTCTTCATATTGTTTAAGATCGCGTGCTATTTGTGTGGAAATACTAAAGAAACTATCCGGGAGGTTACCTGCTCTTGAGAGAAAAATAACAGCTATGTTACGCGCGATACGTCCATTGTCATTGTCAAAAGGCCGTATCAGTAGAAAACGCAGATAAGCAACTCCTGCCTTTATGACAGGGTCTGTCGGATGAATCGTATTGACCCACCGGAAGAACATTTTCATTTCTTCAGAAGTATTAACCGGGATCGGAATTGTCAGAAACTCCATTTTGCGTTCGGCTGGTTTTGGCATTGTGAGACCCCAAAGCGAATCCCTTTCGTGCCAATCCAAAAATGAACGGCTAAAACCGGTTTTACCTTCCAAGGCATATTTCCATAAAAATAACCTTTCAGCCAAAACCGGATGATCATAATTATACAATGCATCAATTAACACTTGTGAGGCGCCAATAGCTACGTCGCCGGTTTCGGATAAATGAAATTCATTTTCAACGAGGTATCTTCACGTTGTTAAGACCACCTGTTCTTCATCAAGCGTTTCACCCTCAATTCGTGCAGATGACATAATTTCCGAAACGACGATACGATGCAAAGCGTCTTTTTTCAACTCGTCTCCCAGCAGGCTGACCATGCCGGTCAGACGTCCCTGTTTATTCCTGACCTCGCCAAGCAGCGGCGATAACTCCTTGTTATCCCATGTCAGATAAGGCCATTCGTTCTGTTCCCAAATATACGATCGTTTCATGCGCGTTAATTTTGCGACAAAAATAAGGATTTTTTTCTTATTTATTATACGAAACACGAAACGCTTTCAGTTAGGGTGGTTGTTGTCGACTATATTAATTATTGGAACTAAAACAGGCTCGCAGTAAATAGTATATCGCTTTTGTAGCTGATATTGAGCGTTGTGCCGGGAGGAGCATCAGACTGACCTGAAACGGTTACCGAAACCTGTTTCGCACTGAGCACCCGCATGATGAAAGCTGTCGTGTAGGTATCCATGTTCGCAGGGGGGGTGAACGTGCCGCCAAGTATGTATGACGGAATGGCTAACGAACCGGGAACATCGGCAGCCGTAATCGTCAGGTTGGCGATGTTGTAACTTCCCGACGGAATAGCCGTGACATTCATCGTTGTTCCTTCTATCTGTACCTTGCTGATTTTATTTGCATATTCAATTATTTCCGAACTTCCCATTTCGGAAATGTCGACCGTGCGGGTAACTGTAAATGAACTCATTGTGCCGGAACGTAGCGTGGCTTCCGTGCTGCCGCTCATAAGCGTCACAGGGGCTTCATCGGTCTCAGTCGTAAAATCGAATGTGATGTTTTTTACCGTAAAATCACGCGATGTAACATCTTTAATCTTGTCGCAACCTGTTAGCGTTAACGTCGCGCATACAAGCGCGAAAATCAAATTTTTCTTCATTGTTTTTTTATTTAAAGAATTAATAATAAACTTATTCATCGTTTGGGTTGACATGTTTTTGCAGTAATTCCATCATTTGCGGGTTATTGATTTCCGCTGCAATTGAGAAAGGCGTGCGACCTTCATTGTCGACGATGTCAACGATACAGTTGTTTTCGATAAGCAGTTGTACCAATGCGATGTTATTGCTTTGAACGGCTTCTAATAGCGGGTAGACGATATAGTCTGCTCCCATGTCGCCAAGACCGTCAACTTCAGCGCCGTTTTCAATAAGCAATTTGGCAATGTCGTAGTTGCCACCGTCCCTGCAACACACCGACAGGACGGTAAGCCCGGATTCGGTTTGCGACTGATTCGGATTGGCGTCCTTTTTCAGGAGGAGTTGTACGATGCATAGGTCTTTGCTTTCGACTGCAACATAAAGCGCGTCGTTGCAGATGTATTCATCACATTGTCCAAGCGATAGGTCGGCATTCCGGTTGATGATTTTTTCCGCCATCGCGCAACGCTTGAATTTGCAGGCAAAACCAAGCAGAGAAAACTCCTTTTCATCATAGTCCGGCTCTTCAAACGGTATCATCATATCAATATCCGCGACTTGTGAAAGCAACCTGTCGAACGCGGTATGGTCGTCTGTCCGGATGGCCTTTATCAATGCTTCATGGAGCGCCTGACCTTCTAAGGGGGGGACGGTGGGCGTTTCCTGTTGTTGCTGATGCTCCGCCGTTACATTCGGGACTTGCGCAGCGTTTTCGACGGCGACGTTTTGGGACTTGGTTTCGCCTGACTTTTGTTGTCCGCATGATACTGCCATGATTGCCATGATTAACAGGATTTGCGGGATTGACAGAATTCTTTTGATTCTTCTGATTGATAAAATTCTTTTGGTACTCATAATTCTTATTTCTTATTATTGTTTTTCTTATTTGTCCCACCAATTCTCATACTTCTTTTCCAATTCCTGAATCAGCGCGATGTTGATGCGCTCAATTTCGGTCAGACGGGAGGTTACGTCGTCGTATTGCGGTACATACCAGTCTTTTGCACCAAAATAGCTTGCCATATCCGTTGTTTTGAATTTATAGCCGTGACGGGCAAATATCTCGTTGCGCATGATTTTGAGGTTTTCGAGCGCGGGGTATCCGGCGTAAAGCCTCAATTCGTCCAAGGCCATCACGTGGTCCGAAGCGAGGGTAAACCTGCCACGAATACCCTGCTGTCCTTCTAACGGCATTGTTGACCAAGCTTCGGCAGTTTTGTACAATACGATACGGGGCTTGGCTTCGTCTTTTTCCCACCAAACGTTTTCCTGGCTGAATTTAGCGGGGAAAAGTTCCAGTCCGGTGAGGGTTTTCCTTACGACGAATGCTTTATCCTTATCGGGATGCACAAGGGTAAGCACGGGATATTCATTTTCTTCGCCAAATAGGTAGGTCGTACATCCGTTACCATCCCATAATCCCGTGACACAGAAACGATTGGAAGGGAAGGTAACCGTCTTGCCGTCTGCGCTTCTGTAGGTGCCTGCCAGTCCGTACCGCAGGAGGTTGTTTACCGATAAATCACGCAAGCCTTCTTCCATCTTTCTCCACGCTTCTTTGACGGTTTTTGTCCGTACATCACTGATTATCAACATCGGTTTTCCGCCAATGGTGCGGTATTCCATGCGGTCGCCCTTATTATAGCGGTAATCGCCCGCCATCGTCATGGTTCCGTCGGCAGCAAACACGACTTCATGTCCAATTCCTCCTTCGTGCAGATTGCCGCCTACAAAGTAAATCGTATTCCCGTCCGAACGGTATGGGGCGTCGAAATTTCGCGTGTCATAAAAGAAGGGGCGGTAAAACGCCGAACCGTCTGTCCATACGTTCAGGTACTCATATTGATTTTCTTCCGTCAGATTAAGCCGTCCGAACACATTCAAAACGGTTTGTTCTCTGGGCGTTTGCGCCGCAGCGCTCATTATCGTCAGCGAAAGGCTGATGAGCAGCGTTCGAGGTAACTTATTAAAAATACCTTTCATTGTCTTTTTAAAAAAATCAATCCAATCCTTCAAAGGGTTTTGCAAAAGAGACGTCTCTAACCTGCGAATACAAGTCGCAACTGTCGTTCACGATAAAATATTTCCCCTCGCTCGGCTCTCCGGGTTTAAGCGTTTTAACGACACTGAACGGACTCCAACCTTTGTCTTTTCCGCCTTCCACATTGATGTCAAGGTAAAGAATCATTGCCTGAAACGTATTGCTGTTCTCGTGTTTCACGCCCGGTCTTGTTCGTATGGTTACCGTATAGGGCTTGTCGGGCGAATAGCCGTTTTGCCACGTTGCGCCTTTCAGATAGGCTGCCATTTGATAGGGTCGGGCGTAGGAATCGTTTGGGCGATTCAGTTCGTTGAGACGGCTCACCGTTTGATTGACATTGGCTTTCAGATTGTTCAATTCTATGCAAGCCTTTCCGCCGGTTTTGTCTCTGCGATACATTTCGTAAGCCATCACCTGCAAGGCAATACAGCCGTGAGGCTCATAGCCTAACTGTTCGCGTACCTGCCTGAACTCGTCAACGGAAACAGGAAAACGGCTGAAAGATACCGTTGCCGTCTGTCCCGCCGACCATACTGCGTGGTCAATCCTACCGTTCATGGTAACTTCGACCCTGTTTTGTAAATTACCTGTCATTTTTTTTCTGTTTTTTAGTTGTTATAAATATTCTCAATTGTTATGCGGATTTTCTTTTCCGTCTTTGTCAATCCAAAAAAGTAAGCCGTCGCGCCTGACAAAGGCTACTTCGCCCTCGTAGGTGACGCCAAACATGTCCTGCTCGACGTTGTCGTACTTGAACGGTACGACTAATTCGTTTTTCCTGTTTACAAATCCCCATTTTCCATCGCGTTTGACGGACGCCAGGCCATAGCCTCTGAAATTGTTGTCAGCATCGTAATCGCCTTTAAATTCGCCGATACCATCGTATTCGGCAGGGATAATAATTTTGTCGCCGGGCGCTACCAATCCCCATTTGCCATCGGTACAGAAAGCCCAATCATCATTAATTCTGTAGTGTAGCGTGTCGTACACGAAGGAGAGTACCGTATTATCGGCGAAGTCAATACTGCCATATTTGCCGTCTTTTACAGCCATCAATCTGTCGTAGTGTACGCTGTAAAAACCCAGCTCATCGTAAATAAGCGGTACGACCACCTCGCCGCTGATGCTGTTGATGATGCCTGTCTTACCGTTTGATTTGGCAAAGGCTACTGCGTAATTTCATACGAGTCAATAGGTATTTATACCTATTATATTCGGTTTGGAGAAATCAGTCTGAATTGCTTAAAAATATTAAATATTTTGCAGGGTCAAAAAAAACAGCTATTTTTGTGCCGATAAAAGATAAAGTCAAAATAATAATCAAGCGCCATGCACATAGCAAATCCGATATACGACGTAGTTTTCAAGTATTTACTTGAAGACAATAAGGTTGCCAAACTCCTTCTTTCTGCGATCATCGGCGAACAAATAGAGGAATTGGACTTCAGTGCGCAGGAACGTACCGTTGAAGTGCATCAATCCACAAAAGAAAGTCCGCCTCTGACCGTATGCCGGTTTGACTTTTCGGCTAAAGTGAAGACGGAAAAAGGGTTCAAGACCATCAGTATTGAACTGCAAAA
>Ga0099364_10002792_pt1 | contig 27615 bp, 16 predicted proteins | sample TergutTh196P3_FD_73070 | JGI IMG/M metagenome (GOLD analysis project Ga0099364, IMG submission 73070) | Microcerotermes parvus P3 segment gut microbial communities from Pointe-Noire, Republic of the Congo - Th196 P3 | ecosystem: Host-associated > Arthropoda: Insects > Digestive system > Gut ... | reverse complement strand
ATAGGATAGTGCATTATTTTCCAGTTTACAGGCTCGCAATCGACCATGAAACAGCTTCACCACCATGCATGAAAATGAAGATTGCGATTCGGCATCATGATGTATATGAAGCAGATAGCCGACTAAATTGTCCATTCATTTTCGTATTATGACGGGTAGTGCTGTTGATCATGATAAATCGTTCCGGGAAAATGGGGAACAAAACCGAACTAGGAACGAATAAATGCGTTCCCTACAGAATATTGTATATATGAAATCATACCTTACACATGCCGAAGGTATGTGAAGCTAGGTAGAAACGGATACACACACACCAACCGCATCCCGTAGGGATGCAACAAAATGCATAGATTGTTGGTTGCATCCCTACGGGATGCAGGTTTGTGGTGTGGGCATACATTTCTACATAGCTTCACATACCTTCGGCATGTGTAATGTATTAATATACATATATAATTTATATTTTAGAATGCCCTCATTTATTCGTTCCTAATCAAATATTTTCCCAACCGAACTAGGAACGAATAAATGCGTTCCCTACTAAATCACAAAAGAAACCAAACGACAATCAAAGTAATCAATCCCAAAGCAAAGGACAGAATCAATAAAACATTGTAACCTTTTCTTAGATGAATAATCCATCTTGATACTGCAATTATCAAAGTGATTAGAATAAATAATAATAGAATCGGAGGGTTGTATTTCATTTGAACTCTGTCATTTATATTTGCCAGAATTAAACCTGTGCTTAAGTCAACCAGAATAATTTCGTAATCAAAATGTTCTTTCTGTTTAAAAATAAAATTACTTTTTTGCAGATTTGCGGAACCAATAATGCTTATTTCTGGTGTGGTGAGTCGCGGCATTGTTTCATTAAATCTATTATCGAATACAGGTTCTGCATATCTTAAACTTTCTTCTAATGCCATTTTATGAATGTCGTAATCTACTAGTTGAATATTTGTATTATCATTTAGATATGATTTTAGACCTCTTGTGAATTCTTCTGAATAGCTGCCTTTGATTTCCGTAATTGTAAGTACTTTGTCTGATGGTATTTGATTGACTATTGTTTCGTATATAATTTTCATGTTTCCTTCTTTTTTATAGAATTGGGTGCATTCCCTACGGCAAAACAACTCTAAAACCTGTGTAATTATTTCTTGAAGAAGGTTTTAAAGCTGACCTATAATATGTAAATGATTGCTCTTTTGGAAAGCACCAGGCACCTCCGCGTACAACTTTCATTTCCCCGCTTTTAGGTCCCATAGGATTGTTTTTCGCACTTTTTTCATAGTAAGCAACGTCATGCCAGTCATAGCACCATTCCAAAATATTACCGCTCATCTCGTATATTCCCAATTTATTTGGAGGAAATGATTTTACAGGAAATACCGAATGCCATAAAGAATCATTAGGGTCTACTAAAAAATTTGCAGCATTTTTGTCAATAGAATTTCCAGTTGCAAATATAATTTTCTTTCCGGCTTCTCTTGCAGCAAACTCCCATTCTGCTTCTGTAGGCAATCTTCCTCCCAGCCATTCAGCAAATCTTTGTGCACCGTACCAGCTTACCTCGTACACTGGAAAAGAATCATATGGTTCAGTAACAACATAAACGCCTTGTACAAGTGTAATTTTGGAATACTGAGAATCCATTTTGAACCAAGTTTGACCTTGCTCAGTTTTATTTCCTTCACTATTTAAAAACTCAACAAACTGCTTGTTTGTAACAGCAGTTTCAGATATTTTGAATTTATTCACATCAACTTCGTGGACTTTAAAACTATTCTTTTGAAAGTCTCCCATTTGAAAACTTCCTTTCCTAACTGAAATCCATTTAATTTTATCAGGTTTTGGTAATTTTTTCATTGCTTTTTTAAGTCGTTTTTTGTTTTTTCTGTTCGGAAAATAATTATTTATAGCCGAAGAAGCTAAAATAACTGGCTCATATTCTTTTCTTTCTAAATGGTCGGTAACCTTGTTGTTAATTAAATCAAGAACTTCTTTTTTTTTATCTTTCAATATGGCTTCATCTGGAAAATCGTTAATATTTTCACTTAAATAGTGTAAAGCGTTATCTTTTTCAGGAGTAAAATATCTTTTGTTGCTTATTGCAGAATCGATGGGTTTTAAAGAATTAGCATTGAAAAGTCCTTTAGGTGTGTTTCTGGGGCTTTGCTCTTCAGGTGATTTTGGAGCAGAATTTGGTGGATTTGTAGGGTTTCTTTTTTTTAAAATCAACTTTAATATTTGTGCGATAATAGCTGATATAGCAACAATAACTAATATATTTACAATCATTTGTAAATCATTTGTTTTTTTTGTAAATATCTGTTGAATTCTTTGGCTTTCATTATATTGATTTTTCAAATATTCTCTTACGACTGGTTCCTGAGCTATGGTAGCAGGGTTATTATTTGAAACTTCTTTAAGTTTTGACATAAAAGTTAAGGGGAAAATGCTTTGAATGTTGTCATTATTATTTAAATTTAAAGTTTCAATATTTCTATTATCAAGTAAAGTGTGTATATCGGACACCTGATTCGATTCTAGATTCAAATGTTTCAATGCTGGAAGTCTACTAAGCGCTGAAATATCTCTTGTTCTAGTTCTTTGCAAATTAAGAACTTTCAGATTTTCCATAGGTGGAATCACTGATAAATCAGTATTTTCTGCTCTGGTTAAATCAAGACTTTCTAACTCTCTAAACCTTCTAAAATCCTGTAAATCGAATACATGGTTGTTATTTCTTAAACTAAGCGAACGTATATTGCCGGGAATGTAGTTAATTAAGGAGTCTGGAGCAGAAGATGCCAAAGCTACATGTAGATCGTTTCGTTTTAACCTTTGAAGTCGCGAAGGTTGTACATTGCCTCTAATTGCAATAAATTTAACACCTCTAGGTATTTTTTCATCTCTTGTTAAAATAATTCCTCTTAACTTATTATTTAAGAACACTCTGTTACCATGAATAGCAATATCAATTGCTTTTTCGTTATTAACAGTCATCTCGAAAACAGGCATATCATTGGCACCTGTAAATGTTACTAAATCACCTTTTTTTAAAACAGTATCGGTTTCGGAAGTGCCAACATAATGTCCGTTCACATAAACACTATAAGGCCTAGAGTCAATTTGCACCATTCTTTCAATATAATTAGATTGATTTTGAACATAAAAAAAACAAGGTAATAACATTAACAAAAATAACATGTTAAGCCATAAATATTTGAGATCTTTCTTAAAATCTTCTGTCATGTTATTATTAGATACTGTTCTAACTACATATTGCGTAATTGTTTTAATTACAGGCTGTTGATAACTTGATGCTTTTTCTAAATCGTCAATAATTTCTTGAAAATTAGTGTATCTATCTTCAGAAAAATATTCAAGGCATTTTTTAATAATTTTATTATATGGATCGTCACTGGTAATTAGATGAGCCGGAAGTGTGTAATCTATTTCGCCGTTTATTTTAAAGGGATATTTTCCATGAAACATTTTGTATAATACTATACCATATGCAAATATGTCTCTCTGAAATTTCTTTTCATTTTTTTTTAGGGTTTCAGGAGGGCAGTATTCTAAAGTACCTCCGACATCTTTTTCTTTATTTATTATAGCAGCAACACCAAAGTCAATTAAATATAATTGTTTGTTTTTTGTAATCAATATATTTTCTGGTTTTATATCTTTATGTTCAATTTTCTTATAATGTAAATGGAATAATGATTCTGCTAATTGTTGAGCGTAGCTTATTTTATCTTTTCTAGTTATAATTCTGCTGATTTTTTGTTCTAAGGTTTGACCTTCTATATACTCTAACTCTAAAAACGTGTATTCTGCTTCATGTAACCCATAACAACGTGGCAAACTTGGATGGTCTAAATAAACCAATGTTTTTGTTTCTGCTTTAATATCTGCTAAACTTTTTATTACTTCTGTAGATTTACCGTATACTTTTAAAGTTCTAAATTCGTTGTTATTATGCGTATCAATTGCTTTATAGGTAACGGAAAATGAACCCTCACCTAGTTTTTTTTGAAGTTTAAACCTGTCTCTTAACGTGTCGGATACAACAGGATATGATGACACTGTGCCATCTTTTTTTATTGTATTAAAACGACGTTGGGTTTTCATATGTCTCCTAATTTGAAGGGTTTTGCGTGGTTTTACTGTAAATCCAATTTTCAATTTTTAAATCAATTGCAAGCTGATCGTAAATTTTGTTAACCATTTCAATATCGTCTGTTACGCTTCCATCAGCTAATTGAAAGATTAGCTTTCCGTTTAAGGCATATGCAATTGGTATTCCTGCATTTTTTGCAGCTTCCTTTGCTTTGGCGACACCATCCGCTGCACACTTTTGGATAAATTCTGAAAATTGATAATCTTCTAATGTCCACATTGTGTGATCTCCTTAAAAAGTTTATAAGATATCTGGTTCAAAACAATTTCATGTTCATTCCCATAGGCTATCTTCTCAAATGTATTGTTAATATTATGATATACTTCCCATTTGTCTACTATTTCCTTTGTCTTTTCAAAGTTTTTTAAGCTTCTAATACATCTGCGTATAATGTCTTCTTCTGTAACAGCATGACCGCCAAGTAATACTCTGGTTTTCACTCTACAAATATTTATCTGTAAAAAATCTAGGAACACGTAAATTAAATATATTTGGTATCCCATTTCTCTGGCTTTTTGAATCAAGTGTTTATGGTGATTTCCCGATATTGTTGATTCTACTACAATAGCTTTATTAAGATTTAAATATTCATCAACTCTACGCAATAAGAGCTTACCTGCTTTTATTCCGGTTCGGTCATTTATTTCTAGAGCAAGTTCATCGGAATTCAAAAAATATAAATTGGGTTTACTACCCAATATTTCCTTTGATAAAGTGGTTTTTCCGGAGCCATTGGCACCAGCTACTAAATATAATTCCATTATGCTATTATACGCCTTTGTTTTATTTCTATATTGCTAGGTTGCAATTCCTCACAAAATCCATACTAATTTTTACTATAAATCTGTCAACAAAAAAAAACTTGACGTTTTATTGCCTTTTTTTATTATTGTACAATTCTAACACAACCGTTCACCTACTGCTCGGGTAGCAAACGGGTAACTGTGATAAATCTATACATTTAGGAGATGTTAATAACATGAAATTAAGTAAACTTTTAGGCACAAGGTTCAAAGAAATACCCTCTGATTGCCAAATTAATAGTCATATATATATGGTTCGTGGTGGATATATAAAGAATGTAAGCAACGGAATTTACTCTCTTTACAATCCGGGCAAGCTAATAGTGCAGAAAATTGAAAAGATCATACGAGAAGAAATGTCTAAAATAGATGGTCAGGAAGTGATGTTACCTGTAATATTACCCGCCTCTCTCTGGAAAGAATCAGGTAGGTATGAAAGTGTAGGTAGCGAGCTCTTACGTTTTACAGACAGAAATGGAAGTGATATGGTACTTGCCATGACTCACGAAGAAGCAATTCTACATTTAGTTCGTGATGCAGCACCGTCGTATCTAAATTATCCATTTATGGTCTATCACATTCAAACCAAATTTCGTGATGAACCGCGTTCTCGTGGTGGCTTAATCCGTGTTCGTGAATTTACCATGAAAGATGCTTATTCTTTTCATCTATCTCAAGAAGATTTAGAAGAATATTATCAAAGATGTTATGAGGCTTATGAGCAAATATTTAGGCGTGTAGGATTGAAGGATGTGATAGCTGTAAAATCAGATACAGGCATGATGGGCGGTAATATAGCACATGAATTTATGTTACTTTCTGAAGTGGGTGAAGATACATTGGTTATTTGTAAATCATGTGACTATCGTTCCAATCTGGAAGTTTCAGAATGTATTGTTGCTTCACCAGATACAACAGACGAAGCTCTAACTCTCGTAGAAACGCCAAATATAAAGAAAATAGAAGATTTATGTGCTTTTTTTAAAGTTACTCCTGATAAAACCTGTAAAGCAGTTCTATACAGAACAAAAAGCAAGAATAAATTAGTGGTTGTATTTATTCGAGGCGATCTTGACGTAAATGAAACTAAATTAAGAAATCTTTTAAAAGAGGAAATATTCCCAGATACTTCGCAAGAAACAGATTTAAATTATGGGTTTATTGGTCCTGTAAATTTTACAGCAGAATCACAGATAGTTTTCGACCGGTCAATTAAAAATATAAATGGATTGATTGCTGGTGCTAATCGTGCAGACTTCCATTATCGTGGTTTCTCAACAATAAGAGATATTCAGAACACAGAATACTTTGATGTAGCAAAATCTAACGAGAACTCTTTATGCCCACATTGTAATCAAAACACCTTACAGATAAGAAAAGGTATTGAATTAGGCAATATATTTCAATTAGGCACAAAATATACCGAGTCAATGAATATGCAATATATGGATGCTAATAGAAACTTGCAATACCCCATAATGGGTTGTTATGGAATTGGTGTGGGAAGGCTTGCAGCATCTATATGTGAAGCACATCACGACAATTATGGGCCTATTTGGCCAATGTCTGTAGCACCATGGCAGATACATATTTGTGCTATTAGAAGCGATAATGAAGATGTGAAGAAACAAAGTAATGAATTATATGAACAATTGATTCAAAAAGGTTTTGAAGTTATTTTCGATGATAGAAATGTGAGTGCCGGTGTTATGTTTTCTGATGCTGACTTACTAGGTGTACCTGTTCGGGTTGTTATAAGTCCTAAAACTTGTGATTTAGGTGTTGTGGAGATTTCAACAAGAAATAAATCATTATCAGAAAAGGTAGATGCGAAATCTGCTTTTGACTACATTACAGATTTAGTGATGAAGATGATGTAGGGAACGCATTTATTCGTTCCAACTCCCCCCTGCCCCCCTCAGAGAGGGGGGGGGTAGGGGGGGAGTTGTAACCACAAAGCCGGTCTAATACCAATCATATAATTATCAACATTCTCTCCAACCATATAAATACTGCCATTAGCACCTACACGCGTAGCGTTAATAGGAAGATTACCGGGCGACCTGAGCCACCAATGAGTAGCAACCCCAATCCAATTTGCAACTCTCTTTGCGTCAAACTCGTCACTAATCCAGTAAGTAGTAGAATTAGGTCTATTTTCCAATAACCCACTATCACCAAAGTATTTAACAACTTCTGATAGGCTTAATAAGAAAATATAATCAAGTGTTGCATTACCTCCATTCGTACCAAACCATTGATTGTTTTCGGTTTCATTAGTTACAGGAATTATTTTCTCCCTATCTTTATTAGCGAGTGATAGAGAATCATAAAATGTTCCATTTAAATAAGAACGAAGGCTGCTGTTTTCCCATGTTGTGTTTACGTTAGAAGTGTTGTATCTTCCCAGATCAACAACGTTACTTGTGATAATCAACGCTTTACCATTGTTTATATCAAGGACATACCATTCAAATCCGCCAAAATATACAAAATCTCCTTTTGATATTTCGCCAGTAAATAAGTATACTGTGTGGCTAACAGTTTTAGATTGAACAATTAAGGGGCTGTACAGAAAATCTTCATATCTGCTATTTTGGGCTATTACAGTATATGTGCCATATTCCACTATAGGTAAAATAATGGTTTTTTCTGTCGCAGTTCTTTGATAGATGTTTGTTCCATTATGATTCTCTAATATCACTTTGGTTCCAACTAACGAACCACCATCTGTCGTTGAAATGTTAATTGTAACTTCTGCTGTTTGGGGTATTGTTGGTTGAATTTCTTCAGTGCAAGAGTAGCAAAAAATTACTATACATATGAGGACAAAATATAGTAATTTGAATTTCTTTTTATGCATATGATCTCCTATATTGTATTTTGTTATGTGGATGTATATATAAATACCACCTCACACCGAAGGTGTCGAACGCTATGTAGAAAACGATGCCCCACGCACCAACCGCATCCTGAAGGGATGCAACCAAATGCGTAGATTTTTGGTCGCATCCCTTCGGGATGCGGTTGGTGGGTGTATCTATTTCTACATAGCTTCACATACCTTCGGCATGTGTAAGGTATGGAACGAATAAATGCGTTCCGTACAGGCATAGATGGGGACCCGATCGAATTAGGAACGAATAAATGCGTTCCGTACAGAATCGGGGGATCGATCCCTTCGGGATGATGTGGAATTATATATAAATACCACCTCACACCGAAGGTGTCGAACGCTATGTAGAAAACGATGCCCCACACTTACTTTTTCATCCAGTTTTATCTGTTTTCTTTAGTACGTAAAAAGGGTTAATAATTGCGAGTTTGTTTTCAATTACTTGGTCATTATGAAAATCCTCAGTGTAGAGAATATTACATTCATTTTCAATCGCTGTTGATAAAATCAAAGAATCCCACCAAGAATATTTATATTTTTCTTGAAGTTCAATTGCTTTTATTGAAGTGTTCACATCAGGAGTGACAATATTCAAACTGTGAATTATTTCATTTAAATACAATTTTATTTTGTTCAAAGGAACTTTTTTTCGATATAATGTATTGTAGAACTCATTTATTACTTGCGTACTAACACAAATAATGCTATCTCTTTGTATTGTATCAAAAAATGTATTTATTTTTTCATGCTTTATTTCATCATCTGCGTTATAACCATAAACCAATAAATTGGTATCTATAAATATTTTATCTATCATACAAATCGTCTCTATTCCAATTTGTTTTACCAAGATGAAGAGGTTGTGATTTACGCAAAGAATCTTTTTTATCCCACGCTCTTTCTATATCGTTAAAATCCTGTTTAAAAGACTCTATAAAATCTTGTACTTTGCGTATTTGACATTCTGGAAGCATTTGAAGCTTCATAACTAAATCGTGTATGGAATTTGCAGCGTTGATGTTTTCCATGTTTTCTCCTTATTTAACCTCAATTTCAAACTCAGAATCGATTCTGGTTTTGGTTTGTAGGATATATGCTTTATTAAATTAATAAATCACTCCATTTTCTACCACATATTGCTTTAGCACAGCTATTGATTCATCACGTTTTACATCAACGGTTACAGAAATTCCTCGCTGTTTCAGTTTTTTTAGCCAATCATCAGGTTTATCACCTTCATCAAAACCAGCTTCTCTTGCATCTTCATCTCTTGCTCCGCAAACCAAATGTTTTATTCCCGACCAATGAAAAGCCCCAAGGCACATGATACAAGGTTCAGTTGATGTAACTAGAACACAGTTTGGTAAATTATTATCAGATAAGTTATAATTTTTCAAAGCATTCTGTGCAAGCATTATGGCTATAACTTCAGCATGAGATATAGATAGGCGATGCGTCGTAACAAGATTGACACCCGCAGAAATTAGAGAGCCTGAATCCATATCAAATACACATGCAGCAAATGGTCCCCCAGTCTTATTCTCAACGTTCTTTCTTGCTAGATTAATAACATAAAGCATTTGTGCATCTTGTTCTAGTATAGAAATATTTTCTTTTGAAAGTTCAATAATAAGCCATTCCGGTAGCGAAATATCAATTGAATGAGTTGCCATAAAATACCCACCTTAGCGATATAAGAAATGGCGGAGATGTAGGGATTCGAACCCTAGAGGCGCTACTAACACCCACACGATTTCCAATCGTGCTCCTTAAGCCAGCTCGGACACATCTCCGTTGGAACCATAATTTTTAAACAGGTCATTTTTGTAAAGAGATTTTTTTTATTTTTAGGGAAGGCACCCAAATTCAGTACGGAACGCACCCAAATTCTGTAGGGAACGCATTTATTCGTTCCTAGTTCGATATAGAACCCAACCGAACTAGGAACGAATAAATGCGTTCCGTACAGGCATAGATGGGAACAATATCGAACTAGGAACGAATAAATGCGTTCCCTACAGAAATTGGTGCGTTCCCTACAGAATTTGGTGCGTTCCCTACAGAATTGGGTGCGTTCTCTACAGGATCAAAAAAACCCTAATATCTAAAATATTTAGTTTTCATCAAAACATATGTTAATATAAATCAGCATGTTACAAATATCACAAAATACAGAATAAAAATAGTTACTAACCAAAACAAATAAAACAACACTTATATATAAAAAAATTAGGAGACTCATAATGAAAAAATTACTAATTGTAGTTTTATTAACAAGCGTGATATTTTCCATAATATCAGCTCTGGACACCATTGTTTTGCTTGAAGAAAGGTTTTCCGCCTCAACATTTCCACCTTCTGGTTGGAATATTTACGAACTAATTAATAATGAAGAACCGTGGGTAAGAAGGACAACAGGCAATCCACCGAATGCAACAGCTCATGTGCGGTCTATTTCTCAACAACCGGGTACCGAGCCTCTTTGGATGCCTACTTATCTTGAAGTAGATAATTGGCTTGTCACAGCAGCAATTGAGGTGCCCTCCAATGCTACTAATGTAGAGTTACTTTTTCATCGCAGCACCAGTGCTTCAGAAGAAGTATTAGCTAACGACATCTATCATGTAATGTTATCTACAACTTCTAACAACCCTGTCACCAATCTGTCGGCATTTACTTCAGTTTATAACGAACAGTTGTCGTGGAGCACACGTACCTGGACACAAATAACTGTGCCATTGAATAACGTTGCAGGTGAGACAATTTATATTGCCTTTCGCCATTTAATTCCACCAGATTTTTATGATGGTGAAATGATAAATATCGGCAATATAATAATAAACGCAAACTTGGGAAGTAATGAACCTGTAATAACCGAATTTCCTTTTGAAGAGGACTTTTCTAATACAACGTTTCCACCTGAAAACTGGAGATTGATAGCATCAGAAGAATTTACAACATCGGGTGATTGGCCTTCAACTTACATAAGCAATAACTGGTTTCGTTCAACTGCTTTAGGCAGTAACATAGCACGTTCCAATTCAGAAGGTCCGAACTGGACAATGTATAATATCGATAATTTCATAATAACTCCTGCCATAGCGTTACCTAGTGATGTAGGTGTTGAACTAACATGGTCGGCAATAGCTTTTGATGGTGGTTATTGGTGGCCTGCTAAATACCATGTTGTAGTATCAACCACTACACCAGAGCGTGAATCGTTTATATCAGTATTTAATGAAGAGTTACGTTCTGAAACGTATGTAACACGCGTAATAGATTTAACCGAATACTCTGGAGAGACTATATATATTGGATTTTGGGCATATGAACCCGATTTAGTTGATCTAGGATTCTTTATGGGCAATGATGATATAGGAATAACCAATATAAAACTAAGCGTAACAGATGCTTCTGATGTTCATGATTTAGTTGCAGAAAACATATCCGGACCTAACTCTATTACAATAAATCATCAAGCCAATTTTAATATAACAATATCTAATCAAGGCACTGCCGATGTATCAAGTATAGCGTATAATGTTCAATTAATGTTAGAAGGTATAGAACCACAAATTTTAGCGACTATAGCTGGCAATTCAGTCACAGTTGGAGCAACCACAACAGTTCCAATCAATTGGATACCAACTTCAGTAGGTGTTTTTCAAGTTTATGCTTTAGTAGTGTTCGCACTTGATAACGATATAAGTAATAATCAAACAAGCTTACACACAATCATAGTAGAAGAACCGGATCCGATTGGTCCGATAACAAACTTCCCTTGGGAAGAAAATTTTATCAGCACAGATTTTCCTCCAATTGGTTGGACAACAATTGACAATCAAAACACTGGTTATAATTGGTTAAGAGCCTTAGCTATGGATGGAGGTAATTCTATTCCAATAGCAAGATCTAACTCACATTATAATTGGACGCCTATCCATGTCGATCACTATCTTATCACTCCTCCTCTACAATTACCAGCCGATGCTGTTGTTGAACTTACATATCGCGATATTTCTTATAACCAATGGAACGGGCAACCTGCTCTTTATAACATTATGGTATCAACCACTACTGCTGATATAAGTGCTTTTGTAACAGTGTCAGAACGTGAATCTGAAAATAGAACATTACAACCGCGCTCGCTTGATTTATCAGCCTATGCAGGGCAAACAATACATATCGCTTTCTGGCATTATGATCCTGATTTTCATCTTGGCTGGGGAGGAAATGGTGGCGATGATCTTGCTGTAACCAATATAAGAGTAACAGCAGAAATACCGGAAGAAGAACGTGATCTTGCAGCGTTATCAATATCTGGCGAAACATCAATTACCCAAGGTGTTGAGGTAACATATTCAATAACAGTATCTAACGTTGGCAATGTAAATATATTAGGTGAAGATTATACAATTGAATTAGTTCAAGAGCCTGATATTATTCTTGGTAGTGCTGATGGTATCGATTTATTAATTGAAAATAATCACCAATTTAATATAAGCTTCACACCAGAGATAGTTGCAGAAATTCAATTATTTGGTAGAATAATTCACGAGTTCGACACCAATCCAGACAATAACGAAACCAACCGACTTAATGTAAATGTAGAACCACCAATAATGTATGATTTAGCAGCCACGTCAATAAGTGGTGCATCTACTGTAGTGGTAAATTCTCTAAATGCCTACACTATAAATGTCACTAATTTTGGTATAGAAACTGTAGCAGCAGGTGATTACACTGTTCGTATAATGCTTTTTATAGAAGATGGAGACGATGTGCAATTAGGTGAAATTCAAAATGGTGTATTATTAGCCGCTGGTGCAAATCATAACTATGTTTTCAATTATGCTTTTTCATCAGTTGCTGATTTTGCGATATATGGTGAAGTGATTTACGAATTAGATCAAGTTTTAGATAATAATAAAACAAATAATCATGCAATTGCTGTTTATCCAGCGCCTGCTGATTTTAATTTTACAGAAAATTTTAGTGGCACAATGTTTCCTCCAACAGGATGGTCGCTTATAGATGCAGATGCAGACGGTGAAAATTGGATACGCTCTCAAGGTTATCCACCATATCCACCCGGTTTGCTAGCAAACGCAGTTTCGCAAACCTGGGTTCCTAACATGTGGAATTATGATATAGCCGATCCAGATAACTGGTTAATAACACCGCCTTTAAGTTTGCCAGAAGGTTCTCCGGCATTTCTAAGTTATCTTGTACGAACATTAAGCGAATATGGTTTTAACCCTGCAGATAACTATTCGATTCTTGTATCAACCACAACACCAGTTATATCATCATTTACAACGATATTTACAGAAACTTTAGCCAGAACAGACGTGAACTGGGGCGAAAGAATTATCTCATTAACAGAATATGCAGGCGAAACAATATATATAGCATTTCGACACCATGATGTGATTGATACTAACAATGCTTATGCTATGGGTCTTGGAAATGTTCGTGTTTGGACACCTCAAATAGGCGATCATGATCTTATTGCAACTCAAATACTTGGCTCAACAGATCTGATATTAAATATGTCAACAACTCATACTTTACGTATCCAAAATAATGGTAGTATTACGGCTTCTGTATATACTATCAAATTAATGCAAGTTGTAAGTGGTGGTGAAGACGTTGAACTTGCAAGAGTTTCCGGTACTCCAATATCATCTAACACAACTATTGATTTTCCATTAACATGGACACCGCGTATAGAAGGAAATTTCCAAATATATGGTATGATCGATTTTGTATTAGACCAAAATATAGCTAATAATACCACATCTGCACTAAATATATCAGTAGAAGATATAGGTGCACCGGTATTATTACCAATAACTGTAGGTGATATGAGTAGTGGTGTATTACATCGTAATCCACCTTTCGATCTATTTGATAGTAGTAGTGTTGCACAAACTATTTATTTCCCTAATGAACTTGAACATACCGGCTTAATTACTGAAATCGGTTATAATTTCACTAGATATTCTGGTTCTGTTCCTGCGGTTACAACTGTTCAAATATTTATGGCAACAACAACACAAAACAGCTTCGGAGGTTGGATTCCTTACGAAAGTTTTGTTCTTGTATATGAAGGGCAGTTTCCAGACTTCCCGGTTGGTGATGACCATCCGTTACGTTTCCAACTTCATACACCGTTCCCGTACCCTGGCGGCAACCAGAACCTTGTTGTTATGACGCACAGAATGCACGGCACTTACTGGGGACAAATGCAAGTGTATCAACAAACTTCACAATCACAAAACAGAGTACGGGCTAGAACATCGCGTGATGTGGATGTTAACCCTGCATTAGGTCTTACAGGCGGTAATATGCCAGCATATTATCCGAATACTTGGTTCACTATGCAAACTACAAACATAGGGTCACTTTCCGGCGTTGTAAGACATGATGGCGAACCTCTTGAAGGTGTGGAAATTACAATAACCGGCACTGGTATTAAAACAACTACAAATGCTCAAGGTCAATATTCTTTTAGTATTTTACCTGCTGGTTTAATAAGCATAACAGCATCTAAACTGATGTTTGAAACTCAAATAATAGATGAAGTTTTCATAGTACCGGGTCAAAATGTAACACATGATATTGATATGAATCAGTTTAGCTATGACATGGCGGCAGTATCTGTTACGGGTCATGAATTTCCAACTGCTATGCAGGAAAATATTTATAATGTTCTTGTAAGAAATGAAGGTATTGAACCAATTTCAGGTACGGCTTATACTGTAGAATTGGTAGTAGGGAACGAATTTATTCGTTCCGAATTCCAAGTTTTAGCATCTGCCAACGGCATTACATTAGGAAGCGGGGCAACAGGAATCGTTCCTATCAACTGGATTCCAGAAAATACAGGTACAATGTTAATTTATGCAAGGACTGTTTTCGATCTTGATATGAACGAAGAAAATAATATAAGTCCTGCAATTTCAGTAACAGTACAAGCTGCAAATACAGGTTTTGTATATGTTGGCAATCCGGACAGTATGTTGTACAACGACTGGTTACCATTAAATTTAATCTGGGATAACGGTATTTCACAAGTAATATATCAAGCCGATTTAATTGATGAAACAGGATGGATTACGCATCTTGAACTTGATTTCTGGAATTGGGAAGGTTTTTTTACTACATTAACACCATCTCGTTTTTATCTTGGTACCACAAATAAAAACACTTATACTAATAATTGGGACTGGGTTCGTTTATACGATCATGAACTAGTCTTTGATGGTGCTTTAGATTTTCGTAGTCAAGGCGTTTACACAGTTATAGTTCCCTTACAAACTCCGTTTTTATATGAAGGTGGAAACCTTGTTGTAACAGGACATAAACCTTGGGGACATCATGGAGCTGGACATCAGTTTCGTTCTACGCCAGTGTCAGGATATAGAGTTATGCACGCCGGTAGCGATTTAAGCATTTATGAACCCGATACGGGCATTGAAAAGTATTGGGGATTTTATGACGAGGGAACTGGTTTTATACCCAATATGGGCTTACGCTTCCAAACAGGTGGAGGTACAATTTCTGGAAATGTAACCTATCAAGGTGTGGCAGTTGCTAACGCAAAGATTACATTAAATGGCACAAATATGTCTGTTCTTTCCGATTCTCAAGGTTTCTATCGTTTACCTAATATAATTGCAGGCACAGTAGGTATCAAAGCCAGCGGACATGGGTTTTTAGATTATTTTGAAACTGATATTGTTGTGGTTACAGGTGAAAACACAACTGTTGATATAGAAATGATTTCACGTCCTATAGTTTCTGTAACTGGAACAGTTTATGCTTCAGATACTAACACAGGACTCTCTAATGCTCTTGTAACTTTAACAGGTTACTCTGATTTTTCAGCAACTACTAACTCTGCAGGTGTTTTTACCTTGAACAATGTTTTTTCAGATTTTGAATACTTTCTTGAAATAGAACGCGAAGGTTATGTTACACACCGAATGAAAGATTTATATGTTGGTACTGATGGCGAAAATCTAGGTATTATTACTCTTGAAGAACGTGCAAGACCGCCTAGAAATATAGTTGCTTATGAAGAAAATAATAATATGGTGCTTAAATGGGATGATCCTACTCAAGGCAACGATGTGTGGTTCTCACATACAGATAGAGTTACTTTTTATGATGGTGCGGGAATAGGCGAACCACTTGAACTAAAATTCGGGCATCGTTTTACAGAATCACAATTAAGAGATTTCGGGGTGTCGGGCGGGTATATTTCAATCGTCTCCTTCATGCCTGCCGACCCCGGTACCGTTGCCTCATTTACTATTGAGATTTACACTGGCGGTTCTAACACTCCATACAATCCGGGAACATTAGTTCACACATATGCTGTACCTAGCTCTATGATAACACAACGTGAATGGGTTGATGTAAATCTAGATACTTTGATACCAATTCCAAGTATGGGTGAATTGTGGATTGTTATAAATATGGTAACAACAATGGGTTATCCTGCTGGAATTGACAACGGACCAGTAGCAAATGGATTCGGAAATATAATCTTTCATGAGAATGTTTGGACTACACTACTTGATCGTTATCCAGCAATGCCATTTAATTTTATGATAAAAGCAATGGCTGTAAATGCTTCCTCCCCCTCCAACCCTGTAGGGAACGCATCCAATCCTGTAGGGAACGCACCCAATCCTGTAGGGAACGCATTTATTCGTTCCGAGTTCAATAGGGATCGCATTTATTCTGTTGGGGACGCAATTATTCGTTCCAATTCCTCCAACCCTGTACGAAACGCATCTATTCGTCCCGAACCATCAATCCTCCCATCCACACCATCACCCCTCCCAATTGACATATCAAAAACAGAAAGAATCCTTTTAGGCTATAACATCTACAGAACAGTAAACAGCACCCCTGATATATCTAACTGGGAACTAGTAGCTTTTGATATAACAGACACATCTTACACCGATTACACCTGGCACGAAGTTGATGTTGTTGAATATAGATACATTGTAGAAGCTGTGTATTCAAATAACAATATTTCTGCACCTGCTTTTTCCAGAATTTTAGTAAAAGGTATGCAAACTCCTGTAAATATTACTTTAAAAACGGTGAATGACGTTCCTATGATTGGTGCTAGCATTCAACTTGTTAATAAAACAGGAAATCCAGACCATGTATATGTAGAAACTTCAACCAGTAACACAGTTAATTTCCCAATTGTATGGTTGGGTTCGTATGATTTAACTATAAAACATCCGAACTTTTATGAGTTTACTGCCGAATTGAATATTCTTACAAGTCCTTTTAATTACATTGCAAACATACATAACCAAAACATTTTACTTAGTGAAGGCTTTGAAACCGCATTTCCTCCAACAGGCTGGACGCGTTTAGATAACGATGGAGATGGATTCTTCTTTGAACAATATGGGCTGCCTTACGTACAACCATATTCGGGTACCGCTGTTGCTGGAAGTATGAGCTGGTATGATAATGGTACCTATGACGGACAACCACTAACTCCCGATAACTGGCTGATTTCACCTTTAATTTACCTTGATGGTAATGCTGTAAATCTAAGATATTTTGTCGCAACTGATGACCCAAGATTTCCAATTGAAACTTATTCTGTTCTATATTCAACCACTACACCAATTCCTGAAAATTTTGTGCAAGTGCATTCAGAAACACTTTATTCTATAAATAGTTTTTGGCAAGAAAGAAATATTGATCTGTCAGATCTAGCTGGACTCTCAGTTTACCTTGCATTTAGACATCATGATTCTTTTGATCAGTTTTTAGTGAAATTTGATGATGTTCTTTTAACTGGTAGAGTGCCAATTCATGTAGATGATAAGGAAGATTCCGTTATCCCAAAAACTACTGTTTTAAAAGGAAATTATCCAAACCCGTTTAACCCGATAACTAAAATTGAATTTGATGTTGCAAAAGAAGGTCAACTAAAAATTGATGTCTACAATATTAGAGGACAAAGAGTTCGTAGTCTTGTAGATGATTTTTATGCATCAGGAAAATATCAAGTAGAATGGAATGGTAAAGACGATAACGAACGCGATGTTGCTAGTGGAGTGTATTTCTACCGGATGCAGGTAGGAGATTTTTCTTCTACTAGAAGAATGGTGCTGATGAAATAATTCATGCCAAATCCTGTAGGGAACGCATTTATTCGTTCCTAGTTCGATATTGAACCCAACCGAACTAGGAACGAATAAATGCGTTCCCTACAGGATTTGGGTGCGTTCCCTACGTAACAGAAAAAATTGTTGACAAATTTTTATCAAAAAAATAAAATGCCCTTGTAATGAAGAAAGGGTGATAATTATGCAACCAATCAAAAAGAAAAAACTAACCATCGGAGTTAGCGATTTTAAAGAGGTAATAAATGAAGACTTATATTTCATAGATAAATCCTTATTCATCAAAGATGTTGTAGATGATATGAAGGTATTATTATATCCTCGTCCTCGCCGCTTCGGAAAAACGCTTAACCTGTCTATGTTAAAATATTTTTACGATTGTACAGAGGATAATTCAGATTTATTTAACGGGCTTAAAATATCTAAAGAAGAAGACATAATGAAAAAACAGGGTAAATATCCTGTTATTTACCTGACTTTCAAAGATATAAAAGATGAGTCAGAGACAAAAGTTTTTAAAGGTATTTACGAATTAATTACAGAGTTATATATTGAAAAAAAGTATATCTTAAATGACGAATCGTTAGGAATAGAATATACATCTTATTTCAATAGAATACTATCTGCGAAAGCTGATTATACAGATTATTTAACTTCGTTGAAATATCTAACACAATTTATGTATAAATACCACAAAATAAACCCTGTTGTTTTAATCGATGAATACGACACGCCAATTCATGCAGGATATAGTAATAATTATTACAAGCCGATAATTGGTTTTATGCGTGATTTCCTAAGCGGCGGTTTAAAAGACAATAAATATTTAGAAAAAGCTGTATTAACAGGTATTTTAAGGGTTTCTCAAGAAAGCATATTTACTGGTTTGAATAACATAAAAATTCATTCTATATTAACAAAAAAATCATCAGATAAATTTGGTTTTACCAATGACGAAGTGGAACAATTATTGCGTTATTATAATTCAGAACTTAATTTTGAAGATGTAAAAAAAAAATATAACGGATATAATTTTTCAGGTAATGAAATATATAATCCGTGGTCAATATTAAACGCTGTTTATGATAATGAATTAGGTCATTATTGGCTAAACACATCGAGTAACGAGTTAATAAAATCAATGTGTGAAGAAGCTGATGATGGAGTTAAGAATGATCTTCAAGTATTAGCTACTGGTGGTAGAATAGGTAAACACATAAAAGAAGAAACTATTTTCCCTAAGTTAAAAACCGATAAAAACGCTATTTGGAGTTTTTTCATATTTTGTGGGTATTTAAGATATGACAATTATGTTCTTGGTAAAAAACAGTATGAAGTGAACGCAGAGTTGTCTGTGCCTAACGAAGAAATTGCATTTATTTTTGACAATGATATAATTCCTTATTGGTTTATTAAAAAAGCCCAAGAAGATATTTATGTTAATTTTTCTAATCTTTTAATCAATGGTGACATAGAAATATTTAAAAAAGAGTTTACGGAATTTTGCTTAACTAGTTTTTCGTATCACGATGTCACAGAAAAAACATCCGAAAACTTTTATCATGCTTTTGTGCTTGGTATGGCGTCATGTTTAAAATCTATTTATCAAATAAGAAGTAATCGAGAATCGGGGTTAGGAAGGTATGACATAATCTTGATTCCAAATGATATATCAAAACGAGGTATCATATTTGAATTTAAAAATTTAGATATAGATGAAGATATACCTAGAGCTATTGAATATGCTAAAAGACAAGTTGATGAAAAGAAATATGATCAAGAATTAAAAGCACGTGGGGTGTGCGATATTGTTCATCTTGTCGCAGTTTTTAAAGGAAAAGAGGTATTGGTAGTATCATTGTAGGGAACGCATGTATGCGTTCCGTACAGAAAACTCCCCCCTGCCCCCCTCAAAGAGGGGGGGGATTAGGAACGAATAAATGCGTTCCCTACAGGATTATTTCATCAACAGCATTCTTCTTGTCTCCACAAACTCGTCTGTTCTCATTTGATAAAAATAAACACCGCTAGCTACATTGTTTCCGTTTTCATCATCACCGTTCCAGATTACATTGTATCTGCCTTTCTGTAATAGTTCGTTAATCAATGTTTTAACCTTTTGTCCTCTAATATTATATATATCAATTCTAACCAAATTATCTTTATTTAGATCGAAATAAATTGAAGTAGTAGGATTAAAAGGGTTTGGGTAATTTTGCATTAATTTGTTATTCACAATAATGGAATCGTTATTATCGTTAATGGACGTTATTTTACTAAAAGACAGATAAGTATTTGGGAATCTATCCAGAGGAGCTTCTCCCTCACCTAAATTTGCAGGGTCGTGTGGTTCGTCACTACCATGAATATACAAAGTTCTGTTTTGGTTTGGTGTTTCGGTGTGTCTCCACAAGTTATAAGTCCAGAAAGAAGGTGGAATATTCATTCTTTGTGTCATAATAACAAGATTTCCCGCTCCATAATTAAATTGTTCATGAAGATCAATTGTAATAGTAAAATACCCAAGTGTTGTAACCGGTAAAGTACCTTCCCAAACTAAGATAAAGTTTGAGAATGGGATCCAATCAGAATTTGAATTAAACTCATTTTTATCCGTTGTAGCCATCCATATTTTATGTGGAATTGTTGAAGGCACGCGTCCGTCTCCGTTAAACTCATATCCTATATGAGCAATGTTTCCTTTAACACCTATTTCATCTTCTAAATAAATAGTTTGTGACAATCCTGTGTTAAATAAATAATTAAATGGAGAACTATAATAATCTATTGGTGTATTAGGATCTCCCAGATATATAGTTTCAGTTGAAGTTTTAACATTGTAGTTGGAGTATGCTATGTCTGAAAGATTGTTATTGTTGTAAACTGCTTCAATCAAGTATCTATAGTTTCCAAATTGTGCGTTCTGCCAAGTGTGATCTGTAAACTGTGTTGTATTAATATTTGTGATGATAGGAATTGTAGAATCGTTTCTATATACGTTATAAAGTGGCATTTGAGTTTCATTTTTTACAAATGGCATTACAGAATCAGTTTTTGCTTTAATCATGAAATCTCGTTGCCAACGTGGAAATCCTGTATTAACCGATGTTTCCCAGTCGAAAGTACCATCCATTGCGAATAAATTGCCATATCCGTTAGTCCATACACCTTGCTTTCCAGCCGCAGCAGGGTAACCTTGTGAAGCGGTTATTTGTACAGTTATCCACATTTCTCCTGACATAGGTATTGTAATATCGGCATCAAGTTCAACATCATTCCAAATTGCAGGAATAGCTTCATCAGAGAAATTTGTGAATGCTATCAAATTTATCGGCACATTTTGAGAATATGCTAAATTTTCATTATTTGCTGATTCAGAATCATTAGTAAAATAAACATTTACATTGACGGATTGTAATATTGTATACCAACTATCTATCGCATTTAATAGACAGAATGAAATTGTAGACAGTTTTTTCCCAGCAATGCCCATAATATATAGATGAGTTTGCGTGTATCTATGTGCCATTTCTATGGTATGTGGACGCCCTGCACCACCCAGACCGGCTTCAACAGTATTGTCGTTCACATGGCTAAACCATGGATTCAGTTGGTCTGGAATATCAGGAATTTCCCATGAAATGTTTACTTGATTTTCAGCATCATTTAGTTCTGCAATCACATTTCTGGGTGGATATGGCATTTCAAAAATCATAATATCACCCACATTCTGGTCAATTTCGTTGATAAGTAGATGATTATCGATGTAAGGTAAATGCCATAATGCATTAACAGAAATGGTATAAGTATTTCCTAAAAACACGTTTTCAATAGTAAACAAACCCTCTGAATCAGAAATAACTAAAGGATGATTGGCGTATCCAGATAACTCAACTCTAGCATTAGTTACAGGTTGATTAGTTACAGAACTAACAATTCTGCCAGACACACTAACCAAACTGGAAGGCACTAGCTGGATGTTATGGGTTATTATCTGGTCGGAAGGCAACTCTAAACCTTCAAATTCATAGTCAATAAATCCCACCTTGCTGGCACGAATATTGTAAACACCCGGTGTTATATAATTTATAGTAAATTCGCCTAGTTCATTTGTAGTTGTGAACCTACCTGCGTCTTCTAACTCAACTAGAACATCAGAAAGTGGAACAAAACCACCAGATCCCGAATCTGTTTCCACTATTCCCGTTAAAGTTGCCATACCTTGCGATTCAAACACAAATGCTATATTTGCCATACTTGGATGAACCGTAAAGCCACCAATTGTAATTGGATTAAACGGGGGATGCACTATATCGCTTAAAGTATTTACGCCAATAGTTCTGTTTTGAAAAGTCGGTGTGTGTTGAAAAGAATTATCAGGATAAAATGCTTGAAAATGTAACTTATTTCCCATAAAAACAAGGTTTCCATTTTCATACGGAAATGGTTGATCGAACTCTATAAATACGTCATTAAAACCGGATTGTGAAAAACCGGGAACTGTTCCACTAAAAACCTGAGTAAATTCATTGAATTGTACTGTATCTGTGTTATTTATAAACGAATCTTTTGTGGTTGTTGCCAACCAGAAATTGTAAGTTATATTAGGATTTATACTACCTGTCCCCCAATGACTTAACATAATACCTGTTATTTGCCCGCTTAAATATAATTCTTCTTCTAAATATATTGTTTGTGCGACACCTGTTTCCCATTTGGTTGCTACCGGACGGTCTTCAATGGTAAAATCTATTGCTCTGTCTCCAATATAATTCATGTTAAGTGGAGTTCTATACAAAACATTGGAAAATGCAGGTTGCGAAATATCTCCATTAATATCAACAGATTGCACTATATATCTATACGAATCTTCAGAAATATCTACCCAATTATTATCAGTGTAACTTAGCGTAGAATAATTCGTTGAAAGCTGAGACCAGTTTGCAGGAATATCGATATTATCTAAACTACTGCGATATATGTTGAAAGTATCGTTAGATAAGTTTACCGGTGTTTGTGTTGCAGAAGCAGGAAGTGCGCGTCCGCGTATCATAAAATTACCTGTAGATATTGTTTGCCAGCCGGGTGTTAATCCTGCATTCCAAAAATACAAATTACCTTGATTGTTCACCACAGGTGCATTGTCAATACCGGCAACCGATCCTGCGCTAACGCGTGCTTGATAACCAATCCATAACTCGCCTTCTGTTGGAATAGTCACCACCGATTCTAAATCAAACACATTCCATTCGTTCCATTTTATATACGAAGATGGTATTATCTGGCTGTAAATTTCTGTACCGGGATTGAATGGATTTGCAGTTCCTCCGGAAAAAACTTTTAAGGCGAACACTGCTCTACCTTGTACGTTTCCTGTATTGTTAGGATAAAAGGAGATATGAGTCAATTGTCCACCAGAAACTCCCATTTGATTAAGTTGTGCTTGTGTAAATCTGTTAACAGGAATAAAGTCCCATGTAACAGGTGCGCTTCCTAGCATTCCCAAAGCAGTTGAATAAGAACCTGTTGAATGCGAAAGATTTACTGCGTTTGGTTCTGGTATGTCTTCTTTGAACCAGGTAAGTTGTACTGCGTTGTTTTCGATTTTGGCAACAACACCTCTTGGTGCTGATAGCAAAGTTGCCAGGTAAACTATCATAATAACAAGTAGAATGATTTTTTTCATTTCTTTCCTCCATTTAATTATCGATAGCATCATCTCTATCAATAATTATTCTAATTTTTTCTGCTAAAATATCTTCAATTTTTAGGCAATTAAGTCCAACTGTTTCAATATCGTGATTTAATGCGTTTTTGAAAATATTATTCTCAAAAAATATTTTTGTTATATTGTCTTTTTTATTAATTTTCAAGCAAATTTTACCGAAATGTTTGGTGTTTATATTTCCTGAAATTGTATTGGCAATGCGTTCAAAAGGAATTGTAAAGAATTGAAATTTATGTGTAAATAACAATATGCAGATGCTAATATCAGCGTCCTTATCTAAAGATTTTATTAATGCTAAATTAACTTTATCTAAAGAGTTAACTAAAGGTGTTAGGGCATTGATTATATTTTCTTGAAAAACAGGCGTATCTGCACTAGAATTAATAAGTTTCGCAATATTATCTTTTTCTAGGTAAGGAACTATTATTCCCTTGTAAATTGTCAGTAAATCTTTATATGTAATTTCTTTTTTATGAACTGCATGAAGAGCAGGGTTATTCTCATTTATGTATGTAAATAACTCATCTAAATTGTTATCAATTTCTTCTATTATTAACTGCAATTTAGGCATAGGTGTCTTTTGTGTTACTTTTAACCAGACAGATTTTGAAAGTAAATCGACTTCAGAATAAGCATTTAATCTTATATTTTTATACGAAATTAAGTATTGAGAGGCACCAGTGCGTTCCAATACTTTTACTTTAATTATCTGCCCCACTTGAAGTTGGCTCAACAATTCTTCTGTCTGAGATATATTATCCGTTACCAATTAACCATTCACCCTTATTATGAAGTCTATCTCCCGTTGAGAAATCTGTAATTCTTTGGCGATTTCTTCTAAATTCCAGCCATCTTTGTGAAGTTTTAATATCAAATTTTTACGATATTCATTATCTTGCATGTCACCAAGATCTTCCTCTGGGACATTATTCAATGGATTTTCTTCAGCTTTTAGTTCTGCACTTTCTTCGTTGGTAAGCTCTTCTGTTATTATTGGTGGATCATCGTAGTGTTCTGACAATGTGTCGGTGTTCTCTATTTCATCAACCGACTGACTCGGCTTGCTTTTCTTTTTCTTATCATAAGCACGCTTAATATTTGTAACATGGGTAGAATAATCAAGTTCCGTAATGTTTTTCTGTTTACTTTTCTTCAAACCAAACGTTATAGCAGCTATTGTAAACCCAAGAATCAATGTAATTCCAACGGCAATACCAACCATCCAAAGCGAAATCTGAGTGTTAATAAAATTTATATCTGTTGAATCTGCATTCGCCGCACTTATTAATGAAGCATAAAAATTGGCATTTGCAACGTCACCCATTGCAGTGTAACTGTCGAATAATAAAGCAAGTGCATTTTCATAATTTACGTCAGTATCCGGAACTTGGCTTAAATAAAGAATAGCGTTTTGATTATCACCTACAATGTTTGCACTCGCTCCAACTAAAAATGCAACTAAAATTGAATCACTACTTGCTATGCGATAGTAAGATAGAATTAGCTTTTCGCTTTCGGACAGCCCTGTTGTATCTGTAACCGCTCTATAAACTATATGTTGTTCAGATGCAATATCTTGACGTACTTGATCTAGCGGTTGTTGTTGTAAGGGGGCGGGATCTGGCGTTATACTAGGTGTGACAGAGGGTTCTTCTTGCACTGCACTCTCAACATTTACTACATTGTTATCTGTATCATTTACCGAGTGTGAACTTACAGGCTCGACCGGTTGTTGTGGTATCGCAGCAGGTTGTGCAAAGACTGGCTTTGTTTGTGGAATTCTAGCTGGGAATCTATCATGTCGGGTTATTAAGATCATGGAAACATTTTCTGGATTAACATTTCTTGGTTCGGATCTTTGTGGCAATACTGGTGTTGAAGTCGTTGCTTCTTGTCTTATAGTTGGTGGTGGTGGCGGTGGTGGTGTATCTTGTATAGTTTGTGCAGGTTGTGCAGTTGTGTTACTTTGTTGGGTAGTTCTTTGCGGTGTAGCAGGTGTAGTTTGAGTGGTTCTTGGATTTTGAGCTGTTTGAGTAGGTTGTGTCCTACTTGGACGCGGTGAATGTATAGTAGGCTGATTGTATGTCCCGCGTGAGCGTCTTGTTAAATCTGCGTTATTTGGATACATACTTTGAGCAGTTCGCATTAAGTCATTACGTGCACTTGTGTTTCCCACAAAATGATAGTAATCTAACATGCTAACAATGTCTTCAATATTTTGAGGACTTAAAGTTCTAAATACATCAAGATGAAGTATATATCTCTGCCCGGTTACTGCTGATTGTCGTATTTCATCAAAAGCACGCGTAGTGGTTATGGTTACTATGAGGTCTCTTCCACTGCTTGTTATCTGTAATTCACTAGCAAACATATCATTAGTGGTAAACCTTTCTGGCAAATTTCCTAATGAACATTGAGGTATTTCAATATCAAATCTTAGAGAATTTGCTACTTTTCTAACATTAGTTATGGGTCGACGAGTAAATGTAAATGAAAATCGCGTAACACCATTAAAGGAAGCTACTTGGTAATCTTCCATATTATTTACTTGCCCATAAATATAACTTAACGAAAATAGAATTAATATACATAAAACTATTCTCATAATTTAACCTCCATTTATGCAGATACTACATGTTTCGTTGCATCATTGCTCTTAATTTATTTAATCCAGATGAATGGATTTGTGAAATTCTTGATTCTGTAACATTTAAAATTTCTGAAATTTCTTTTAAATTTAAGTTTTCATAGTAGTATAGTGTAATAACTAATTTCTCGCGTTCTGGTAATTTTTCTAAACAATCAACTAATAATTCTTTCATTTTTGATTTTGTATATTCTACATCTGCATCATAATTATCACTTACCATATTCTCGAAATTCTTTTCAGTGTCAATTGATGAAAGATAAAGAGGTCCCAAATTATCTGTTAATTGATAGTATTCTTCTAACGTAAGCTCCAATTCTTCAGCTATTTCCCTGTCTGTTGGAAGCCGATTGTACAAAGAAAATAACTTGTGTATCGTTGCGTCAAGCATCTTGGATTTTTTTCTAACTGTCCTTGGCACCCAGTCGAAGCGTCGTATCTCATCAATTATTGCACCCTTAATTCGAAGCGTGGCAAAGGTTTTAAATGACACATCCTTAGATAAATCGAAACGTTCTATTGCCTCTAATAAACCTATCACACCTGCTGAATATAAATCATCTCTGTCAAGCGTAGAAGTTGAAAAAGATACTAAACGATGTGCTAAATAATGAACTAATTTCAAATACTTTATGACTATCTTTTCTTGTAGTTCCGGGCGCCCTGTGCTCTTGTAAAGCTCCCATAATTTTTTTTCTTCGGCATCCATATTATATGTTCCCTAACATATTTTTACTTGAATTAGAGATATTACTTTTTTTTCTGTTTTTTTGTCAAGAAAAATTTCTGTATGCAAAGAATTTATATTCTGTAGGGAACGCATTTATTCGTTCCAAATTCTCAAATGGTTTGAATATATTCGATGATTTCCCAACAGAACTCGGAACGAATAAATGCGTTCCCTACAGAATATGTTGCGTTCCTCCACTAACCCATCACAACTTCACACTTCTTCTTGTAAAATGCGATTGAAAATTTATATATCTTCTCATATCCTTCGTTTTTTAATGTTTGCATATACGATTTTTCTTCTATTTGCAATAAACCTTCTTGGGCGATTTGTCGTAGGAAACTCCCCCCTGCCCCCCTCAGAGAGGGGGGTGTCGTTACCCCCCTCTTTGAGGGGGGCAGGGGGGAGTTCCTTAAATGCTTAAACTCTATCACCGCAGCATAT
>Ga0099364_10002791_pt1 | contig 27616 bp, 20 predicted proteins | sample TergutTh196P3_FD_73070 | JGI IMG/M metagenome (GOLD analysis project Ga0099364, IMG submission 73070) | Microcerotermes parvus P3 segment gut microbial communities from Pointe-Noire, Republic of the Congo - Th196 P3 | ecosystem: Host-associated > Arthropoda: Insects > Digestive system > Gut ... | reverse complement strand
GTCAAGCAAGTCTACAGCGTACATACGATATTGTCTGTATTGTACATCCGAGTGGCTATGACATTATTATACTAGGGGGACGGTTCTCTTGCTTCATCGGCGATGAAGCAAGAGAACCGTCCCCCTGCTTGGTCCTCGTGCCTCTGAGTTTTTGCGCGTTTTCTATAAAGTTCGCTATTTTTTCGAAAGCCCCGTCTTCCCCGGCGTTGAATGCCTGATGCTGGCGCAGGGCGTAGGGCAGATCTTTTGTGCTCATGCCTTTGTATAAAACGTAAAGCTCGCCGTTTTGTTTCGTTTTGCTGCGTATCTCGTTTTGGAAACTGCTCCATTCGTATTGCACCCATTCCGATTCCAGATTCTCTCGGCTGCATCCTACGGCAATCATGAAGCGGGAGGCTTCCAATACCTTGTTTATGGTAACATTATATTGGCTCACTCCCAAAAACTCCAGTTCACGCGTACTTAAAAAGGCGTTGAAGCCTCTTTGTTTTAAATATTCGTACAACTGTTCGGCAAGGGCACTGTCTTCCGTGATCTGCCCATTTTCCGTGCTGTGTTTGAAAGAGATAAACACATCGTATTTGGTTTCGGTCATACTCTGTCCCTTCACTGATCCCGGACGGTTCTATCGACACTTTTTCTAAAACGCCTCTTTTAGGCGCTATTGTGATTCAAATATACCCCAAATCCGGTGCGGGCGCAATAATTATGTTTTCCGGCTGCGGGATGCCGGAACCCAAATTGTTACAGACAAATTCCCCCCGAACAAAAATAAAACTCATTTCTTCGCCGGTTTAACACGTCCAAAACATGCGTTATTTTGCATGTTTTGGACGCGTCAATTGATTTATTGCAGTAAATTGCTTGATTTTACGTCCAAAAGTGGTATAATTGACCTTGTTTTGGACGGAGGTGCTGTATGAAGATCATTGGCCGCGTACATGAACAGGCACAGCTAAAGCGTTATTTTGACTCCGGCAGACCCGAATTCATAGCTGTTTCCGGCCGAAGGCGGGTCGGTAAGACATTTCTTATCAAAGAAATGTTTTCAGGCGACATGTCATTCTACTACTCAGGCGTGATTGGGAAAAACGTAACAAACAAATATCAGCTTCGCAGGTTTGATGAGGCAATAGCCGAGTATGGCGGTGAAGCAGGACATGCATCGCAGTGCTGGATCGACGCATTTAACAAATTGAAAAACGTGATTAAATCTGTTCGTAAAAGCCGCCATGTCATCTTTATTGACGAATTGCCTTGGCTTGATGCGCCCAAGTCTGATTTTTTGGCGGCATTGGACTTTTTTTGGAACACATTTGCATCCTCAAGGCCCGACTTGATGCTGATCGTGTGCGGCTGCGCTGCGTCATGGATGGTAAAGAATTTTTTTGAAAACAAAGGAGGGCTGCACAACCGCATAACCGGACGAATTGTGCTTGCACCGTTTACGCTCGGTGAGTGCGAGGCATTATTTCATGAAAACGGCGTAGTGATGAACAGGTATCAAATCGCCGAAATCTATATGATATTCGGCGGCATACCATACTATATGAATATGCTTGAAAAGGGCCTTGGACCGACACAAAATGTTGATCGCTTATTGTTTGCAAACAATGCCCCGCTGAAAAATGAATTCAACGAAGTCTATAGATCACTATTCGGAACCTCCGATCGCCATATCAGCATAGTAAGCGCATTATCTCAGAAAAAGTCCGGCTTGACTAGGGATGAAATCATCAAATCTGCCGGGATACCCGGCGGCGGCAACCTGACAAAAACATTAAGCGAGCTTGTCCAATCCGGATTTATCGAAAAGTATGCCGACTTCACGAAGGAAAAGAATAACGCATATTATCGGCTGATCGATCCCTTCACATTGTATTTCTTGAAATACGTCAACAATAATAGCACTAAAGACGAATACTATTGGACAAACCTGATCGACGACGGCGGACGCCGCGCGTGGAGCGGCAGCGCATTTGAGCTGTTATGCCTGCTCCATGTCGCGCAGATAAAGCGAAAACTTGGCATCTCCGGCATCTCGACCGAAGTTTTTTCATGGAGAAGTACGAAAAGCAGCCCGGGCACGCAAATTGATTTGCTGATCGTTCGTAGAGACTGCGTCATCAATCTGTGCGAAATGAAATACTCTCTGCATCCTTACACAATAAGCATGAAATATGACAAGGAATTGCACCATAAACGAATGTCTTTCTTGGGTGAAACCGGTGTGCGGAGCGCGGTTCACACCACTATGGTCACTACGTATGGGTTAACGGAAAATGGTTATCGCGCTTCCGTTCAGTCAGAAGTGACTCTTGACGACCTGTTTTCTTAAAAACCCCATAGAACAGTCATTCCGAGCAGCAACGCTCTTATGGTTTCGGCTAACCGGAATGACAGCACAACACGCCCTTTTTTCGGGGGAGAGTTTCGGCTAACAGTGAACTGCAACCACAAAAACACAAAAACCGCTTAGAGCCGTGGCAATCCGGCGGGAATCGTGATATACTGGTCAGGCGTTTGCCAATAGTTCTTTTCTGTCATGTACAACTGAAGTGTTTTTCAAAGCGAGCGATTGACAGTGTAATCATCACAGCATGCAGGGAGTGTGTCAGCATGAATAAAGATAAGCAAATCTTTGAACTTATTGAAAAAAGCCATTTGGCCCCTGATGACAAGATGATCAGGGAAAGGCTTGAAGAAGCGTTGATCGCATCCAATGAAACGGTAGAAATGCTGACAAGCATAATAAACAAGTCGGAAGCCATGATTTTTACGTCGGACTTGGCTACAAACAAGATAATCTTCATGAGCGACAGCCTGAAACGGCATTTCGGCCTCGGTGATGACGCTATAGGTATGCCTTGTTATAAAGTCATGCAAACTGATAAAGACGAGAGATGCGAGTGGTGCGCCTGCCATCAATTGGACAAAGAACCGGATAGCGTGATTGTGTGGGAAGAATATAAGCAATCCACGCAGACTTTCTATCAGAAAACCGATAGATATGTAGATTGGCCCGGCGGCAAAAAGGTCCACATACAATACATAATTGACTTGACCGAAATAAAGCATCAAAAGAACGAGCTTGAAATACATAAAAAGACTTTGCAGGATATTATTAACTCAATTCCTGACCTTGTTTTTTGTAAGGATTCGAACTTTCGGTATCAGCTCTTCAACACCGCCTGCGCTGATTTTCTCAACGCGGATATGGATTTTCTTATCGGGAAAGACGATGTAGAACTGGGTTTTCCCGAGGAGGTAATTAAAACGATGCGTTCTTCGGACGAAAGGATTTACGCAGGGGAGAGCAAAGTCGTGTATGACAGTTGGATACCAAGCCCTGACGGGCAGCTGCGGTATTATGTGACAAGTAAAGCCCCGATTTTGCGGGACGGCGCAATTGCCGGCCTTGTAGGTATTTCACACGACATAACCGAAAAACACCGAATGGAACAGGAAAACGAACTTCAATTAAGCAAACTAAACCTTATGATTAAAGCTACAAAAATCGGATTGTGGGATATGGAGGTCGTGAAATACGACCCAATTAACCCGGCAAATGTTTTCCTGTGGTCGGATGAGCTAAGGCATATGCTGGGTTTTGAAGATGAGAATGACTTCCCCAATATCCTTAGCAGTTGGAGCGAACGTCTGCATCCGGAGGATAAGGGCAGAACCCTTGACGCTTTCAAGAAGCATTTAACCGACATAACAGGCAAAACGCCTTATGACGTCGAGTACAGGCTGCTGAAAAAGGATGGCAGATACGCATATTTCCGCGCTTCCGGCGAAACCATCCGTGATGAAAACGGAAACCCCCTGCGCGTCGCGGGAGCGCTCATGGATGTAACCGAAACGAAGAACATGCTGCTTGAAATTGAGAAACAACGTATTGATGCGGAAATCGCAAACAAAGCGAAAAGCGACTTCCTTAGCAAGGTAAGCCATGAAATCCGTTCTCCTATGAATGTGATACTTGGCGTGACGGAGATCCAGCTTCAATCACAGCGCCTCGACGAGGAGACGGCGCACGCTTTTGACAAGATATATGCTTCCGGCGACCTGCTGCTTGGCATTATCAACGATATACTCGATCTGTCTAAAATCGAGGCGGGCAAGCTGGAGCTGCAGTGCGAAAAATACGAAATAACGAGCCTTATCACCGACGCCGCGCAGCTAAATATGATGCGTATCGGCAGCAAGCCCGTTAAGTTTGAACTATGCGTGGACGAAAACACGCCTTCTGTTTTGTTTGGCGATGAACTCCGTATCAAACAGATTTTGAGTAATTTGCTTTCCAATGCCTTCAAGTATACCGCAAAGGGTACAGTCAGCCTCTCAATACATGCGGAAGATGGCGATGATGATGGCAATACAACAATTGTTTACAGCGTCAGCGATACGGGGCAGGGCATGACGGAAGAAGAAATAGAAAAGCTGTTCGATGAGTATTCCCGCTTTGACACGAGTGCAAACCGTACTACCGAAGGCACGGGTCTCGGCATGAACATCGTTCAAAACTTAGTGCGCATGATGAATGGCAAGATCGGCATTGACAGCGTCAAGGGCAAAGGCACAACTGCTACCGTGTGGCTGCCGCAAAGAAAGGCTTCTTCAGACGTGCTGGGCCGCGAGCTAACCGAAAGTCTGCGGCATTTCCGAACCGGCGGCAGGGCACATATGAAAAGGGCGCAGATATCACGTGAGCTGATGCCATATGGCAGCGTGTTGGTGGTAGATGATGTTGAGTCAAATCTATATGTTGCCCGCGGGATTTTAGCCCCTTATAGTGTGAGGGTTGACACAGCCTCCAGCGGATTTGAAGCGATTGACAAAATCAAAAGCGGCAATGTATATGACATAGTGTTCATGGATCACATGATGCCGGTCATGGATGGCATTGAGGCGACTAAAAGAATCAGGGACATGGGATATCAGCAGCCTATTGTCGCTTTAACCGCAAACGCTGTGATAGGCCAGGCTGACGTTTTCCTGAAAAATGGTTTTGATGATTTCATGCCCAAACCTATCGACGTTCGTCAACTAAACAGCATTCTGAATAAGATGATACGCGACAAGCAGCCGCCGGAAGTAATTGAAGCGCTGAGGTCGCTGGCCGCAGACGATAAAAACCAAATCAGCACAGTCCGGTCAGATGCTCCCGCTGCCTCTCATCTCATGGAAGCTTTCATGCTTGACGCTGCTAATTCCATTACTGTATTAGAATCAATAAGCGCAAAGAAGTACCCGCTCAGCGACGAGGACAAGCTTTTATATGAAACATATATGCATGGGATGAAGAGCGCGCTTGCGCACATAGGAAAACAGGAGCTTTCCAAAGTCGCATACAGATTGGAAAAAGCGGCGCGGGATGATGACGTTGAGTTAATGGAAACCGAAACCTCATCGTTTATCAACTCTTTGCGGATGATCGTAAATAGTTTCGAATACCCGATGACTCTGTAACAATTCTATGCTACAGCCCCGGCGAGCGCAAAATAACAGCAAAAGTTACTACTCAGAACACCCTCCCGTCATTGCGGGCTCGACCCGCAATCCCCTGCGGACTTCGAGGGGATTGCGGCTCGGCGGCCGCAATGACGAGGCTTGGAAGGTTTCAGCAGTGGGGTACTGAGCAGTTGCCGCAAAATAACAATTGACAAGATGATTAAACCTATGTTACCATGAGTCATTATGCATTGTGTATTTGCAAAAGGGGCGGGGTTCTCTGTGTTGGCAAATGGCATGGCTGCTATAAATGCAGAGCGACAAATCCGTAGGACGCGTAGCGACTGGCTGTTTAGTTTGTAGTAGCGGGTATATGCATATGCGCCGGCTATATTAGCGGTCAACGTCTTAGCGGGACATTGGCCGTTTTTTGTGTAACTCGGCGCGCGGTCTGATTATTCAAACACGCCCTGCAAAGAATTATTTAGGAGGAGTAATAAAATGTCAAAACTTCAGCGAAAGATAATTTCAATTGTACTCGTAATTGCCTTGGGCTTTGTGCTGACCGCCTGCGGCGGCAACGGCGGCAGCGGCAGCGGCAGCGGCAGCGGCGGAGGCGGCAACGGCGGCGGAGGCGGAGGCGGAGGCGGCGCCCCTGCGTCGGGCGGCTCCGATGACGGGCCTATTGTAGTTGGCGTGCTTTTGCCGATTTCCGGCTCTGAGGCCTTCTACGGAATTGACATGAACAACGCCTACACGATGGCAGTGGAGCGTGTCAACGCCCAGGGCGGGGTACTGGGCAGGCAGTTCGAGCTTCTTTCCGTAGCGGACGACGGCTGCGACCCCCTTATGGCGGCTCAGGCAGCGACTATGATCACATCGCGGGATCCTCATTTTGTAGTCGGCGGCTACTGTTCCGGCGCTACTATACCGGCGCTTCAGGAGTTTCATGACAATAACCTCGTAATGCTGATTTCAGCCGCGAACTCTACAAGGATTACGGATGAGGGCTTACCGCAGACCTTCATGATAAACAGCCCGGGGACGCATCAGATTGACAAGCTTGTCAGCCTTCTCAGCCATCTTGACGTCACAAAGGTATCGGTTATCCATCAGGGCGACGACTATACGCAAAACCTTTCTGATATTTCCAATGAGAAACTGCCTCCGGCGGGATTTGAAATCGTCTCAACGGAAGTCATGGAGAGGGGCGCGCCGGACGTCTCCGCAATTGTAACGTCAATTAGAAATGCCGGCGCCGAGGTTGTATTCTGGGGAGGCTATTTTGCGGACGGCGGCAACGTGATCAGGCAGCTCCGGCAAGGCGGTTTTGAAGGATACATCGTCTGCGGCGACGGTTCATCCTCAACAGAGCTTATCCCTGCTGCCGGCGAGGCCGGAGACGGCGTTTTTGTACTCTCACCGCCCGCCGTTGAATTCGCGGACGGCGGCGAAGAATTTGAAGCCGCCTATATAGGCCAGTTCAACCAACCGCCGGGGGCGTACGCCACACTTGCCTACGACACGATCATGGTACTTGCGGAAGCCATAAGCCGGGCGGGAAGCATAGACCCCGACGCGGTCCGCGAGAGCGTGCAAAACATCAGCTACAACGGGCTTTCCGGGCTTATCCAGTTTGCGCCGAACAGGGAGCTTTTGCATTCTAACTTTATTGTCCTGCAGATTCAGGGCGACAGATACGGGCTGTACACGTTTTAGCGACTTTCACTGACCCTCCCGGCGGGCGAGATTGTCGTCCGCCGGGTCTTTTATCCCGCATTCCGATATTAAATAGTAGGTGGTGGAGCAATTGTTTTCAACAGGGGAAATCATTGGCCAGCAGGTGATTAACGGTTTGATACTGGGTTCTTTTTACGCCCTGGTCGCCCTCGGCTATTCAATGGTTTACGGCATAATCAAGCTTCTGAATTTTGCGCACGGCGATATTTATATGACCGGAGCTTATATATCCTTTATCGTATTCAGCGTATTGGCGGCTTTCTCGGAAGGCGTTGCGGGCGTCGCGCTGGCTGTAGTCGCCGCTATGATATTCTGCGCGATTGTGGGCTTTCTGGTGCAGCGGGTCGCATATAAGCCCCTCTTTGACTCGCCGAGGCTGTCGCTCCTGATAACCGCGGTCGGCGTGTCCTTGGTAATACAAAACACGGTGATGGTCATTACCAACGGCCAGTTCATGTTTTTTCAGAGCGCGATAAACAACACGGCGGGGTTCAAGCTTGGAGAGCATATTACAATATCATACGTCCAGATCGCTATGGTGGCGATCGCTGCTGTGATTATGGCCGCGCTCACATGGTTTGTCGGAAAAACAATGTGGGGCAAGGCCATGCGCGCCATATCCCATGACAAGGATACCTGCCGCCTTATGGGCATCAACGTCAGCAAGGTGATCGGCACGACATTTATGATAGGCTCCGCGCTGGCGGCGATTGCCGGCGGAATGGCATGTATATATTACGGGCAGGTTCATTTTTTCATGGGGTATATTATCGGCCTGAAGGCATTTACCGCGGCGGTCATAGGCGGTATAGGCTCATTGCCGGGGGCGATGCTGGGCGGGCTGCTCCTTGGTCTGCTTGAAGCCGGCGGGACGCAGCTTATCGGTTCCGAATGGAAGGACGTCTTTGCCTTCGGAATACTTATTATCATGCTTATTTTCAGGCCGAACGGGCTTCTGGGCAAAACTACCATAGAAAGGATGTAGCTTATGGAAGACATAAGGCCGAACGCCGACTCCGGCGATAACGCAAAACCGGACAGTTTTATTAAACGGCTTGTAGAAAAATTCTACGCGCTTATGGACAACAGGAAAATAAAATGGAGCGTCTACGCGGCAATATTGGCTGTTACAATAGTTTTCCCCATGCTTTTCAATAATTTTTGGATCAGCGTCATGCAGTATGCAATGCTCTTTATGCTTCTGGGTTTGGGCCTTAACATTATCGTCGGCTATACCGGTCTTATCCACCTTGGCTTTGCCGCAAATTTTGCCGTTGGTGCGTATGCTACCGGCATACTGGTCAGAACCTTCCATTGGAACTTTTGGCTGACCTTGCCTGTTTCGGCGGCAGTTTCAATTGTCGCCGCCTGCATTATCGGGGGGCCGGCGCTCAGGCTAAGGAGCGATTACTTCGCGGTTGTTACACTTGGATTCGGCGAAATGGTGCGTATCACCGCGCGGAATTTGCAAATAACAGGCGCCGCGTCCGGCCTTAGCGGGATACGCAGGCCGTATCTTTTCGGTTTGCACCTGACAAGCATAACCTCCTGGTATTATGTTTTCCTTGCGCTTGTAATAATTTTCATTTTAATTTCCTTCCGCATAAAAAACTCACGTTTCGGGCGTGCCCTCGAATATATTCGCGAAGATGAAGACGCCGCCCGGGCAATGGGCGTAAACGCCACTGTTTACAAGCTTTTTGCCTTTATTGTAGGAGCGGTGATGGGCGGTATCGCGGGCAGCTTCTTTGCCGTCAGGATGGGGGCCATATCGCCGACCTCCTTCCAATTCCTGATGAGCGCCAATGTGCTGCTTGCGGTGGTTCTCGGCGGCATGGGCAAGATCCCCGGCGTTATTCTCGGCGCGGCATTCATTACAATTTTCCCGGAAGCATTCAGGAATGTGCCTATGGCGGGAAGCGCCCGGATGCTGTTTTTCGGTTTGATTCTGGTTCTGGTCATGATAAAAAGACCACAGGGATTGTGGCCCGAAAGAAGAAGGTGATAGCGTGGAACCATTGCTGCGGGTTACTGATTTGACTATGCGCTTTGGCGGGATAACTGCGGTTGACAGCTTGAGCTTTGAAGTTGATGAAGGTTCGATTACCGCTATGATAGGACCTAACGGGGCGGGCAAGACTTCAGCATTCAACTGCATGACCGGCTTTTATAAAGCTACGTCAGGGACCATAATTTATAAAAACGAGCCGCTTACCGGGCTTGCGCCACACCAGATCACATATAAGAGGATAATACGCACTTTCCAGAACGTGCGCCTGTTCAAGAACATGACTGTGCTTGAAAATGTGATGAGCGGCGCGCACAGCGTTAGCAAGCAGTTTATCATCGGCGCGCTTTTGCGTCACGGGGCGCAGCGCCGGGAAGAAAAAGAGATACGCGAGCATGCGGAGCATTGCCTTGATTTTATAGGGATACTGGATCTAAAAGATAAGGTGGCAAAGAATCTAAGCTACGGCGACCAGCGCAGGACGGAATGGGCAAGGGCCTTGGCGGCAAAACCGGAACTGATTCTGCTCGACGAACCGGCGGCGGGGCTGAACACGGAAGAAAAGGAAAAGCTTATCGGGTTTATACGCCGTTTCAGAGATGAGCTTGGCATAACCGTTTTCCTGATTGAGCATGACATGAGCCTTGTCATGGAGATTTCGGAAAAAGTCATAGTCATAAACTTCGGCGAGAAAATAGCCGAAGGCGCCCCAAGCGAAGTACAGGCAAACCCCCTGGTGATCGACGCCTATCTGGGTACCGAGGATGAGGAGGATTCGCCGTGGGTGATGTAATTCTTAAAGTTGAAAACATGGAAGCGCATTACGGCAAAGTTGCCGCGATAAAAGGAATAAGCTTTGAAGTTAGAGAAGACCATGTTGTTACGCTTCTTGGCTCAAACGGCGCCGGAAAAAGCACGACGCTGAAAACAATTTCCGGATTAATGCGCCCGACAACGGGAAGCATCACTTTTTTCGGCGAGGATATTACCAAAATGCAGCCGCATGAAATTGTGCTGCGGGGGCTAGTGCATATTCCCGAAGGGCGCCGTATTTTCAAAGATTTGACGGTAACGGAAAATCTTGAACTCGGGTCGTTTACTTTGAAAGACGACGCCGAACGGAAACGCCGCGTAAAACAGGTATTTGAGCGTTTTCCCATACTTGGCGAGCGGCAGAAGCAGCTTGGCGGCACACTGTCGGGCGGCGAGCAGCAGATGCTCGCGATAGGCCGCGGGCTGATGGCCAACCCAAAGCTGCTTTTAATGGATGAGCCTTCAATGGGCATAGCCCCGCTTATTGTCAGGGATATCGCGATCATTATCCGCAAGCTCCATGCTGACGGGACCCCCATACTGCTTGTAGAGCAAAACTCGAAAATGGCGCTGGGGCTTGCCGATTACGGCTATGTGCTCGACACAGGCAGTATCGTTTTGGAGGGTAAAGGGGCGGACCTGAGAAATGATGACAGCGTAGTAAAGGCTTATTTGGGATCCGGCGCCAGTAACTAATATTTAAGAGCTAAGATATCTTAACACTTTGTAACTATTCACAACCCCTCCCGTCATTGCGAGGAGCTTGCGACGAAGCAATCCAGACTGTGCAATCCATGTGTTGCAGTGTTTTCCCGCTAGTTTGGCGTCTGGATTGCTTCGCTTCGCTCGCAAAGACGAGACTTGTAGACCCCCTACTGAACAGTTACAACACTTTTTTCTTAAATCTTATATCTTGCGCTTTAGCGCGTTAGGGCGTACTGAAATGGGAGATGAGCTTTATGAAAAAGCATATAATCCTACCTTTAGCTTTGTCTCTGATATTGGGGCTGTCCGCCTGCGGTGCCGATAGCCCGGCGGAGCTGTCCCCGCAGCCCCCTTTGCAGGAGGATCTGATGGCTCCCTACTCAAATGACGCTCTGCTTTTTGCGGAGCTTTATCCTGTTTCCGAGGATAACCCTTTTATTTTTGCCTCCTTCGAGGATGTCATAAGCCTGCTTGATATCGGCACAGGCATACTTGCCTTCGGGTTTCCCGAATGCCCGCGCTGCCAAAACGCCTTTCCCATTTTGGAAAAGGCGTTTTATGAAATGAATTTGGATGGGCGCGCTGGATTTCGCGGACGTATACTATATTATAATATTTTTGACGACCGCGAGGAAAACAATGAGAGGTATCAGGCTTTAGTAGGCCGTCTCGAAGAATACTTGCGCGCGGACGCGGACGGCAATCCGAGGATATACGTCCCCGATGTGTTCTTTTTAGCCTCCGGCAAAATCGTGGGAAACCATATGGATACCGTAGCCGGCGTGACAGACCCTCAGGATAGCCTCAGCGACCTGCAGGCGGAGGAACTGCTGAGTATTTACAAGGGCTTAATCGCGAGAATGGAAGATAGCTGCTGCTGAATAGGCTAATGGGAGCCAACGGCTCCCATTAACCCAAACAGATTATGAGGATAATAAAATGAAAAAAGATAACTCTAGCGACCCTGCACTGTTATAATAAATGATATTTATTAAGTAATATACACCCAAATATTTCTTAAATATTAATTATTCGGATATTTTTTTAAAGTAACAATATTGATAATACCAAGGAGGATTTCCTGCCGTGAGCGAAGTATTAATGCAAGTTAGCGGCCTCACGAAGGAATACCGTATGGGCGAGGTGACCGTAAGGGCCTTGCGGGGCGTCAGCTTTGAACTCTATGCCGGTGAGTTTGTTGTGGTTCTCGGACCCAGCGGATCGGGAAAGAGTACGCTTCTTAATATAATCGGCGGGATCGACTCAGCTACAAGCGGAAAAATAATCTTCGAGGGCAAAGACCTCAGCGATGCAAAGGATAAGCAGCTTACCGCCTACCGCCGCAGCACGGTGGGTTTTGTCTTTCAGTTTTATAATCTGATCCCCAGCCTCACTGCCCGGGAAAATATTATTCTCGCCTCAGAAATGTCCAAAGAGCCAATACCGCCTGACGACTTGCTCAAGGCCGTCGGATTGGAGCATAGGGGCGGAAATTTCCCCACACAACTCTCGGGCGGGGAGCAGCAGCGCGTAGCCATTGCGAGGGCCGTCAGCAAAAACCCGCACATTCTGCTGTGTGACGAACCCACCGGGGCATTGGATTTCACAACAGGCATCCAAGTACTGCGCACACTGAAAGACTTCAACGAGCAGTACAAAAAAACGGTAATTATTATTACCCACAACGCCTCTATCGGCGATATGGGCAACAGGGTCTTTCACTTCAAGGACGGCCTGATTGATCATATTATAGTAAACGAAAACCCCATTGATCCTGAAGAGGTAAGCTGGTAATGCTGTTTAAAAAAGCATATAGGGCAATCTGGCGGTATAAGAAGGCATACTTTGCCTGCGTATTTCTAACAATGATCGGCACATTTATGTTGACGGCAATGGGTACTGCCGTGACAGGGCTGGATAATGCGGTTGGCAGTTTTTACTCTGACTATCGTCTGGCGGATGTATGGGCGACTGTCGGGGCCATCCCCATCGGCGAGGCAGACCGGCTGCGTAATATCCCCGGCGTGCGGGACGTCGCTCACAGATCGGCGATAGAAGTGCGGGCGGAGGCCGATGGCAGCGACGACATTATCATTTTGCGCCTGCTGTCCTTTGTGCCCGGTGAGGAAAACCGGATAAACGGTTTTCAAATGGAAGGCATCGAGCCTTCATCGTCCGGCGATATAGCTTTGTCACTTATGTTTCATGAAACGCGCGGCTTTAAACCGGGCGACCCGATAACCCTTTTCGCTCAAGGGCGGGACTTCCCGTTTGAAGTCACCGGCGCCTTTATGAGCCCTGAGTACGCCTATGTAGCGCGCGGAGGCTCAGAACTGCTGCCGGCTCATAGGGTATTCGGCATAGGGTACATAACCGAAGAGAGCTATACAAACCTCACCGGACGGTCCGGTGTGGCAAACGAAGTCCTGTTTACGTTAATGGATGGTTACGAGTTTGATGATGTTCATGCCGCAATATCCGACGCCCTGACGCCTTATGGGCTGATTACCCTTCTTGACCGGAGCGCGCAAATCAGCTATGCGATGGTGGATATGGAGGTCAATGCCATACGCTCTGTGGCTACATCCATGCCTATGGTCTTTATTCTTATGGCGGCGGTGGTTCTGTATCTGATGCTCAAGCGTATCATCGAGCAGGAACGCACCCAGATCGGAACCTTAAAAGCCTTTGGTTATTCGAATAGCGACATGCTGCTTCACTACATGACCTATGGCGGCATCACCGGGCTTGCCGGCGGGCTGTTGGGCTTTCTTTCCGGCAGCGCCGTAGCGCCCATGTATCTTGAAATATTTCTGGAGTTTTTCACAATGCCGAGGCTGGTTCAGTCCGTCAGCCCCATCTATGCCGCCGTCAGCATTGGCGCGGGCCTGATTGGAGGGCTTGCGGGCGCTTTTATGGGCGCGTTGAAGGCGCTGCGCCTTACCCCGGCGGAGGCTATGCGGCCGGAGTCGCCCAAGCCGATGAAGTTTGATATAGTAGGCAAAATCAAACTGCTCAGGTATGTTTTGACGTCAAGGGGCCAAATGGCCATGCGAAATATAATAAGGAGCCCCATGCGCTCGGGTTTCGTGGTAATGGGCGTCACATTTTCATATATGCTCCTGTGCGTATTCGGAGATATGCAAGGCATGGTTGACGCCATTTTATATCAGCAGTTTACCGATATCCGCATGTACAATGTCCGTGTCACTTTAAGCCGCCCTGCGGACTATAGCCTGGCGGTTGAGTCGGCTTTTGGCAGCAGATACGTTACGGACGCCGAAGGGATCTGGGAACTCCCTGTGACTTTGGCAAACAGGCATATACGCGAAAGCACAGTAATCACAGGCATACCGGCGGATGGTGAGCTTTACAGGGTCTACGACTCGCGTACGGGGATTTCTCACCCTCCCCCAAAAGACGGGCTGATTATCACAAACGGCCTGGCGGACGCGATAGGCGCCAGGGCAGGGGATCTGCTATATATTACGACCCACCTGAGCAAAGAGGATATTCCCGTGCCGGTATTGATGGTAATCGAGCAAAATGTAGGCAGCGGCGCGTTTATGGAGCTTTCTGCTTTATCCGGCCTTGTACGACATCCCCCGGTTGCCTCGGCTATTATCCTCAAGACAGACAATCTTCCTTCCGTCACCGACTACTTCACGGAAAGCCCTATTGTCGGCACGGTGGAATCAAAGGACGCGACGCTCACGCAGTATGTGGACATGATGGCGCCGTTCAGCTTTCTTTATTCGGTTATGTTTTTTATGGGCGTGTCGGTGGCATTTGCCATTATTTACAATATATCCGTGATATCTTTGTCCGAGCGTCAGCGGGAGTTTGCAACGCTGCGGGTTCTGGGCCTTACCGTGGATGAAGTCTGTGAAATAATGCGCTTCGAATACTGGTTATTGGCGGTTATAGGGATTATTGCGGGTATTCCGGCGGCGGGCGGCCTGATGACGGCTATGAATATGATGCTTGACACATCTATGATGAACATGCCGAGTTTGTTGTCCCCTACCGCCTATGTGAGCGCGGCATTCGGTACCGCCCTTGCGATTGTCCTTTCAAACATACTTGCTAAGCGGAAGATCCGGACATTTGACATGGTAGAAGTCCTGAAGGAAAGGGAATAGTTGAGAGACCTGAGGGGAGCGTTGGAAAATGAAAAAGCCTGTTAAGTTGGGGATTATTGGGTTTGTTGTATTGATTTTAATAGTGGGCGGCGTCTATTATACGATGATGCCCGTACCCGTTCGCATGGTCGAGGTCAGAGCGCGCGTGGCGGAGCTTTCTTTCATGGAACAAGGCATTGTGACTGCCGATAATACAATACAGGTGTTCTCGGCAGTCCAGGGTGAGATAACCGGCATTTACGTCACGGAAGGGCAGGAGGTAGAAGAAGGGGACGTCCTTGTGAAAGTAGACGACACAGCGCTGCGTCTGCAATTGCAGCAAGCGAGGAGCGGAGTGAGGAGCCTTGAAGCTCAAATGGCGGGTATAAGAGCGGAGGACGAGGCAATGCGTCAAAACCTGATATCCGCCCGCAACAGTCTGCAAGGTGAGCTTATGGCGATAAATGCCCAAGCCGCTCAAAGCGATCTGCTCTATTTCAGCCAGCAAACTTCCCAGAGCCAGCAAATCCGTATCCAGCAGGTATTAATCGGGCAACACGAAAACGAGCTCGACCGCGCCCGGCTGAACTATGAGCGATTCGAATTCCTGTATCAAAGCGGTTTGGTCGCCCTCGTCGAACTTGAAGCCGCAAGCGCCTCTGTTTTGGCGGCGGAAAGCCAACTGGAGGCAGCGAGGGGCCAGGCTGTGATAATCGCCGCCGGCGTGCCGCAGGGTTCGGAGCATTTTTACGGTTTGCGTGTGGCTGTAAACGCGCAGATAGCCGGAATAAACCAGCAGCTTGCGCAAGACTCCATATCCTCCGCAACGGCTCACTTCGAGGCGATGATCGACGCTGAACTCGCGAATGTCGCGGGGTTGGAGCGATTAATTGAAAACTCTGCGGTCACAGCCCCGGCCGGCGGAATCGTCACCGCTTTGTATGCCCAGGGTACAAATATTATCAGCGCCGCCGCCCCTGTTGCGGAAATCACGGTACCGGGCAGCATGGCCATAAATGTATACGTTTCGACCCAGGACATTGGCAGCATCCGTGCCGGGGACGCCGTCGGCCTGACTCTCCGCCGCCGGATGGAGGATGCGGAGTTTACGGGTGTAGTTACGGAAATTGATTCTGCCGCAGTCGTCCGCTTGACCGCATTGGGCGTCGAGGAGCGAAAGGTAAGCGTGAAGGTTGAGCCGCAAATCCCGGAGGGCGTCGAAATGGTCCTCGGCCACGCGCTTGATGTGACGTTCTTTGTTTTCCGCGAAGAAAGCCGGATAATAGTCCCCCGAACGGCAGTATTTCGCGAAAACGGGCAAGACATGGTGTGGGCAGTCCGAGGGGGCGACGCCGGTAAAGTCGAGCCGGTCCCTGTTGTAACCGGTTTGGAGCTGAGAACAGAAGTAATAATAGTGAGCGGCTTGGACGAGGGCGATTATGTGGTGTTCGACGCCAATAACCCCGATATAAAAGCCGGCGTAAGAGTTAATAATGTGCAATAGGGAATACACGCTCAAACGTTCCAACCGAAAAACTGTCGCGCTGTATGTACGCGACGGGGCGCTGGAAGTCCGCGCCCCGATGAGAATGCCAAAGGCCGATATAGACCTGTTTATCGCGTCAAAAGAGAAATGGATCGCCGACAAACTGGGAAAGTCAATTGAGCAGATGGCCCGGCGGGAAAGCTTTACACTGAATTACGGCGATAAAGTAATACTCCGAGGCAAGGAGTACCCCATCGCCGCAAAGGACGGCGGCCGCATAGGCTTTGATGAAGAATGCTTCTACATGCCGCCGGGTTTGACTCCGGAGCAGATTAAACATGCCTGCGTCCGGATATACCGCCTGACCGCAAAGCGGCGCCTGACCGAGCGGACTCTTTTTTTTGCCGGGCGGATGTCCGCCCAACCGTCCGCCATCAGGATTAGCGGCGCAAAGACCCGCTGGGGAAGCTGTTCCGCAAAAAAGAGCATAAACTACTCCTGGCGGCTTATAATGGCTGACGATGATGTGATAGATTACGTGGTAGTCCACGAACTGGCCCATTTGACCGAAATGAATCACTCAAAGCGTTTTTGGGCAATCGTGGAGGGCATACTGCCCGACTGCAAAAGGCAGCGCGCGCGCCTGAAGGACCTGCAGAGCCGCATCGGAGGCGAAAACTGGGAGTAAAAATCTGCAAGGCTCCTAGGAGCCTTGGACACAATCCCGCCATCATCTTTGCACCGCCTGTTTCCGCCCGTTTTTCGCGTTTTTCGGTTAAATACAGCAAGTATTCGCCCTCAAAACCCGCAAAACGGACAAAAACATCCGGCACAAATCTGATAGCGGGATTGTGTCCAAGGCTCCTACCGCATTCCCGAGTACATCTGGTACAGCCTCACCGCCTCCCTGCGCATCTCGCCCAGAAACGAGAGAAGCCCCAATGCCCCGCGCGTAGGGTATAGCTCGCCTATATCGCTTATCCTGTATAATAACATAGTGCCGGATTCTAAAAGTATGATCAAGCTGGAATTGTCGTCATTAAACCTCATGTCGATAATGCTTTCCCGGATATCGTGACCCGTACGAATCAGATTCATGCTCGCTGCGTCCCATACGAGGATTTTTCCGTGAGGGTACCCGAATGCGACATAATCCCCGTCCGCAGAAACGGCGACGGCGGTGGTAGAAACAACGGCGTTATCTATGGGCAGCGGGAACATGGTTTCCTGCCCGGTATTTAAGTCAAGCCGCGAGTTGGCAAGAATATTGTTGCCGCCAAAATTTGACGTATAAGCGTATCCGAACTTCTCAGACACGGCGATCCGGCGCGGCATTTCACCCATCAAATTCGCCGGCATCGGTTCCCCGATCGGCTTTAAATCAGCGTCATACCGCCGGATAGTCCCCAAATACGTTCCCACGGCCCACTCGTACCCATTTTCCGTCAGATACGGCGTGACAGAAAAGCAAGGCAGCCAGTCGGACGGCGATAAGGTTTCCTCTCCGCTTTCAAGCTCAAGGCTCATGATACCTCCGTAGTCCCATAAAGCCGCGGCAATAGACCGCCCATCCGGCGCAAAAGCAAAACCCATTATCGGCCTTGAAAGTGCATAAGCCCGCAATGGCCGCAGCTCTGAAAAATCGAAAGTCAGCGGTTCGCGGCTCACTATGCTAATACCCGACAAATCGACCGTAAGCAAATTTTCACCGCCGGATTCGTCTGTATATTTGACCGCCGCTAAGCTCCCGTCATCTGAGACCGCAATGAATGTATCGCTTAATTCACCCTCAACGCCAAGATGTAATGCCTCCGCGTAATTCGCGGCCTGGACGTACAGTTCGTTATCATAGACATAAACCGCGCACGGCGCGTTATTCCAGAGAAATATCTCTCCGCTTCGAAGTTCCTTGTCCTGACGGGCCCTTGGGTTCACGTAATCCCAAACGACGGCTTTTCCTGTATCAGTTATGCCCACGACGCTTATTTCTTCCCATAAGACCGATATAAAGTTACTTTGTGAAAAAGGCTCCCAAAGGCGGAACGGTTCGCCGCGGAGAGCCGCGTCGTATACATAAACAGCCCCGCCCGCGCAAACGGCGAGCAGGCCGCCGTCGTCATTCCATGCAAAATCATCTACGGCGGCGTCAAACACTATTTGCGTCGTCCGGGTCCCGTCGGCAGATTCGACCCGCAAAGCTCCCGAAACCGGCGAAGGTACGGCGGCAAATAACTCGCTGCGCTCGAGAGCGGGCGTCCGCGCGTACATAAGGGCTTCTCCGCTGCCCGCTTCATACATTATCGCGGGATATCTTCGGCCTCTGTAGTCGAGCATCAGCAAAGAACGGATAAAGAAAGATTCCGCCAATGAAAACACGCTGCTGTCGCTCAGATCTATCATAGCCTCGACCGGCGCGTGCTCCGCCATCATCGAAATCTCGCGTACCAGCGCGCTTCGCTCAGCTTGGCGCTGGTTCAGATTCGCGTTATGGCGGACTATGAAATAGCTTACTCCCCCCACAGCTAATGCGGCGGCAACGAGTACCAGCAGGCCTCCTATTGCGGCCTTGCGGGCGATGCGTCTTATCATCGCTTTATCAATATACCGCTCCACATAAGCTCCGAATGTTTTCTCTTTTATAATATCAGGGCCTTTCGTTTCCATAAGCTCCTCATACGAGGCGGGAATACTCCTGAAATAATTGTTTTCGCTGGCGGCGTCATACATAGAGTCTAAATCCCGGCCGCGCGGAAACCTGTGCGATTTGGGGTCGCGGATGAATTGCCGCACGCCGGTGAACAGGCGGGCGCGCGCCACGTTTTCCCTTTTGTTGACTTCCCAATGATACCAAGCCTTGATATGTTCGACGGTTTCATCGACGGCATTTTCTTCGATACTCTCCTTTGAAACTTCCGTAAAGGGCAGTTCCAGAGCTCTTATCAATTCGTTTTCCTTTATGCATACGACGGACTCCTCCCATTCCGGCGTTTTGAATATCACTGCGCCGCCTGCGCTGTAGAGCGCGTTTTCGATAACGTCAAACCATTTGACCGAATGCGGTATCCCGGAACTCTTTCCCTCGACGTCCTGCCACACATCGTAGCCTTCTTCCCGGAGCCGCCGGGATACCTCAGAGACAAAAGGCTCGTACATGCGCTTGTATGACATGAATATCTGCAGTTTATTATTCATTCCCATTCCCTCCCGTCGGCGCCGGGAACAAAAAGGATCCCCAGTCTCTCGATCAAACCCGGCGAAATCGCGTCTCGAAGGTCGTCTGCATATGCAAAGCGGTTTTTGTCCCTGACAGCGTCTAGCATGTCTTCCAGATTCCGGATGGTATAGCCAACGCGCGACGGCCAGTACAGGCCCAGTCCGTCCAGCAGGTAATAGCTGTCCGGCGTAAGGTACACCGCCTGAATGGCTGAGCGTGACGGGATTTTATTAAATGACTTCCTTCTGAATAAATCCGGTCCCAGATATTGGCTTTCAAAAAAATCGCCGTTTGAAGCAGCAATCAGGAACGAATCGCCGTCGCCGAGCAGCCCTATCACAGTCGGCCGCTCTAACGCTGCCCTCGCGTCGAAATATGATTCGTATTCAGCCGCCCCGTCGCGTATTGTGAGGTTAACCATTCCGCTTTCCGTTGTTTCCGCGCTCCTGATAATGCCCGCTTCATTGAAGGCGTTCGTGCCCGTAAACTCCCTCAGTATCTCCTTGCCCGCCAGCGATCGCAGAGGAAGCATTTCCGTCAAATCCTGAGAAAAAACGCCGCCGGTGCCGTGCCGCCCGACCAGTTGGTTTTTATGGGCGACCAGCCTCACCACCGTAGGCATTGTCGTCAAAACCGGCCCCAAGTCCAGGCAGGCAGTGATATCGGCTATACGCGTACCTGCGTATCTGTCGTTGTATGCTAATGTGTTTTCGTCAATAAACTCGATAATCAATGGCCGTCTGAGGATAAACCCTGTCCGGCGTACCGTTTCGGGCTGTTTTTCATCCCATATCAGCAGTTGACTCTGGCCGTCTACAAAGGCGGCGAGACCTTCGAATATATCGGCAGGCCCGCCTGTCCGGATTTTAGCCGGTATTTCGGTGCGGGAGACGACCGCTCCGTTTTCTATGTACAGGTAATAATACTTTTCCCCCTCGTCAGTGACGGCGGCGAACCCATCCCGGCAGCGGGTAAGGCCGTGGACACGGTTGAAATCCATACGCAGCGCCTCGGCCATGCCGTTTGTGTTAAAAACCGCGATACTTTTATTGTCAACGACCGCCAGGTACGCAGCGTCCTTAGAAAGCACGAGACGGGATATCTCTGTAGATTCGCCGGTAAATTCAAACCGCCTGCTGAGCGGGGCCGAGCCGTCTGCGGTGAAAACAAACAGGTTTTGCCCGGTGTCTGCCGCGGCGAAGACCTTCTCGTCAGGCGTAATATCCATTTTGTACAGAGGGTATTGAGATACCGGGATATGTTCAAGAATATCAGCGGAAACTCTGTCCCATTTCGCAATTGCCCCGTCGCCGTTTGCTGTCCATACCGCCGTAATGTCGTCAGACATGCTCACATCGTTCAGCCCCCATTTGTAGCCGGGTGAAATCCTTGAATAGCTCCAGGGCATGTCAATTACTTCGACAAAAGCATCAAAGTTAGCGGACTGTACGGAGTTAGGCGAAAAAGGGTTTGTCTCGCCTTCTAATATTTTCAGTGCGTTGATCTGTGCGATCTCAGGCTGGTTGCCGTATTGCAGAATAATATTAGACATGGAAGCCCTTCTGATTACCGGGATAAGCGTGATGACCGCAAATATGGCGGCCACTGCCGCGGCGGCGCCTAAGAAGGCCGCGGCGCCGGAGAGGATGTCTTTTATGCGGCGCCTTACGGACTCCCGGCGCGAAGCATTAAGGAATTCGGCAATGGTATTTAATTGCCCAAGATAATTCATGTCCTTTTCATCACGGAGATTCTCCCTGACGCTGCGCGTATAATTTCCCACGGTTTTCAGCCCGATGATCAAATAATCGGACGATTTTTCGGAAAACAGCCATTTTCCGGCCGCATTCAGCAGATAGTTTTTCACATCATAAAACCCGGGATCAGAAATGACCGAGTCGAGAACATGTTCGCCGGTCTGCCCGTCAATGGGAATAAAGTTGATTTCACGTACGCGCTCGGGCAGCACGTCGGTATCTATTTTCAGCTTGCCCGCAACCGGGATGATCCGCGCGCCCGGCTCCAGATTTTCGATTTCTCTCTGCCAGAAAATGTTTGTGGCAGCCTCGTCGCAAATGAAAACGACGGCGGTATCAATTACCGGCGCGGCCTCCTCTGAATATCTGCCCGAAATCAACAGGTTTTCAACAATCTCGAAGGATTCCACGCTCAGCAAATGCCGCCGCACCCGCGAGGCGGCCTCACTTTGCGATTTGTGATAAATAAGCCCAATGACCTTTTTTTCTTCCATATTCATTTCCATCCTATATCAACGCAAATAGCGTCTCGCTTACCAAATAATATACATTCCGCTGACCGGCGCAAGTGTATCGCTCCTTAATATACGGCGTACTTCACCCTATTGCCGTACTTACGCGCTTTCATCAACCCAAGCTGCGTGAATTTCAGCACAAATCCGCGAATGGTCGCATAAGCCGCGTTCCCGAAATCGCGCTCAAGTTGTTTTGTAGAGAACTCGCCGTCACCGTAAGCTGAGAGTACAAAATTCCAGAGATCCCTCTCCTTCGCGGTAACCTTCCCGTCCTCGATTGCCGCATTGAAAACGGATAAGCCGTCCGGGCGCGGCAATAAGCTGTCAAGCCTGTCATATACATGGTCAATGAAATATACCAAAAACGGGGTAATATCCATTACATTACTGATTTTGGCATTTTCTTCGGAAAGGGTAAAGGCATTATAATACTGTTTCCGGCTCCGTTCGATATAAGTGGACAGCGGGACAAACAGCGCCGACGAATAGCCCTGCCGGCGCAGGTACCACATGTGCATCAACCGCGCCATGCGCCCGTTGCCGTCGAAATAGGGATGGAGATACGCAAAATAGAAGTGAATGGCGGCGGCCTTGAGCAGATCATTCATAGGGCTGTCCTGCCGGATAAAATCGACTAGTCTTTTGACGTACTCCGGCAGCTTTTTATGGTTGAGTCCGGTATGCTCAATATCCTGCCCAATAATATAGACAGTATCATGCCTATATTTTTCCCCGGGGTTCAGTCTGTCCGCGACGTCAAGGTACTGCCCTATCGCGGCATCGTAAAGGGCGAAAATGCTTTCTTCCGAAATCTCATTTGAAGGCCCGGCAATAAACTCCAATCCCCTTTTCATTCCATAAATACGGTTTTCCTGCTCATCGGACGGTGCGTACCCTTTTAGTATTTTCCTTACGCTTTCCCTGTTGAAATCAATGCATTCGATAGTGAGCGTCGATGCTATTTCTTCCTCCATAGCCTTGAGCCCGAAACTGTTATTCCCACTTTGCGGCGTGAGCAGCAGCTTTACGGCGTTCATACGGACATGGGCTATATTCTCCATATACACAACGTCGTTCCCAAAAAAGTCCCGGACAGGGAGAGGTTTATATACGCTTGACTTGAAGATATCAATCAGCTCATCAATATCTATGCCCGGATATTTGTATCCGAGCTTCTTCAGGTCAATAACGCTCTTGTCAGACAGTATCCTCGCGTACAGGGCAGCGTCCACATCATCACCCCTTCCGATTCAATTTAGTATCAATTAGTATCACTCTATCAGATTCTATGTAAAATAGCAAGGGGTGTTTTTTAGGTTCACGGCTATCGGAATGACCGCACAACGTGAGAAAAAAGGGCGTGTTGTGCGACGCAGAGAGGGAATTCCTGCTACTGACACACGGAACTGACCGAGCGGAGACGCATAATACGCCCTTTTTTCGGGGGAGTTTCGGCTAACCGTGAATAGCAACAACCGGACCCATGTCCGTCCGAACATTTGTGAATAAATGTAGACAGCTATTCCTTGAAGTGGTACAATTAGTATGCGATTAGAGCACAATATTGCTGACATGAGGTGGAAAAATGATTATTAAATCGTCAAAATCTATCCGAAACAGTTACAGGGAAATTTCCGCGCTGTGCAAATCCTCCAAGGAGCCTGTACACCTGACTGTCAACGGCGAAGGCGACCTTGTTGTAATGGATATTACGGCATTTTATTTGCGCGAGAGGCAACTGGGCGTCCGCGAACAGCTATTGGACGTGGAGGCGGAAAGGCTGCGCGGCGCCCATGATTATCCGGCTCATGAGGTAATAGCGGAAGGGCGGACGATGCTGCGCGGTATGTCTGACGGCGCAGCCAATGAGTGAGGAAATAAAATACCGCGTAATTGTTTCCGGCAGGGCGCGAAGCATGCTCTTTGAACATGCGAGATTTTTAGCACAGGTGAGTATGACTGCCGCCGAAGAACTGTTTGACCAATTTGAGGAAAAAGTGACTACATTAGAGGAGATGCCGGAACGCTGCTCATATTATGACAACCCATATGTCCGGCCGGGAAAGTATAGAAAACTGGCTCTCGGCAAACATCTGTTAATGCTTTACCAAATTGTGAATAATGAAGTGTACATAGAACTCATTATCGACGCCCGGGCAGAAAATACGTACCTACCATGAAACCCGATTGATAGTCGTTGGTTTGCCCCCGCTCGCTTTCAACGCGGCAAAAGCTAACCTCCCAAAAGCGGCTGATCGTACTCAAATAGCACATTATACTGTCATTTCGGTTAGCCAAGAACTGTAAGGAGCTGCGAAGTGACTGGTCAGACCTTTCCTGGCTTCCCTGCCAAAAAAACAGCTTGAATAGAAATGCCTTGCTGTGCTATACTGGCTTTGCGCCGAATAATTACTGCCTTGATATAGGTTGGTGATTGCGGTGTTCATTGATTATGATATCATTAATTCCGATACGGAAGAATTAATGCGGTGCGTAACAGATCGGTAAGTCCCCTCGAAAACTCTGTTCGTCATTGCGGCCTCCGAGCCGCAATCCCCCCGAATTCCGCAGGGGATGGCGGGTCAGGCCCGCCATGACGTGGAGGTGAGATTTTCGGAACGAAACTTCAATGCCTGCAGTTGCAATGCTTTGGAGTTTTCGAGGAGACTCTCGGCACTTTTGGAGGTGGCTGCGCAGATGGCGCTATTTGTCTATTTAGGCGTATTGTGTTTATCACTCGCGATCGTGGTGTTTCTGGCAGCTTTCACTCTTTCGCGGGCTGAGAGCGGTAAAATGGCGTGGTTTACCGCAATGCTTGCATCATTGTTTATATATTTGCTCGGATCTATGCTGGGAACGCTTGCAACCACGGTAGACGGGGCGTTTAACGGCACAAGGGTGGAGTACCTCGGCGCGGGGTTTTTAGGGCCGGTCACTTTTTTATTCATTGCGGATTACTGCAAAGTAACGGTGCGAAACTCGTTTAAGGCAATAATGCTGACGATATCGCTGATTCTTATAATTTTACTATGGACAACGCCATACCACGGCTTGACATACTCAGCAATGGAGTTTAACGAAACCGGCTTTTCAGGGCTTAACATTACCTCGGGCCCCCTGTATTCTTACTCTCATATCTATGGGCTGCTCTGCATACTCGCATCCGGCGCCATTATTGTCTGGCGCTGCTTTGTGTGGGGCGCGAAGAACCGGCGGCCATTAATTCTGCTCCTCTTCACCGCGCTGATTCCGGCGATTGTGAATGTTGCATACGCCATGAATATCACGCCGCTTAGCGAATCCGGGGTGCAGGCGACTCCCGTGATGCTGTCTGCCGCGTGCATATTTCTTTGGTTTAATATCGTGAAGCTGAATATGTTCGACATACTCTCCGAAGCCTTGAAAGTTGCTCTGAGGAGTACAAAGGAAGCTTTTATCCTGATTGGCCCGGACAATAATTTTCTACATGCAAATGAAACCGCGGGAGAGATATTCCCGGAGATGAATAGCCTGAAAAAAGGCTCTCAGATAAGCGCGGTCAAAAACTGGCCTTTTGAGAGGCTGGGCGGCGACGCCGTTTCCGCCCGGGTAAACTTTGATATGCACGGCGAGCGTTATTATTCTGCAAGCATTGATGAGATTATCGGCGCTGGCTCTAAGCTGCTGGGTCACATCATACTCATTCAAAACATCACGGAAGTCGTATTATCCGCAAAAAAAGCCGAACAAGCCAGCCAGGCAAAGAGCAACTTCCTTGCGACCATGTCTCATGAAATACGCACCCCAATGAACGCAATCATAGGGATGGCTCAAATACAGATGCAGACAGAGGACCTGCCGCAGGAGTACGCTTTGGCTATGAACAGGATATACAACTCAGGAAATACCCTTCTCGGTATTATCAACGATATCCTTGATATGTCAAAAATCGAAACGGGAAAGATGGAGCTTAATCCGGTCAGCTATGATACGCCGAGCCTAATCCATGATGTGGCTCAGATTAACGCGGTGCGTATCGGTTCAAAACCGCTCAAATTTTTGCTTGATATTGACGAAAACCTACCGTCAAGGCTTATCGGCGACGAACTCAGGTTAAGGCAAATCTTGAACAACCTGATTTCAAACGCGATAAAGTACACCGAGGAAGGGCATGTCAAGCTGTCGGTAGGCCATTTTGCTCAGGATGATGATGTAATGCTCCGTTTCATTGTAGAAGACACAGGGCACGGAATGAAGACGGAAGACATGGAAAAACTCTACTCCGTATATTTACGCTTCAACTCCGAACTAAGCAGCGCAATAGAAGGTACGGGCATTGGCCTGAGCATAACCAAAAGTCTTGTGGATTTGATGGGCGGGACAATCGAGGCGAACAGCGAATATGGCAAAGGCAGCACATTTACTGTTACGGTAAAACAGACGGCAGCGGAACATTGCCAGGCTATCGGCAAGGATCTTGCCGATCAACTGTCGAATTTCTCTTTTTCCGGAGACCGGACGCTTGAACAACTGCAAATTGACTACACGCCAATGCCGCACGGTAGAGTTCTGATTGTGGACGATGTAGAAATAAATCTGATTGTCGCGGAGGGGATGCTCATGCCATACGAGCTGAACATCGAACTGGCGGACAGCGGATTTGAAGCTATAGATAAAGTGGAATCCGGCGGGGAGTATGACATAATATTCATGGATCATTTGATGCCGCAGATGGACGGCATAGAAACAACGCGGAAACTTCGGGCACTCGGATACGGCGGAGCAATTGTGGCCCTCACCGCAAACGCTTTGGTGGGCAACGCTGAAATGTTCATACAAAACGGCTTTGATGATTTCATTTCAAAGCCGATAGACGTCAGACAGATGAATATGATTTTAAACAAGTTCATCTGATATTTAGTATCACTGATATCACTGAAATAAAATATTCTGTATTTCATGATGGATGGAACACAGAATATTTTTTTATTTTTTGACAAAATCACCAATTACATCACGACTTGTGCAAATAAGCTTGAAACAAGCCGCATTCTATAGCAGTTTGCGGGAGCTTGCGTAAGGCCGGTGGGAATGCCGCACTACAAAAAGGTGTAGCTTTCTGTAGTCCACTATTTCCAATGCTTTCAACCGGCAATTATAGAACGTTCGATTTACATTTTAACACAAAAATATAGAAAAACAAGCAGATTATTTCAACATTTGTGAAAACCGTTGAAAACTCTGCTGTTTTCGAAAAGTGAACGGCAGCCAAAAGGCTGCTCTATATAACTACACCTTTTTATAAATACTGAAAGGCGGATGAATCTGTATATGAAAAGCATGACGTCAAAATTAATCGGATTCGTTTTTTGCAGGCTCTTTTTATGCGCCGCGGCCATTGTCATAATCGCTTTAGTATTGGAACGCGGGGCAATTCTTGACGACGGTATGATCAAATGGGTTTTATTGCTGATCTTTGCCTTTGCTGTCTGTATGTTTGTTTCCTTGACTGTGATTCATCAAGTTAGGAAAATTACTGAACAGTCTGTAAAGAAGTTCAGCGATGATGCGGTTTCAGCTTGTGCCCAGACCTCTGAAAACCTTCGGCTAATCGCAGCGCTGCTAGACAAAAATGCGCTTCTTATGGATGAATTTGTGTACACGTTAAATCAGCGGGACGTCGAGAGCAATGACGTTTCTGAATAATAAGAATAAAACTGGGGGAATAAAAAAATGATGTGGTTCAAGAATCTGAAAATCAAGGTCAAAATGATTGTTAGCTTCGGTGTGGTCCTTGTGTTGATGGTGTTGATATCAGTTA
>Ga0099364_10002790_pt1 | contig 27624 bp, 9 predicted proteins | sample TergutTh196P3_FD_73070 | JGI IMG/M metagenome (GOLD analysis project Ga0099364, IMG submission 73070) | Microcerotermes parvus P3 segment gut microbial communities from Pointe-Noire, Republic of the Congo - Th196 P3 | ecosystem: Host-associated > Arthropoda: Insects > Digestive system > Gut ... | reverse complement strand
GCTAATCTGTCTCTGAGATAAATTGAGGCGTAGTTCGCAAGATATTGTCCGCTCTTTGTACCGCGCGAATTGTTTCGGACGGTACCGTCTTCGTTTAATGCTCCAGAGAATCCTCCTCGAGGTGCCGCTTTGTCTGCGTCTTCGACATCGTCGTCGATACCGTCGTCATTTTCGTTTATTCTTTCGAAGAGGCTTATCATGCAGACGATTTCTGCACCTCTTTTGCTTACGCGAACACCTTGTCTTCGGACTTCTTCCGGCAGTAGCGGTTCGGCGGATTTTGCTCTGTTTTGTACGAGTACGGAGGCGATGTCGGGATCGGTACCGACGGCGAAGGTTACGGCGATCATGAGTGTGCCGTTACTGGTTGCCGATGTGGACATATAGATCATGTTGTCCACGCCGTTGAGTGCTTCTTCGAGGGGAATGGCGACGGCGTTGATAACGTCTTGTGCGCTTGCGCCGGGATAGGTAGCGGAGACGACGATGGTTGGCGGTATGATGTCGGGCAGTTGCTCGACGGGGAGCATAGGAATAGAAACGGCTCCGAGCAGCGTGATGACGAGGCAGACGACGCATGCGAAGATTGGTCGGTCGATGAAAAAGTGAGAAAACATTCGCTTCCTTCTGTCGGGCGTTATGCGGAATTTAGTCCGATTCTATCAGGTTTTGAGGGAATGTCAAATAGACTAAAAACGGCGACGGGGGCAAGATAGCCTGTTAACACTTAACACTGTAATCCTTAACCAACCGCAATTTACAAAACAAAACATTGTCGCTATAATGAAACACACCGCTCGAAGAACAAATCATGAACACCAACGCACTACGCAAAAAATGGAATGACAATGCCGAAGCGTATAAAACCGCCGAAGTCGGAAGCGGCGTTCACGACTTCGTCAACGACATTTTATCGCATCCCGAACTCTTTGCATTAAAAAAAACACCGAAAAAGACTGCAACGACGCAAACTTACGTTCACGACACCGAAGCAGGCAAACATGGCAGACCGGACTTCGTTCTCTACGTCAATAAAGACGTGACGATGCCCTGCGAGACAAAGTGTTACACTCGAATCGAAGAAGGCATCAAGCAGTTGCAGCGGTATCGTACCGACTACACCAAAGAATACGGTATCCTGACCGATGGTTTTACTTGGCGGTTTTACCGTTCTAATTCGTATGAAGTTTGGACGCTCGATCAAATGCTAGACAGTCCGAAACTTTTTAGAACATTTTGGGAAACATATCTGACACCGGAGAATTATTACACCGAAATTTTTCAACCGAGCGGTCAGCAAGTCCTGTTCGAAGAACCGATTAACCTTAACGATACAGAAAATCAAAAAATCTTTTTCAAAGAAACTTCACAGTTAATCGCCCGATTCCGCACCAAAATCAAAATCAAAGACAATAAGACCGCTCTGGAAACTTCTTATGCCTATTTGATTCAATTTATACTGTACAAGTCCCTTGTCGATAACCGATTCACTCGATTCGAGAGCGAATACAAACGGTTCAAGCAACAGATTGTCAAAGCGATTCGGGATAAAGACTTGTATAACCTTGTTGTTTTTCAAATCAGAAACATCTCGGAGTACATTACGCAAAACATTTACCGTCCCTTTGCGGAAGAACAGCAGGCGGTCAATGACATACTGATTGCCGACCTGCAACGTGAATTGACGATTCAAGATATTGCTCCGTGGCTGGACATTGTTGCGTTCATCAACAAGTTTGATTTCTCCAATTTACAAAATGAAATTTTCGGTTTCGTCTATGAAAATTATCTGAAAGATTTATACGGCGACAACTGGGGACAGAATTTTACCGATCCGGCAGTGGTCGATTTTATGCTGGACGAACTGGGTTACACTTCCAAAGAGTTGGCAAAAGACAAGACGAAGATTTCGATTATCGATCCGGCGTGCGGGGCGGGAACGTTTTTGTACAGTGCTGTTGACCGAATCGTCGCGGCGTTTGAAGGCAAAGGCACGGTTGCCGAGGCAGCCGCTATCAAAGAGTTAGTGGACAAGAACGTTTTCGGTTTGGACGTGGCGGAGTTTCCTTTGTTTCTTGCGGAAATGTGTATTCTGCTACGTCAGTTGCCGCTGATTGTGAACGATCTTTATAATGATCCTGTTGAGAAAAAATTGAAACTATTCAAGACGCGAGATAGTATTTCGGAATTCCTCGATACGGGAATTACCGCGCAAGAAGCACCGGTTGATTTGCTGTCGCAAGTTCAAGCGATGGCACTGGATTATAAATCGTTCATGAGGAACGATGAAAATCTTTTGGAGATGTTGCGTTCGATGCAGAGTAACGGGGAAGATCGGTTGCGGTTTGATTTCGTAGCAATGAATCCGCCGTATGTCGGATACCTCGAATGTTTGCGGCAGAAAACGGAATTTACACAAAAAATTAAAGACAAGTCGAATACCTCAATTACATTAGGGAATGTGTTCGGTGTCAACTTGCATAGTGTTCCTGAACATCCGAAACGATACCGTCCCAACCCGAATCTATATGCGTTCTTTTTTGCATTGGGCATTGCATTACTGAAAGACAACGGCAAGTTCTGCATGATCGTTCCGCAAACACTTCTCACTGCTGGCGATTTAGATGTGTTGCGCTATCATTTAGCAAAAAATGTATCCATTGAAAAAATCTTTACATTTAGTGCGAATATGTTCATCGGTCGCGGACTAGAACAGAACAAAGCCGTACCGACTTCGTCCATGATTATCATTGCAAAAAAGAAACAGCCGAGTACAAACAACACTGTTAAAGTCGTCCGGTTTCAATTTGAAACAGACAAAAAAGGCAGCGATTTTTCTAAACTGTTGAAAAGTAGAAAACGTGAAACGAAGTCCATCCCGCAAGCGTCATTCGCAAAACATTGGGATAACTGGAATTTTATCAATCACGATGCATCATTTCTCCGGCTTTATGAAACGTATCTGCAACGTTCAGAGAGCATAGAAGTTTATTATAATCATAAACTGGCGAAACAGCATTTCGATTCCGAGTTCTGGTTTGACGGCGGTTATGCCATAGACGAGAAACAGACACAGGAAACACCGGCAGATTATGCGTATCCGAAAATCAATCATCGGTTTTATACTATCAGGGATTTTCGCGGTTATTGGAAAAATATCCGGTCGGGTAATTCGCCGCAACGCATTGATTTGACGCAGGGTAATCAGGAATACAATTTGCTTGATACGCAGTACAAAATTTTATGGTCTTATGCAAATACCAAGCGGTTTTATTTTACGGACAAGCCGGTGATTTGGGCGAGAAATCAGTATAACGCCATCGGGAGCAATAACCGCAAAGAATTGCTTTATCTTTTCGCATTACTCAATTCGCCGTTGAATTATAACATACTGCTCAAGCAACTGAAAAATGAAAACGAAAAGGATTTTTTGATTTCCCGATCATCGTTGAAGGATTACGTCCGTATTCCTATCATCACAAAGGACAACAAAAAACTGAAAGACAATATCATTTCTCTGACCGAGTCGATGCTTGTTCTCGAAAGCGTGATGCTTCGGGACATTGTCGATTTCGCCCGATTGAATGTACAAAAATTCGACACTATCTACGTTGAGAAAAGCGAACTGGTCTTGTCCAATGGCAAGGAGTTCCGATTGAATATAGCCGACGGCAACAGCAAGTTGGTACAAAAGGTCATTCAGGAAAAGTACCAAGACGGCTTCGCACAGTCTATTGCTTTGCCGGAATTAAAATCGTTGCCCGCCATCGACTTTGATAGACAGAACGTTATCAAAAAGGAAATTGATGATATTGTGTTCGCACTGTATTTCGATGTGCCGGTTAAAGATGTTGCGGCGCATGAATTTTATGAGTATGTGAATTCGTAAATAAACGTTGTACGCCGCACAGGTACGGCGGCTAACATGCGCTAACCTAACTCCCACTGGCGTAATTCGACGACCACGAACTCGCTATGTTGCCGACCGCATTCATATCCGAAGTCATTCGCGCCATCGCCTGCTCCATCGCATAAAACTGCTTCAAATACATCTGACGCTTAAACTCCAATCGCTCCTCCAAATAAGCAACACGCTGATCATTCCGATCTATCGTAATCGATAACGTGTCAATACGCGACTGCGCCGAACCCGTAACCTCACCATTCGAAGAACCGACCAAACTGTCCACCACATCACTAAACTTCTGCGCCCAGCCCGTGTTGACCGTCGTTACATTGCCGCTGCTGTCCACATGCTCACGCTGGTCAAAGAAAAACTTTTGCACCGCCTCATGATCCCTATCCCACGCCGCCTGAAACTTGTCCTCATCAAAATATAACTTGCCCGTCTCCTTGTTCGACGCTTCGTCTTCGAGGTTACTCCGCATCGTAATCCCCAAATCCGCTAGCGTCCGAACACCCGGTATCCCCTCCACCACTTGCAGCAACATCCGGTTAATGTCCCTGTCAAACGCCTTCGCCACCGAACTGTTCCACAACATTCCCCCCTCTTCAGCAACCTGAATCTGTCCGCTAGGAGTAATGATGTAATTCATCTGCGTATTCAAGTATTCCCGATACCGATTGTAGTTTTCGACAAACGTCTGCAACGTTACCTTCACGTCGGTACTGGAACTCGCACAGTTCACCGTAACCGGCGTGTTGGAAACACCCGTAATCGTCAAGTCAATGCCGTCGACGATATTCTTGAACGTATTCGTACTAGAACTCAATATCAAACTGTTTCCCATGCTTGCATCGCCGTAAGCAATTTTTGCATCCTTCGCCTCGCTCATCGTATCCGTCGTGAGTCCCAGTGCGGATAAGTCGATGTGAAACGCACCGGCTGCTCCCGTCGTTTTACCGGAAACCGAAAGACGATACGGCGCATGCGAACCATCCGCAATAATCGATGCCGAGTAATTCGCATTGAGGGCGTTAATCTTGTCCCGAATGTCTTGCAGACTATCGGTCGCTTCCACTTCAATACGGTGCGTTTCCGAATGAGTAATTTTCGCCACTCCGCCGGCGGCGGCTTTCTGCGTTTGAGTCACCGCACCTGCAATGCCGAGACTCTCCGCAAACTTGGAATTGGTGTCCGCATCACGTATCGAGAATGTTCCCGTGCTGCCGGTAACAGTACGGTCTTCAATCACAATTCCATCGCCGGTCTCGTTAATCGACGCGAAAACATTCACTTGCGTTAATCGGTTGATCGCATTGATAATATCGCCGACCGTCTTGTGCCGCTCCGGGTCGAGAACAAGCGTTTGCGAATTCGGTATCTGTCCTCCTACCGTTGTGTTAGGATTGTTTATCATCCTGCTGTCGGTAATCACGATTCGTCCGCCTTCGACAATCACTCCTGCACCGCCGTTCAGTTCCGAAAGCGGCGTATTGTAAGAAATGACCTGCCGGTTCAAAGTCGTACCGCTCACACTGGAAATTGCCGCATTGACATTGAGTCCGAAGTTCGATGCAATACGCGGATTATCGCCGCCGGTGATCGTAATGGGATCGACTGCCGGAACATAAACGACCCCAAACGTGGAACCTTCCAGAGAGGCATCAATTTTCGTTTGCAAACCATGTTCGGCATCGTAAATTGCTTTCGCTCCCATTCCTTCGGTCAGTTTCACTTCGGGTGTGTCAAACTGCCGAATCCATGAAGGCATTTCGTCCCACATTTCCTTCATTTGCGCATCGATTGCCTCTTTGACTAACCGATCCCTTTCGTCGGGATCGGTCTCGTCCAAAATCTCCTGCGAAAGATGGAACGTAAATCTCTGGTCGGCAAAGTTGTAACTGGGTCCCGTCCCTTCGGTGGTGAAGCCGAATGTGAACAAGTCCATTAAGTCGGTGCCTTCAAAGGTTAAACTGGCAGTTCCCGCTTGCCTTCCGTAAGTCCCATTCGACAGATTGATTGCCGTTTGGAGATCATTATCCGCATCATGCAGTGCGGCATCGGCAAGTCCTGCCCACGTTTGAATCGTCGGCGGTTGAATCATGCCGTGTGAAAGGGGAAATTCCGTTGCCCAACCTTCGTCGGCGGCAATCGTTGCCCAATGCGCTGCTATCTGGGCATTGATTGCATCTTTGACCATCAAGTCCCGCTCTTCGTCCGTTAAGGCAGGATCATTGAGTGCATCTTCGTCAAGATAGAAGGTTAACGTTCTGGGACTTGCCGAGTCATAAACCGGTACAGTGTCATCGGTCGTGAATCCAAACGTAAAGTTGTTCAGCCAATTTGTATTTCCAAAGTTCAGAGCGGCAGTTCCTCCGAGGGCTTGTCCGCCGGAGACTGCTGCGACACCGCCGACACCGCCCGACACGGCATCGACCGCTTCCACTGCCGGTATGCCCGGTATCGTGTAGTCGCCGACCACATCCCGGAAAATCATGTTGTGCGAAGTCGAGCCGGTCATGTCCACCAGTTGCAAGCCGGTCTTCGTGTCATTGATACGCACCGTAATTCCGATGCCCGCGTCGGATAACTTGGCGTTGTAAAGTTTGACCGCATCGGACAGCGTTTGTATCGACTTGAGGTCTGCATAGGAAAAATCGAGCAGTGCCGTCTTGCCCGACCGGTCTTGGACTTCCACCGTGCCGGGCGTACTGAAAGCAGTTCCGCCTGTGCCTGCGAGACCGTAACCGCCGTTGAGCGTGGACGTTAACACGGTATCTAATCCGCCGAGGAGATTCCGCGTTTGGAACGTTCCTGACTGGATGGCTTTTCCATGCATCATGGAACCGAAGGCGGTTCCTTCGATGGTCTCTTCGGAAGTAGTGCCGCCGATGCCCAGCCGGGCAACGATGCTGTTCTGGACATTCGACGGATCGATCCGCTCGACATTGATGAGCGTCAACGTTCCGCCGTCGCTGGTGGTATCGACAAGGATTAAACCGTCTCCCGCATTGTTGACACGGAATTCAACATCGATAGCACCGTCAATTTTTTCATTGAAAAACTCCGCCTGCTCTTCGAGTGTCATGGCGGCGAGGTCATCTAATTCGTCTTGCGAAAGTTCGAGGGTAACGCCTCTGCCGTTGAGGTCGCGGATACGTGTCATTCCCGGTTCAGCCGTGAAGTCCACGTTGTGCAGTGCCCAATGATAGACTTCTCTGGGCGCGGCAAAGAGACCGGTTTCGTCTTCGATATTCAGCGTGAACCAGTTCGCAGTGGTCGTTGTGTTGTCCACGACTTCCAAGCCGTCGCCTGCTTTGTTGACTTGAATGGCAATGTCGGCAGCACCGGCAATGCCGTGCGTTCCCCCCGCAAGCCGGGCATTGAGCAGAATGGCAAGGTTCTCCATGTCATATGCTCCCAGTGCGGCGATGTCGGCTCCCGTGATGTCGATGGTCGTCGTGTTTCCGTCTCTATCTTGAAACACGATTTCTCCCGGCACAGCATTGTCCGCAAAGTCTTCGGCAAGTTTGAGTTCCAGATTGTTGCACGCCCGATTGCCGGTGGTAAAAACATCTTTCAATGGTTGCCGAACAACGGACATCGTTCCCGTGCCGGTAGTGGTATCGCGGATGACCAATCCGTCTCCGGCGGCATTGAGTTCCACGACCATTCCCAGTGCCGGATTCTCCGCCGCCAGTTTATCGTTGAAGAGCGCAACGACGCTGGCTTCATCGGTGATTGCATCGATGTCCGCCTGCGTGATTTCAATGACAGCGTATTCTCCTTCCCTGTCGGTGAATCGGATTTTTCCCGGCTCCGAAGCAGTGATAGCGGAGATGATGTCCACGTCCGTCAGCGTTGCGTTGGTCAATCCCAGCCGTGCGCCTACGTCGAAGACTTGGTCGGTAATGGTAGTGCTGCCGGTGCCGATGGACTTGTCGATAATGTCGATTCCGTCGTAGGTACTGTTCGTCCGCAGTTCGATTTCCACTCCGGCAGCCTCCAGTTTTTGATTGAGCATCGAGGCGATCATCGTGGTGGCGTAACCGAAGTTACCCGGTATCGCCCTTGCCGTCTGCGCATGCATCTGCATGTCTCTGATGTCCCGCTCCGTCAATTCAATGACGGCACTGTTTCCCGCCTTGTCGGTGAATTCGATTTTCGCCGGATTCGCCGGTGTAATGCGACCGAGAAGATCGGAAAACATGTCCACGCTCGTGTTCATGCTAGTATCTGCCAGTCCAAACATTTGGAGTACCGGATTGGGCGTTCCGATTTGCGTAAGCGATGTGTATCCGTTGCCGACCGTGTTGTCTTGAATGACGATGCTCTTTCCGTCGTCACTGATTCTGGCGGAGACTTTACCGGCATTTCCATTGACATCGGTAGAGTTGTTGATCGTATTGAGCAGATCGCCGACGGTGAGTTCCCGAATGTTGACCGGTGCGCCTGCCAGACGTTCTTCTTCGGTGGTGAGCCGCCAGAAGTCGATATTGACGGTCGAACCATCGCGGGTATAGACGGTAATATCCTGAAACACGTCGTCGAAGACGAGTCCGTTGCCGTCGTTGAGTAGGGAGAGACTCATACTTTCGCCGAGCCGCCAGATGATGTTTCCGCGAATGACTCCGTTGTCGTTGATGACGTTATCTCCGATGAGTCCGAGCGAGGCGGCGGTGGTTCCGCCGGAGACTTCCTGTACCATCATTTTGCTGGGATCGCCGCCGCTGACATCTCGGAGGACGATTCGGTCTCCGTCGAGTTCGGCAATGACATCGACATCGTGGTTATCGTTGATGGCATTGACGACATCTTTGATGGTCATGGCATTTCGGAGGTCAATGTTGGCACGTATTCCATTTCCGTCGGTAAGTCTGATGGAGCCTTTGGCGATTCCTTGTCCTCCGTTGAGGTCTTTGAGTTGGACTTCGCTTTCGACCGTCCAGCCTTTTCCGATGGTGATGGTTCCTGTTTTTCCGAGTGCTTCGGTATCGCTTGCGACTCCTTGTGCGACGGTTTGTTGTGAGGAAGCCGTTTGGAGGGGTGTGAAGGTATAACTTCCGACGACGGGCGTTCCGGTGCGGGTGGCTCGGATGAGGTTTTCGTTGCTGCTCGCTACTTCTGTCATCCGAAAGGGTGTGACGTTATTGAGTCTTCTGATCATGTAACTTGAAGTCAGAAAGACTGCCATGAGGTTTGTGAGCGCATCTCTTTCGGCGGCGAGTCTTTCGGTTCTCGCAGCGAGTGTATCTCTTGGGATTGCATCGATTCTGAGCAATTGGTCGACGAGTTCGACGTAGTTGATCCCGGAGATGAGTCCGACGTTGAGTTGTAATCCGGTCATGGTGGTTTGAGTTCACAGAGCCCGGAGCGGTAGCTCCGGCACGTTGCTTCCGGAGCTACCACTCCGGGCTCTGTTTTGTATTATCGGCACTTTGTGCGTAGGAGTTCCGTTTTTTCCGGCAAACCGGTTGACGAAACTTCGGCACTATGGGTATTATAGGCAAAGAATTAGGGGATTCTCGAAAAAGTTGGGCATTTTGGGAAAAATAGTGAGAGTGCCGCCGGTAGAATCGGTATTGTCGTTCCAAAGAGTCGGCGGCTGTGCTGCCGGTGTTTCGCAATCCTACATTTGCCTTCTCCAGCGCAGATAAAAGTACAACGCAAGCATAACAGCAACGATAATACCGTTCACTAATAGTACCGTCTTCCAACGACTAGAAGTCTCCGGTAAGGGATGAGGGACACGCTCGGCAGCCTCCGGCACTGTAACTCTGACGGGCGGCGGATTATTGTAATCAGGATCAGCCTCTCGCCGTTCTTGCTCCGCAAGATTTCGTTTAATCTCATCTATCGCCAACTGCACATCGGCTTGGACTTCCAGCGAAAGTGTCGAATCCTTTTGCATCTCTATCAATGCTTTGAGCGACTCTCTATCGCCGAATTTCCCCAAAAGACGATAAATTCGGAAATTGTATGTGTGCGGTATAATATGAGACTCGTTCGGAGCGTCGATGGGAAAAAAATATATCGTTTGTGCATTGTAAATTTGCTCTTCTTCCAAGCATAGTGCAAGCAGATCAGGCAAAAGACTTCGTGCGCGGGCGGCTCCCATTAGACGTATACCATATTCTTTAACCTTCATTTCCTTCGACCGGAGCAGTTTACCTATTGCCTCGGATTCAGCGGGGGTGGTAATCTCGTTACGCCACACAGGTTGATAAATGCTACCGAAATTGTCCCGGTCATCGTCATGCTTCAGATAAAAATAATACTGAAAAAGGGTATCGAAAGGCAGATTGCGATATTGGTTATATCGGTAGGTGTCCGCACCGAATTCTGCTTTACCTTCGTCGGATAGGAGCATACCGAGCAATGCTACTCTGCCTTCTGGCGTTGATATCAACGTCTTGCACTGCTCTTCGCGGATTTCGGTTAAACGAGTTGTTTGTAATTGTTTTTGTTTATCAACATCCCCGCCTTCTATTGAAGAAAATAAATCACTCATGAGAAATATTCTACTTTTAGGCACTTCTTCTGTGAAAAATACATTAAGCCTTTTTGCACACAACACTTGTCCATGAGTGTACATTGGAATTATTGATTTTGAATATGCGTTATCTTCTGAAGGTAAATTTTCAAAACATACAATATCATACACGTCTGGAAGAAAAATTTCTTTTAAGATTGACGCGGGATTGATGGTATCATCAACTTGTTTGATGAAAACATAAGTTGCTCCATAATAATCGCCACTGGTGATAGCAACGAGAATAACCCATTGTTTGATTTTATAAGGCAAGTAGATTACGTCATAACCATCAGTCCAGGGGCTTTTGGCGTTGTCGTTACTAAGTTCAGTTCCAGGAATCGAATAAAACAATGCGTGTTCTTTCACAAAATCATAGGAAGGGAGTAGTTCAGGAACAAATATCCGCTTCAAATAAAATGGAATAACGATACTGAAAACCACACTGTGTTCATCAAAATTGACGGCATCGTGAATTTTTGGCAGCTTGCTCATCAAGGAAACGTCATACGGCACTACATCAGTATGTGGCATAAAAAAAATTCCTTCCTTAACGACAGACTCATTCTGGCGAGAAACAAGTTGTTCGCCATTTCCTTGTGCAATCACAGTGGAATGTAAAACTACTGTAAGTGAAACTCCCATGTTCAAAAAAAACAGTGCCATTTTCATAATTGCCTCCAAATGTGAGTGGTGATTCATAAATTGCGATTATTTAAACGTGATTACTTACGTCAACATACGTCTCTCGTTTCATCATTACTCAGAATTGTTTTACAAATTCCGTTCATTGCGCAAGGCGTAGTTATTCAATCACGGTGGATAGGAGATAGGTATCGTTGGTAAGTCTTGCCATATCTGCCTATTTGCATTCGGAGAATTATTTGGCAATGACACAGCTTTGAGTACACTTACCGCATCGTTACAAAACGTTCCAGTCCCACCCATCCACCATTTATTTTGAAAAACACAGCAACCTTCATAAACGTGGTGCCCGCCTCCATTAAAAATGTGTAAAGGTACGGACGTTCCACCTCTTTTCACAGAGAATGCAAGGCTAGGCGATGACTGTGTCAAGCCGTTCCAACTAATATGTCGGGGATAGACAAATTGTACTGATGCCGATGAGTCTCCCAAAAGCATAATTACGGACTTCATCAACGTTGCAATTGTTCCTCAATCGCCTTTTATCCCGGAATCCACTATCGCCCAGACATCGGATGTATTAGTAGTAAACAAATCTGTCCCAGTCCCAAGTGGTGGTGGATAATTCGTTCCAAAATATGTGCTACCCATAAGGACCGGTCCCAACACATCGCCTATTTGAGGCAATGTCGTCGAACCATTTGCTTTCGAGCATGCAAAGGCTATATGTGCCTTTGTAAAGTCTTTTCCTGCGCATTGATACGTATCCCAAGTTATATACGCCGTGTGCTTTGAGGTGCCGCAGGTCCACCAAGTTGTCCCGCCGTCTGCCAAATAGTGCCAATTAAATACTATAGCCTCAGAATCATCGTTATCAGGATCGCCAACAATACCAATAACACTTGGCATTGTACCAATCAGGGTTACTTCGCTACTCGGCCAATTTTTCCAAACTGTACCGGTTGCAAAGTGATTTAATTGACCGCGAACTTGAACCGATGTGGAAAAAGTCAAATTTTTGGCGGCACTAAATCTTGCATGAGCCGGTGCAATCGAGTTTCTTTTCGCAGTAAAAGGTTCATTTCTCCCCGCCTTCGTCCATTCGGGTTCAAGTCCCACGTCAAAAATATCTTGTACTCCGCCGTCTCGAAAATCTACGGACACCACTTCCGGTTGCACGACGGTAATGGTAACAGATTTAGTGTTACCGCATTCAACAGTGAAAGTCCAAGCCCCTGCGATAGTTGGTACAACAATAAGTGTATCGTGCGGCGGATCAATAGTTGTTCCATCGCATTTCCACACCGGCTTTTCGTTAGGCCATCCGACATCGCCGGGAGTCGGGACTGCTACGAGAGTGCATTGTGATCCTAAAAGGAGGACAATTTCTTTATTGTCTTCGTCTCCGTCTAGGTCGGCAATATTAATCGGTTCTTTGTCATCAATGGGCCAGCCGCCGGGATAGACTAAGATTGTATCAATTTTGATTTCTACTTCGCCGAACATGATTCCCGACTCGGCTCTTGCAGTGGCGACACCTGTCAACACGTCCCAGTAAGAATGGACGACGAAAGAAGTCGATATCAACAGAACAACAAAAACACTCCAAGGTATGATTTTTTTATTCATGGGCAACACTCCTCGGTTAAACTTTCATTACGACAGTCGAACACTCTAACCTAATTTACTGCAAATGTCAACACATCAAAAGAAAACTTCGACGGCTTTATCGTTGAGTCCGATGTTTAGAACGGTATCCATCATACCGGGCATGGAGTCTCGTGCGCCGGACTGCAGGAGACGAGTAGGGGCAGTCCGCTGGCATCGCCGGATTTGCAATCTGTACGATTGCGGCTCTGTTGTCAGTTTATCGGCACTATGGGTATTATAGGCAAAGAATTTGGGGATTCTCGAAAAAGTTGGGCATTTGGGGGAAAACAGTGAGAGAGCCGCCAGTAGAATCGGTATGTCCCGCATAAAAAAGCGCAAAGGTCAAAGTACAATCTGATACGCAATTCGTCAACCCATTGCCGACTCGATCAACGCCGAAAACAACGGATGCACCTTCGTCGGCTGCGACTTGAATTCAGGATAGTACTGCACCGCTACAAACCACGGATGCGCCGACAACTCCACCGCTTGAACCAACTGACCGTCAGGACTCTCCGCCGAAATTTTTAGTCCGCACTCCTTCCACTGCTCCCGATAGCGATTGTTAAACTCAAAGCGATGCCGAAAACGCTCCGACGACAACGGACGATTATCATACGCCGACGCAATCCGGCTGCCCGGCTGAAACACCGTCGTGTTCGCCCCCACCTTGATACCATCCGTCCGCCGAGCAAAGGAACGCCGGTCTTCCAACAAACTGATCACCGGATAAGACGTATCCTTATCATACTCCGTTGAATTCGCATCTTTCCAACCCAAAACATTTCGGGCATACTCAATCACCGCACATTGCATACCGAGACCGATACCAAGAAACGGAATATCATTTTCCCGCGCAATCTGCACGGTCAAGAGTTTGCCATCCAATTCCGACTCACCGAAACCGCCGGAAAGAATAATCGCATCGGCAGTTTTGAGTGTTTGTTGTACGTCATCTCGCAATACATCCTGACTCGCCATTAACAGTATTTGGAGTTTCGCCCGGTGTTTGATTCCTGCGTGATTCAACGCTTCGCACGTCGATTTATAAGCATCCCAATGTTGCCCTGCATACTCGCCGACGACGGCAACGGTCAGTTCATGTTCAGGATTTCGCAGGCGGTCAATCAATTCCTGCCAGTCGGTCAAGTCGAGCGGTTGAAGGTCTTTGATTTTCAATTTATCGACAATAATCTGATCGAGTCGATTTTCGTGTAACCGCATCGGCACTTCGTAAATGGACAAGTCTTTGTCCCGCTCTTCAATGACAGCATCGGCAGAGATGTTACAGAACAAGCCGATCTTTGCCCGCTCTTCCGCCGAGAGAGGAACTTCCGTCCGGCAAATCAAGATGTCCGGCTGGATTCCAATCTGGCGCATTTGACCGACGCTGTGTTGTGTCGGTTTTGTTTTCAATTCTTTGGCGGCTTTTAGATAAGGAATCAACGTTAGATGTACGAAGAGACAATTTTCTTTTCCGATGTCGAGGGAGAATTGCCGAATCGCTTCCAAGTGGGGCAGACTTTCGATGTCGCCGACGGTACCGCCGATTTCCACGATGACGACATCGACATTGGACTCGCCGATTCGGGCAAGGCACAATTTTATTTCGTCGGTAACGTGCGGAATGACTTGTACCGCATTGCCTTGATATTCGCCGAGTCGTTCCTTCTCGAACACACGTTGATAAATCTGACCGGTCGTCCAACTGCTCTGCCAAGTCAGTGTCGAGTTGGTAAAGCGTTCGTAGTGTCCGAGGTCGAGATCGGTGGTGCTGCCGTCGTCGAGGACGTAGACTTCTCCGCGTTGTGCTGGTGAGAAGAGACCGGGATCGACATTGATATAGGGGTCGAGTTTTTGGAATCGGATTTTGAGTCCTCGATGTTCGAGGAGCATTCCGATGGAGGCGCAGGTCAATCCTTTTCCGAGTGAACTGACCACTCCGCCGGTTACGAAAATGTATTTTGCCATGCGGTACTATTGTACCGAAAAAAGGGAGCGTTGCCAATGTTTGCCGCATCTAACTACTCAAGCGCGAGCGTGTCAAAAAACCAAGGATCATGGTAAAATAGTCCGCAATAATTGGAACGGAGTACAATCGTATGATACGCATCTACAACACGCTCACGAAAACGAAGGAAGAATTCAAACCCGTCCAGCCGGGAAAGGTCGGCATTTACCTCTGCGGTCCTACCGTCTATAAACCTTCGCACATCGGACACATGGTCGGTCCCGTCATCTTCGATGCCGTTAAACGCTATCTAACTTACTCCGGCTATGAAGTGAAACTCATCATCAACATTACCGATGTCGATGACAAACTCATTACCGAGGCAAAAAACCAGAACCGGTCGATGCAGTCGATTGCCGAAGAAATGACTGCCGATTATTTCAGCAATCTCCAAGCAATGGATGTGTTCGACTCCGTCGATGCGTTTCCGAAAGTGTCCGACCACATCGGCGACATTATCGGCTTTGTACAAGACCTAATCGATAAAGGATTTGCGTACGAGTCGGACGGCGATGTCTATTACGATGTCGGCAAGTTTTCGGAGTACGGAAAACTCTCGCACCGCTCGCTTGATTCGATGACCGGCGAAGGAGGAAGCACTGCCGATAAAAAGCATACGCCTTTCGACTTTGCCTTGTGGAAGGCGGCGAAGCAGCCGGAAGAACCTTCGTGGGATTCCCCGTGGGGTAAGGGACGACCGGGCTGGCATATTGAATGTTCGGCGATGAGTCGGGAACTATTGGGAGAGACTTTCGACATACACGGCGGCGGACTTGATCTTGTTTTTCCGCATCATGAAAACGAGGTGGCACAAAGCGAAGCCCGGCACGGCAAGCCGATGTGCAACTATTGGATGCACAACGGATTGATGCAAGCGTCCAGCGAAGTCGGAAAGTTGGGCGGACGGAAGACAGAAACAAAAGCCGGAATGGAGCGCAGCGCAATGACGGACAATTTAGCCGGTACTCCGGCTCCTGACCTCGCAGCACAGGAGTTAGGCAAAATCAGTAAATCGAGGGGTTCCAACGCATTTAGCGACATGTTAAAACAGGTCGCCCCGGAGACGATTCGTTTCTTTTTGCTCTCGACGCACTACCGCCGACCGATCGATTTCAGTATGGAACGAATCGAAGAGGTTGCCAAGGGACTCGAAGCGTTTTATCGGTTCTTCAAGCGGTATGAAAAGATGAGTGGTAAAGATTTTTACCGAGTCGTTCACACAACGAACGTTCACGGAGCCCGGAGCGGAAGCTCCGGTGGAGGTCCAAACACCGGAGTTTCCACTCCGGGCTCTGTGAACACGCTCCGCCAAAAGTTTCTCGACTTCATGAACGACGACTTCAACACCGGCGGGGCGATTGGCGTTCTGTTCGATTTATTGCGGGAATTGAATAAACTCGCCGACGATAATAACGTTACGGAACTCGACTACGGCGTTTCCATGTTGCGGGAACTTGTTGGCACATTGGGGTTATTTCTTGCTCCGCCGGAGCGTGCCGCAGACGGAGCGGCTAACGATGAACTCGTCGGCAAATTGATGGCACTCTTGATCGAACTTCGTGCATCAGCACGGCAAAACAAAGACTTCGCTACGGCGGACAAGATTCGCAAAGACCTCACGGCAATCGGTATCACGTTGGAAGACCGACCAGGAGGAACGGAATGGAATTTGACGTGAAAAATATTACTCTAATCGTCTCCTACTCCAACGCCTGAATAATCTTCTCCAGCATCGGTTTAGGAATACACGCCTGCTCAAAATGCGGTTGCGAATTGAATACATCCCTGCCGCTCTCACGCTCCTCATCAGGATGCTCAAGAGACGAAACATCCATCCGCGTAGACATCACCTCATTACGCAACGCCGATAACCACTCCGGCATCTCAAAACCAACGCCCATCGGATCCTTCGCAAATACATCAATCTGCGCATACAAATCCTCAAACGCCGTCCGCGGCTCATCACGCTGAACCTGACGAATCGCCTTCGGTACCAAACCGCACATCCGATCTATCTGCAACGGACGAACAAAACGCTCCTGCAAACGCTCATGAACACTCGGCAACCACATACCATACTTCTCACTCAACCGCTGATACTGACGAAGATGCTCCTCCGCCACATCCACACTCCGACGAACAATCGCCTTCTCCCAAAGACGCGCCGCCTCATCACAACCCGCTCGAATCATCGAATCATGTACCCAATACACCGGCTTCAAACGCCACGAAATACGCTCATATCCAACCTGAACCCGAAGCATATCAAGAAGCATATAAAGTTTCTCCCCATGATCCGAATGAGTCGTCGTACTGTTGTAATCGACATACTCCGAATAATTTTCGGCAATCGCCTCCAGAACAATTTCCAAAAGATTCGCCGCCGTCTTCCGGTCGATACGCCGCTGCTCCAAAGCATCAAGCAACTTCGAAGCAACTTCCACGTTGTCCTCCTCCTTTTTAATTTGCATCAACGCCTGTAAGTAATTATCGACTCCCTGATGCATAATCGCACGCAGATTGCCGAAGCCCATATTCTGCTGCGTGAAAATGTCATGTCCATAACGCTGAATAAACTCCTTGACCCTGCTCCAATGCTTGGGATCGAGCAACGGCTCGACCGGCGAAATACGTATCTGCTGACTGTGCGTAACCCAAAAGTCCAAGAGTTCCTCGATGACCCGCTCCATATAATCGACCAACGCCTCATTTTGCATGTGCGGCTCCTTTTGCTTGTTCGGACTCAACTTCCACGACTTCGCCGAAACCGCAACGCTCTTCGTAACCGCCCGCGAAGCAGTCTCCACAAGGCGGTCAAACTCCGTTATCGCTCCCGCCTGCACCGTGTTGATCTCTTCCATCTTTTGAATAGTATCGAGCAGTTTGAAGAGTTCTACGATCAATCCCAGCCGAGGCGCATATTCCAAGAGCCGCAGAATCGCTTGCTGCACCCTTCGGCACTGCACGATTGCCGCCGCCGAACCGCCGCGCGAAGTCGGAACATAGAGAATCGTTTCCCGCGACAACACACGAAGCATATGACTCCACATCTTCTTCACTACCTTGACATCGCAACGGAAAATCGCACGATTGACATTCAATACCGCCGTCTCCCACGGATCACGTTCCGCTTCCTTTGCCGCTACCGTTTCACTACCGAGATACGATTCGAGCGTCATCTGCGTATCCAACACTTCGACGTGCGTCCAGATGATTCGGTCAATCAAAATCTCCTTGATTCCACGATGCCGGTCATATTCCATGAGAGAGTCGGCAGTCCCCCTCGGCAGCGGTACCTTGTACGCCGATGCCTGTTGCAACAACGTTTCTAAACCGTCGCCATAGATTTCCATCTGCGAAAGCCAAGCGGCAACGCTTTGTTCGATTTCCGACAACGTCTCCGGCGTGATGGCGGCGGTTTCCGCTTTAACCGCCGGAGTTTGCCAATCGCTATCCTTCGGTACCAAAACGAAACCGGCAAGACGCTCCGTTACGAATTTCCAAAGTTTCGACATCGTCGAAACGAAGAGCAATCGGTCTCCGATGCGATCCATTTCTTCGGCGATTTCGAGGTCCTCTTCCCGATAATTGAATCCGCCGGGTGCCGGTTGATCCATCAGAGAATCGTCGATACCGTCGTCCGTGGAGTCTTTGTACGTAAAATCTTCGTAGGCGGCACCGTAGATGGAGTCGGACTTATCCCGTCCCTGCTTTTTCGGTGCGTCGGGTGCGTTCCCCTCTTCGTCGTGATAGTCTTCCCCTTTTTTCTTCGGCTTCTTCGGTTTTTTCGGCGACGGCGATTTTTTGCCTTTGCGTTTTCCTGCTCCGCCTTCAAACATATCGCCGTCCAGTTCGATTTCGGGAACGCGACCATAAAAGTCGGCATTCGCTTCCAAGAGTTCAAAGAACTTCCGCGTCAGTTTCCAACGCTCGGCAAAGGAGAGCGGCGGAACATCCTTTACCGTTCTCCGCCGTCGAGCAGGCTTTGCAGATTCGCTTTCGCTCTTCGCCGGTTTCCAAAGTTGATCCATCCATCGGACGGCAATGGCGTGAAAGGAGTAATCGCTTTCGACCAACGGAATCTTTTCCGCTTGATCGAGCCAGCACATCATCAGGTTCATCGAGGCGACGGGGTCTTGCTGATCCAGCAGTGCTTCCGCCAGCAGTACAAACGCTTTGGTCGTTTTGAATCTATCGACGTGTCTGCTCCAAAACGCCACGTCGCCGGCAGCCGTTCCCGCCTTGTGCCAGGCGGCGAGAGCCGTCGAAACAACGGCGGCGGATTCCCAAGCATCGTTGCCGGAGAAACTCTCGATGTTGTTGACATCCGTCGTACCGAATTGATCCCACCAACCCGCCAAGTCGCTCATCTGGTCGGACAAGTCGGCTTGCAAATCGCCGTTGCCCGATGCCGCCGCCTCCTTTTGCAAACGGCTGTAAATGTCGAAAACCTCTTCCAAAAGATTGACCAAATCGTCAATGCGGTGATCGTGAATCGAGTTTTCGATAGTATGAAACAGGCTAAATGCTCCGCCGAAACCGAGAATCGTCCACGGGTCAATGAGTGCACCGCAAGCGATACCCCGGCGGATTAGGTCTTCGATTTTCGGCAGATTTTCGGCGGCTTCGGTCAGGTTGTTCTGGTCGATTTTCAGATGCGTTTCGGCAATGAGACAGTCGATCATGGTGAACATTCTCGATGACGTAACCGCAATGGCGTTTGCCTGTTTCATGGCGGCTTCGGCGTAGCCCATCCTTGCAAAAATCCGGGCGAGGTGCATTCGTTGCAACTGGTCGGCGCGGCGTTTTGCCATCTGCCGGTTCAAGTCCTGCCGGCATCCGCCGAAGGGTTGAAAAAGTTTTTCCTGTTCCGCTTCGATACGCGGCTTCATCTTTTTCGGAATCTTTTTGGCGAGTTGGTTGTAGAATCTATCCCGATAGTCGGCGATGATCGGCATCAAATCGTTGAGGGAAGTTTCCGAATCGTAGGTGGACGGCATATCGCCGCAGACTCCTGCTCCCATGAGCATTGTGCCTGCCAGCACAGAACCTGCTTCGTAAAGCAATTCGTCGAATGGTACGTCGGCAACGTTGGATTCGCCGGTGTAGGCGGTTTCTAGGCGGCGCATGATACCGTCGAGTGTAACTTGATGGACGACGAATCGGCGGTAAAATCCTTTGTTGTCGATGAAGTTCGGATCCCACAATCCGAAGTGGTAGTTCGGTTTTCGGTTGACGGGATGATCGAAGTCGTATGCTCTCGCATCGAGTACGAGTTCTTGTATGTTATGGGGATCGAGGCATGCTTCCCGAAGGATTTGCGGGTCGGTTTCTTGCAGGATTGCGAGTGCTTGTGTAACGACTTGTTCGTATTTTCCGGCGGCGACTCCGATACCGTCGATGTACAGGGGGATGGGTGCGACCCATTCGTGTGAGTGGGGTTCATGTTTTTCTTCCCCTTCTAGCGTGGGGGTGGGGCGATAGCCGATGTAGTCGTTTAGTTTGTCGATGACGGCGGGGATGATTCGGTCGTGTTCTGTCCAGGGAGAACCTTGTTCGAGGACTGTTTCGAAGACTTTTCCGAGGAATAGGGGGTTGAAGAGGAGTTCGTCGGTTTGGTGGAAGAGTAGGTCTGCGTGAAATTCTCGATAGGCTGTGAAGAAGTGTTTTCGGACGAGTGCGAGTACGAGTCCTGCTTGGTCGTCTGTGCGGAAGGCTTCGGATTCTTTTGCGAGTAGTGCGAGTTGTTGTTCGAGGAGTATGACGGCTCGTTCTGCGGAGCAGCGGGTGTCCTTATTGGACGGCGGCAGTTTTCGGAACAGTGTATTGAGTGTTTGGCGGAACTTTGGGTCGTGATTTCCTGATGCGAAGTTTAGGTATCCGAGCAGTTCTTTGTAGGTTTCTTTCGGCAGTATTTCCGTTTGTTTTGCAGTCATAATTCCCTATATGGGGCTTTAACCAATCCTTGTGCTTTCTATTTTAGCGTAAAAGGGGGAGAGATAAAAGGGTAGTACGCCGTCGCTTCAATCTTTCCGTCGCCCGTTTTCCTAAAGAGGTAGGTTGCCGACCGCCGGGCGGCAACGTGCGCCATGAAAATTACTTGTCCGCACCGGAACCGTGAGTCGTTTGGTTATTCTCTGTCGGCTATCGCCGACGCAACCGCCCGGCGGTCGGTTGCCTACCTTCCGCTCCAAATCCGAAACGTGTCGACGGACTGCGTCGTTTAAACAGAAAATAGTGCGCTCCGCAGACGGAGCGGCTCGCTACATTTCTTCGATTTCCATCTTATCCTTTGCCGTCAGGTCATCTTTGCCGACCGTCCAGAAGAGCAACGGTGCACAAATAAATATCGTACTGTACGTTCCAAAGAACACCCCCGCCGCTATCGCAAAAGCAAATGCATGAATCCCCTGTCCGCCGAAGAGATACAAAATCATCGCCACAAAGAACGTCGTCGCCGATGTCAACACCGTCCGAGATAACACCTGATTGATCGCCGCATTGATCATCGAACCATACAAAATCGTACTCTTACCGAGATTCTCACGAATGCGGTCAAACAAAATAATCGTGTCGTTAATCGCATACGCAATCACCGCCAAAAACGCCGCCACCACCGGCAAACCAATCTTAAACTCGTTCACCATCAACAGCGACGCAACCGGCGGTGCCAATTCCACTAGAAATTTACTCAACGCCAGCAAGCCCAGCACAATCAACACGACGTGGACAAGTCCCAGTACCGCAATCAAACCATACTGCCAATGGGTGAACCGCACCGAAATGTAAATCGCCAAGAAGACCAAACTAGCAATGATCGCCATCAACCCCTGAACTCGAGTGTGCCGCGCAACAGAACCGCCGACCGTCGTCGCAGTGGGGAAGTTCGGAGTTCCCGAAAGTTCCTCCTGCCAAAACGCTAACACCTTTTCAAGATTCTCCTCCGGCGCATGGAAGACAACCTTCCAATCTTCAAAGGTATTCTGCGGTACTAAATCTTCGTCTCGAGAACCCGGTCGCGTAATGTCGTTTATACCCGGAGTCGAAAACACACCGTCGATCAATCCGCTGGCGGCGGCGGCTCCGATTCTTGCACTGATTTCCGAATACAACGCCTCGCGGTTCATCCTCGGATAAATGTTAATGTTCACCGTTACCACATCGTAATCGGCACCCGCAACAGGTTCCGACGACGCAATTTCGTAATCCAATCGGTTATATTCCAATTCGTCTCCGAAAGTCTCCCGCAAGATATTGCGGACGGTTCCGAGATACGCTTCCGCAGACAGTTCTGCGCCGTCCACTCTGACCTGCGGAGTCGATGTCGTAATGATAAATCGTGTATTTCTCTTCTCTGCCGGGAGCGGATTCCCCTCTTCGTCAACATCCATCTGGATATCCTGCACCGATAGATCGTTCAGTTTATTGGCAACCTCTTCGATAGTTGCATCATTTTCGAGCAATCTTCTCCTAATCTCCGTAGAGTCCTGCGGTTGCAAGAACACGGCTTCGACCGACACACCGCCGACGAAGTCGATGTCCAAGAGTTCGCGTCCTCTTGAAAAGACCGCCGCCAAACCGACGAGAATCAACATCGTCGAAAAACCGGCACACACGAAACGCGTCTGGAGAAAATTGATGTTCGGACGCTCAAACAACTGCATCATCTTGAACGTCTTGAGCCAACGCTGCGTTGCCAAGACATCCATAATCACTCTCGCACAGAAAATCGCCGTGAACAAGTTGAGTGCAATACCAAGCACCAACGTAACGGCAAAACCTTTGACTTGCTCCGTTCCAATAGCGTAGAGAATACACCCGATGACAATCGTCGTGATGTTCGAGTCGAAAATTGCCGAAAACGCCTTGGAGTAACCGTTGCGGATCGCCATTTTGAGCGAGGCACCTCCTTTGAGTTCTTCCCGAATACGCTCGTAAATGAGAATGTTTGCGTCGATTGCCATACCGATAGTCAGCACGAGTCCCGCCAAGCCGGGCAGAGTAAACGCCGCACGGAGCGAAAGCATAATCGCCACTATCAGCACCGTGTTGGTGATCACGCAGAACGCCGCGATGAATCCTGCCATCCGATAGTAAAAGAGCATAAAGAGAATCGTAACGAGTGCAGCGGCGGAAAGGGAGTATTTCGCCTTTTGAATCGTATCATTTCCGAGCGTTGCACCGATTTGCATCTTTCCGACGGGTTCTTTGCTCAACTCGGCAGGAAGCGCACCGGCATGGAGAATACCGATTAGGTCGTCGATGTCCCGATTGAGTCTCGCTCTCTCTTCTTCTGTGTTTGCCCGTCCAAAAGTAATGATACCGCGTTCACCAATGATAGCCCGAAGAACAGGAGCGGAATAGAGATGGTCGTTGAGAACGATTCCCAGGTGCCGCTTGATGACATTCGGTTGTACGGGGTCAGGCTGATTAGCACTGGTTAAGCGTCTGCATTTGTTTGCTCCGACGGTGTTAAAATTGAAAGTAACGCCGGGTCTTCCGTCTTCCCCTGGACCGCGTCCTACGCCGGTCAGGTATTCGCCGGTGATGTTCACGCCGTCGTCGTATTTAACGAGAGCGTACAGGGTGTTTCCGCGTTCCTCGAGAATTGCGTCTCTATTTGAACGGAAACTTTCTTTTTCGCTGTCGAATATCGGCACCCAGCGGGCGATGACTCTACCGGCTTCAATGATTTCGTTTCTGCCGCGAGCAAAAGCCTCTAATCCGCTTGCGATAATTTTTTCATCTTGCGGATAAACTTTGGAAGCCAAAATACGGAAGGTTAACGCTCCTGATTCGCTGACGACTCTTTCGATTCGGGCGACTTCGGCGGCTTCGGCATAGGGAATGACGATTTGAATTTGCCCCGTCGTTCCCATGTTCGTGATGGCGATTTCTCTAACGCCGCCCGGATTGATACGCCGACTGATGGCGCGGGTAAGTTCGTCCATATCGATTCCTTGTGTTTCGCTTCCTTCGATGGGTTTGGCATCGTAGATGAGTACGACACCGCCTTGCAGGTCGACACCGAGTGTAAGCCGGTTCCAGCCGAGGGCGAGGGCGGCAAAACCGCCGAAAAAGGCGAGCAGAACGATAAAAATCTTGAAACCGTGTTCCGGCAACCGGCTCCTTTTGGCAATGACATTTCCGACCCAGTAACAGCCGAAAAGGAGAACAAAGAACACGGCAAGGGTGATATAGCCGTCGTAGTTAGGTTTAGGGATATTTACGGTGCCTTCGCGGGAACCCAGCGTTAGAGCGTTGCTGTCGAATCCTTCGACTTTCCAAGTGTAATCGCCAGCCCGGAGGGCTCTGTCGGTAACGGCGAGGATGATCAAGCCGTTTTCCCTTTCAATCCAAGGGGTTACGCCTATTGGCATGTCCGCACTTTTTTCTGCAAACGTTACCACAATCGGTTCGGTCGGGTCTTCGTCGTCTGTTGTTACCTTGTTTATTGTAACGGTATAGGTTTTGGCACCTTCGGCTTTTCCTGCCAGCGTGAGAGTTATTGTGCCTGTTTCACTGGCGGCGGTTGCTGTTGGGAATGGGGCGGCGGGTGCAGACGAATCGAGGTCGTCTTCTGGACTGGGCAATTCTCCAAAGTCGGGAAAGACCGGCATAGTGGTTTCGCCGCCGCTCGGCTGTTCCACTGGTTGATCTACTGCTGTTGGCTGTTCCGCCGGGGCGACGGGTTCGGCAGTGGACTCCTGCGGCATTGGTGTTTCTTCGGTGTTGCCGTCTTCTTCGGCGGGAGCGGTCAGTTCGGGAGTGCTTCTTTCTGTCGTATCTTCATCTTGTGTGATGGCGGTATCGGCGGGCGCATCCTGTGCAGTATTGTTTTGGATGCAGATCCAGTAGAGCGTTCCGAGTACCAGCGTGATGATGAGAACGTTAAAAATTCGGGGGGTGATATTCATTTATGCCCTGCGTCGTGCATTGGTAAAATTACGTAGATTCCCTAATAGGATACCACTAAAAGGGAGTTGTGTCAAGCGATTGTGTCGGCAGAGCTCGCAGCGAGCGGGCAAGTGCGAAGCGAGCGGGGGGGGGCAACCCCCCGTTGAATCCCCCATACGTTTCGCAACCCAACGGAGGGCTAACACCCCCGCTCGCTGGGGGCTCTGTGTTCTTTTACCCGCCAGGGCTGTATTAGTTACAATTCTGCCGCGTCGTGAACTCTGTAAATTTGTCAAAAATACGGCTTTCTCTTCACGCCTCGTACATCGTAGACTCAAACAGCGACGGCGCAACCTTGTACAGAGAGTTTTTCACGTAATCCTGAATGTTCTTTGCCTCGGACATTCGGATCGCATTTCGGGCAATCGTCTTGCAATCTTCAAGAGAAACATGCCGACATATCTGTTTAAGCCGAGAAATGCTGTTCGGAGAACAACTAATCGTCCGCAAACCCAGCCCGATTAACGTTACCACGTTAAATACATTCGATCCTATCTGTCCGCAAAGCGACAACGGAATAGAATGACGACCCGACACATGAACCGTATGCCAAATCATCCGCAACACCGCAGGGTCATCAGGATTAAACAAATGATTCACGCTGCTGTTTCCCCGATCCACCGCCAAAGTATATTGCGTCAAATCATTCGTTCCAATGCTGTAAAAGTCAGCGTCTTCCGAAAACCTGTCCAGCATCACCACTGCCGAAGGAACCTCCACCATCATACCGACGTGAATCTCTTGATTGAAAGGAATGTTTGCCTCACGCAGTTCGTCCATAATTTCCTGCACTGCCGTCCGCTTCGCCTGCCGGAATTCCTTTACCGTCGTGATCATCGGAAACATAATGCGAATGTCGCCGTGAACACTTGCCCGAAGGATCGCCCGAAGTTGACATCGGAACAACGACCAACGTTTCAACGCCAACCGCACGCCGCGCATTCCCAATGCCGGATTAAATTCCCGAGCAGTGTTAATCCGCTCCGACGATTTATCGTCGCCGAAGTCAAACGTCCGAATGACCACCGGTCTTCCCTGCATCGTTTCGGCAACGTGTTTGTACGCTGTAAAATGTTCCTCTTCCGTTGGGTCTCTGTCTTGTATCAGGTACAAGAATTCGGTTCGGAACAGTCCGATTCCTTCGGCACCGCGTTGGATCGCATTTTCGGCTTCGTGCGGGAATTCGATGTTTGCATGGATTGTAATTTCTGCGCCGTCCTTGGTGATTGCCGGTAGATGACGATAGGCATCGAGACATTCGATTCGGCATGATTCAGCGTCTTGGATTTTCTGGTATTGTTTTAACGTTTCCTCATTGGGATTGGTGATAATGCATCCGCTGTTGGCATCGACGATAATCATATCGCCGCCGTCCACGTTAGCGATAAATGTTCCTGTTCCGACGACGCAGGGGATTTCGAGTGCTGCTGCCAGAATGGCAGTGTGTCCGACGGCTCCTCCTTGTTCGGTAACGATGGCTTGGATAAATCGTTTATCGAGGTTGGCAGTTTCGCTGGGGGTGAGATTATCTGTAACGAGTACGACGGGCGAACTCAACTGATTGAGTATTTCTTTTCTTGCTCCGAGCAGGTGCCGCAGGAGTCGTCTTTCGATGTCTCGGAGGTCGTTGACTTTTTCGGCGATATAACTGTTTTCGATTTGCCGGAAGATATCCATGTTTTTCCGCATTACTACTGCAACGGCATGTTCTGCGGAGAAGAGTTGGCTTCGGATCAGTGCTTCCATTTCGCCTTGGAAGTCTGGTTCCATTAGGATTTGGAGTTGTGCTTCGAAGATATCGGCGAAGGTTTGTCCTAGTGCGTCTTTGGTGGATTCTCTATTGAGTATAATTTCCTCTTTGGCGAGGTGTACGGCATTTTGGAATCGTCGGATTTCGGCTTCGAAAGCGTCGGCGTTGATGGTTTGTTCGGGAATTCGGAATCCTTCTGTTGCTTGTACGAATGCTTTTCCGATGGCGATTCCGTGCGAGACGGGTATTCCGAAGACCGTTTTCATTGCGGAATGAGCGTTGTGAGAATTGGAATCCATACCTCTCCACAGTTTAGTGATTTTTGAAAAATTGTAGCACAAAGGGCGGAGGGTGTCCAGTAGGTGCGCAAGCCTACTGTGTATTACTGTACAACTATTGATATTCCGAAAAAAAATGCTAGTATGGGGATATGGGAGTCAGGAGTCTGCCTGACTCCTAACTCCTCTCGCGGAGCGAGAGGGCTAACTCTAACTCCTCACTCCTGCCATGACTCTCTCCCGACGACATTTTTTAGGTGCGGTCGCCGCTTCCGCAAGTTTTTATTCCGCAGCGCAGGCACAAGAACAAGGTGCCGACCGACCGCCGTTTCCCTCCGAACTTTTCAAGGCACGAATCACTTCCGTACCGACCGACGAAATCTGTGAAGCATGGAAAACCGCCGGCTTCGAAGGCATGGAAGTTACCAAATGGGACGCAACCGTCAACGAAGCACGAGCAAGCCGATTGATCGCCGAAAAACACGACATGAGGATTCACTCCGTGATGCGCGGCTGGACAAACTTCAATCAGCCGAATAACTACGATGCCGACATCGCGTCGGTCAAGACCGCCCTCCGCGCCGCCTCCGCTTATGGTGCCGATGCTATTCTGCTCGTGCCATGCCGCATCGGCGGTTTTCCGAACACCCAAACCGGCAAACCGCCCCAAGGTCTCAACATGCCCGCCGCGTGGGATTTCGACATTGATTTCGATCCGCAAACACTTAAAGTCAAGACCGTAGTAGGCGGCGACAATGCCCCTTACGCCGATTACATCGCCGCTCAAAACACAGCGACCGAAGCCTCTATTCGTGCCATCGAATCGCTGATTCCGACTGCTGCAAAAGAAGGAGTCCGCATTGCCATCGAGAATGTCTGGAACAACCTTTGGAGTAC
>Ga0099364_10002789_pt1 | contig 27649 bp, 29 predicted proteins | sample TergutTh196P3_FD_73070 | JGI IMG/M metagenome (GOLD analysis project Ga0099364, IMG submission 73070) | Microcerotermes parvus P3 segment gut microbial communities from Pointe-Noire, Republic of the Congo - Th196 P3 | ecosystem: Host-associated > Arthropoda: Insects > Digestive system > Gut ... | reverse complement strand
TACATGGATTTATCCATAATCATTTTGCCAAGAACCATTTGCGGGTTATCCGCAAAATAGCTATTGATCGGGATACCATCTTCTGTTTTGTCCAAATGCACCCAATCCGGTTCTATATCCTTTGGTCGCCCACGTTTTTGCAGAAAGACTATGTCAGTGGTAACCTCTGTTCCGGCGTTTTCAATGAATGCGTTGTTTGGGAGGCGTATAGCGCCAACGAGTTCCGCGCGCTGTCCCAAATATTTCCTGACTGCGGGATTCGCCTTATCCAATGTACCTTTGCTCGTCACAAACGCAACAATACCGCCTGGACGAATCTGGTCGAGCGTTTTTGCAAAAAAATAGTCGTGGATTCGGAAATTATGCCTATCGTATTTACTGTCCTGTACCTTATATTCGCCATATGGGACGTTACCGACGGCGACATCGAAGAAGTTGTTCGGGAATGACGCGTTCTCATATCCCGACACCTTGATATTTGCTTTTTGATATAATTGATTAGCTATTCTGCCTGATATACTGTCCAATTCAACGCCATATAGCTTGCTTTCGCTCATGCTTTCGGGCAACAACCCGAAGAAATTGCCAATTCCCATGGAAGGCTCAAGGATGTTGCCTTTTGAAAATCCCATTTTTTCAATGACTTTATAGATAGCCTTAATGACTGTAGGCGAAGTGTAATGGGCGTTGAGGGTTGACGCGCGAGCCGCTTCGTATTCATCGTCCGTGAGGAGTGTTTTGAGTTCATTAAATTCCTTGCTCCAGCTTGCTTTATTTTTGTCAAAGGCTTCAGGTATTTCTCCCCAACCAACGTAATTTGAAAGGATTTTTTGTTCTTTTGATGTGGCAAGCCGGTTTTCCGTTTCGATTTGTTTTAAAAGTTTTATAGCCGAAATATTAAAGTCATATCTCGTTCTCTTGCTGCCGATACCGAGATTATCGTCGCTTATTCTGAAATTTCGCCGCGACTGTTTTTGCGAGCTGGAGGCGTTATCCGTTCTTTCAGTGTTACTCATGATATTCGCTCCATAATGCCCATAAAAATTGGACTAAAAGCAAGCAACGCGCTCCATTTCAAAATGGCGCGCGTTCCTATATCACCAAAACATATAGCAGATGGAATTAATGTCCCGTTGCTTTTGTAGCAGCCTCTTGTGTTTAATACATTCTTTTCTTCTTTAAGAGAAAAGATGTAGTCTATTACTTTTTTTGTACATTCTTTGTCATGCTTTTTCTCGCTTTGCGTTCGGCAGGAGTATATTCCCTGAAAACATCCTCTGGATCGATGTCCGGCAATTCCATATCCTCCATCTCTTCCAGCAGGTCTTCCCGAAAGATTACGTCGTGCATCACTATTTCTATCGCCGAATCTCTGTAGCTGTTCATCAATCCAACCCATTGCAACGTATCCGTATTTTTGAGGCTCTCCGGTATTGGCTCTATTTCCAGCATTCGTTCCATTATCAGGTCTATCGTTTCGCGGGCTACTTCTTCTATCAGTTCCAGATGTTCCATAACCTTCCCATCCTTTTGAAGTTGAAGGTAAATATCTCTCCTGTGATTTAAAAGAAATTTTGCCCGGGCTGACTTGAATCTCCCCACTATCCTTTTTCCTGTCGGTTCTATAATATCCGGCAAATAAGAATCCCCCGCCAATATGTAGCGAATTCCGTTCTCCTCCTTGAAAAGCGGCTTTTTCCTGCTCATCATGTTTTCCCCTTTCGTTGCTTTTGTCGTCGACACATTCGATTGTTAACAGGATTACTCTCGAAGTCTTATTTATATCGTAGCATAAATTTTCATCATCTTTACTATATAAAGTTATTGTTTCTCTAAACTTTTTTCCGCTCATCATTTCTCATTGCCTTTCAGTTAATTATCCTGGAGTATTAATACCAATTTGTTTTGATACTTATGAGTTTATTTGACAGAGCGACGGTTGTCGAATTCAAAAAGGTTTCAAAAAATTCAATACACATGGATTTTCATGGCAAACCAGAGGGACTGCCTGTAAGGGAAAACATACGATTACATGGATATGATTATTCTTATAAGGCAGGGGCTGGAACTCCTGCCGAGGAACTGAATGAAGATGACGAAGAAAAATTTTTTAATATTGCGGACTATCGAGGGGTGAAATGTATGACAATCTTGAAATATTTATTAACTATTCCGATTGTTATCTCTGATAGATATCAGTTGTATTTGCTGCTGTAAGTATATTTTTGACGACATCAGGCATTTCGGGCAGCTTAGGCTCTATTTTAACGACACGTTTAAAGCCTTGCCGTAAAGCAGTATAAATAAATTTATCAAAACGAGCTTTCTCGTTTTCTTCCCACCAAGGTTTTTCACCTTCGCCCTTAATTTTCCATTTAATCGTCGCATCTTTAATAATTTTGACTAATGAAGTATATTCTGTTTGAGATTCTATTGGGAACCCATAAGCAGAAAGCAAATCTGACTCCAAACATCCGCAATCAGTTCGTGGAACGTTGATCCCCATAATGGGAATCGGTTTTAACCCCTTTATGATATCCAACAACCAAAATGCACCTTTTTTATCCATTCTGGGAAGTGGAGGAGTATCATCTGCGTAGGGTAAACTATTATCGTGACGATAGTTTGCAAACGGTTCAAGCGCTTCATCATCAGAATCAACAACCAAAATAACACCCTTGAATCCTGTTCGACCTAAGTTAGTCTTTAGAGTAGCAATCCAATTCATATTCATGACGCTTCCTTTACCGCCAGCACTAATACATTTGAACAACAATTTGGTATTACTATCGTCAAGATATTGATTGTAAATTGAAATGTCGGATTGTCCTTCTGTGACAATCAACCAATCATATTGATTTTGTTTTTTCTTCATCCGCGAACTTCCCATTCTCCGGACATAATGGTTTCGAAGTTGGATTTGTCGTATAGCGTCGTGATGATTTCGTTGTCGTATGTCTTATGTAAACGAACAACACTTGCGGCGTCTGTATTTTCAAATACTTCACAAAAAGATAGAACGCAGTCGTCGCTGTGACTTGTTGTTACAAACTGGATATTTGGGTACTCCTCGACAAAATCCCGGATGTATTTCCAAAGATCGTTCATTATGCTGTAATGTATGCCAGCCCCAATTTCATCAATTAAGATTAATATTGGCATGTTGGTTTCCGGAATATTCTTGCACTGCTCATTAAGCTCAAAAATTGAGATGAGAACGCTTGCCCAAGCTACAGCTCCATTACCAATCGTGGCAAGCGTAGTTTCTATGTTGTCATCAAGTATGACAGACAAGCCATTTTCAATATTGGATATTCTTACATCCGTAATTCGTGGGTTAATAGTCTTCAGTTCTTTTGTGAGCCTTTTCGCTGTTTGGTGTGGTAATTTTTGAGGCATTGCCCTTATTGATGCAAAGTCAATATATCTGCATATGCTCCACTTAAGATTTATTTTTTGAGGTGAGATCAATCTTAATACGCCATCTGGATTTAGAATTTGCGCTCTGTCGAAATTATTACTGTTTCTTGCATTAGTTTTTTTGTCGGTCGACGCCTCTTGATGTTGCCAATTGAAAAGTGCAACGTCTATAGAAGCGGGAACATTCATCAAATCAAAATCTCTGAAAAGTCTTTTATCAATATCTGACGTATTTGTTTTCTTATATGTCCACTTCCATATAATCTTGTCGTCAGTAGCCGAAATACAACATGTTTCCTCGCTGTTCATAGGGCATTCCTGCCAAAATAATCTATAGTTATAGGTGGGATGCAGGACGGGGAAACTTTGCATCCCGTTAAAATGATTTAAATGTACTATCTCAACAGTGCGTTTATATCTTTCAAGGAATGAGACATCAAGGCGCGTTTCTGAAAACAGGCAATAGAGTCCTTCAAGCACAGAAGTTTTACCCACGCCATTAGTACCTGTCAGCATCGTCACTTGCGAAAGCGGAACCGTCGTATCACTAAACCCGCGAAAGTTCTTTAACGTTACTGAATTAATCATATTATTCCCGCCTCCATATTATGAAATATTATATGGCATTTGAATTCACATTGCCCGATGGCTAATCCGCTCTAATACCCCCGCCTCTATAGGCGGCGTAGAGCGTCTAAGTCACTGGATCAGTTCGGCTAATCTTCAGCGGGGGATTAAAAACCCATACTGAAGCAAGTCTCACTTTATATCTTAACACGTAATGATCTTTTTCGTGAGCTGATTTATTGTACCTTCACAGAAAAAAATGGATATTAAAAGCGTGTTAGTTGGATCACACGCGCAGAATGATCACTGTACTCACTTTCCAACGTCAGGAAAATCTGTGTTATGTTTTGTAAAAAGATATGGAAAGGGTGAGCGAGTATGTTTTATAATGATGAAACAAAGGCAAAGTTAAAAAGAGCTTTAGATACTTTCCCTACCCCTGTTAGAGTAAAAAACTGTAAAAAAGTATCTTATGCATGGATAGCAAATCTCGAATTTGAAAGGATATCAAGATTATTAGAGAAAGGGGCGACGTTTCTGAGTCTTTTTGAACACCTCATGTTGAATGATTTATTGCCTGAAGATGGCGATGAAGCAAGGTTACGGCAAGCATACCGGCGCGAGGAAAAACGCAGGAAAAATACTGCGCGCGCAACATAGATGTAACGCAACTTTCAGACGGAAATAGTCGATAAATGCCTGCATACACTAAATTTAATAGGCGTTTTTTGCTTTCCGCGTAGCCTATCAATAGGTGTCGTAAGTCCAGTGTTTATAAAGTATTTTTAAAATGCCGATTTCTATCATATGAAAGCAAAAAAGCGTCACATATCCTGTATTCGTCACATTATGCGACGCTCTTACGTCTTGAAGTTGCGACGTAACGCCGCCAATTAACGCTCTTGCGCGCTTTCTTTGAAGCGTCAAATGACGCGCACGATAAAAGATTGCTTGAACGCAGCTTTTATACAAATAGCCATTCGCTCTTATGAGAAAAGACATAAGCCTTGCGCTCAAGCAATTATTCTTGATCTTTGAATCCCAGGACTTTAATCGTGGGATTGTTTAATATTTAGCATAACTCCTCAATCATGTACGTAAAACTTTCAGGAACATATTCTCCTTTGTTATGTCTACGTATATACTCGTTTAACGTTCCTTCCGTAGTTTTAAAATTGTATCTATCTTCCAGAATTCTCAGTTGATCTTTCCTTTCGGTAATTCCTTTCCTGTTTAGATTTTCTATGATACTGAAAATATCAAAGGTCTTGTCCGAATTTATTATTGTGTGTTGAATACTCAAGCCATACCCTTTGCAGTTACCGCTCTGTAAATGAGTGCAATCAATGCACCCGAATTCTTCTCCGGCTCTTTCTGGAGTAAATGTATATATTGGTTCGAAAAGATCGAAACGACATTTAAACAACAGCTTGTCCTGCCCAATCCATGTTTTTAACGTGAAAATATTGATTCCAAACGCTCGACAGACGATTTCGCATGGAACATCCATTTGTATAGATTTTTTCGCTATCTTGACTATCTCGCTTTTGTATTTTTCAATGCTGTGTTTTTTTCGTATTGCATTTACAGCAACATTCATTGTTTCTTCAAGAATATAAATTACAGATTTTGAATTTGCTATCTCAATTTCTTTGGATAAAATTATTCTTTGTAGATTCAGATTCTCGCGTTGCGCTTTCAAAAAGCGATTTTGCAGTTCCAGAGGATTTACCTTTGAATTCATTTTATTATTTGGAAAAAACTCTTCCGAGGAAAGGTTAGTCAGTTCAAGCAATTTTGTAATCACCTTTGTGCTTGGCTGCCTGACGCCTCTTTCAAGATAGCCATAATAGCCACTTGATAAATTTAACAATTTGACCATGCGCGATTTTGTTATGTTCCGCTTTTTTCTCCAATCCTCTAAAGCTGCGTGGCAAAACAATTTAATCCCTCCTTTCAATTTTAAATCTAAGAAAAAAATTTTTCAAGAACAGGAGTAATTATGACAGTATGCAACAACCGTTTTGTGAAAGACAATGCAAGATTGCTTTATCAAGAGTTTTTCACAAAATAAACAAGTAGATTAAGCAGGTATTGAACATTTTAAGAAAAGAAAAGGAACATACAGCATTAAAACAGCTAATCAGAATTATTAACACTATCAGGAGCTGTAACTCGCGCTATATATAATACAGCTGGCAACCCCGCATATATTGTGTAATAAAAACGATTTTAGACACAATACATAACAAATGAATCAGCAGTTCCATGGCTTTTATTACAGCTCCAAATTAAAATCGCTACTATTTAATAGATTACTCTCAAATCGTTAGTGCATAAAAATATTTTATCAGTATTACACAACCAGATTCTTCTTTAACATTTTTTTAAACTCTGAGTTAAGTCAATGCAAACTTGAAAAATATTTTTATTTTTTTTCGAACAAAAAAATTCACGCTAGAACGATGCAAACTAAAATACATTGAATCATAACTATTTTTTGTTAATTTACATTCCCATATACGCGCGGCGAACCTCGTCCGAGTCGAGCAATTCCTGAGCTGTCCCTTCCCTGACTATTTCGCCTACTTGCACTACATAGCCTCTCGTGGAAATTTCAAGCGCTTCCTGCACCATCTGCTCCACCAACAATATGGACACGCCTTTTTTATTAATAGCCACTACAGATTCAAACACTTTTTCAACCAAACTCGGCATTAAGCCCAGAGAAAGTTCGTCCAGCATCAAAAGCTTTGGCGCGCTCATCAAGCCGCGCGCTATCGCGCACATCTGTTGTTCACCCCCGCTCATCGTTTGCGCGAGTTGCCCGGCCCGTTCTTTCAGAATAGGAAAAAGTTCGAAGACCTCATTTAACCTTTCGTCAATTATCTTCCTGTCCTTTACCACAAATGCGCCAAGTTCAAGATTTTCTTTAACGGATAGGTTTGCAAACAGTCTGCGTCCTTCCGGCACGTAGCTTATGCCAATGTGGATCAATCGGTTTGCGGGCGAGCCCGTAATGTCTACGCCCTCGAAGACGATTTTTCCGCTCCTTGGAGAAACAAGTCCCGCAATAGATTTCATAAGCGTCGACTTTCCCGCTCCGTTTGCCCCAATAATGGCAACAATTTCTCCACGCCGAACTTCGAACGACATATCTTTTGCGGCTTGCATCTCGCCGTAATAACAGGAAATGTTCGACACTTTCAAAATTACGTCATTCATTACCATCCCTCGCACTTTCACTGCTTGCGCTATGTTCGCCTCTTGATGTTCGAGCCATGCGTTCGGCATATTTGTCGCCCAGGTAGGCGCGTATAACGCGTTCATCCTTTGCAATTTCTTCGGGTCGCCCTTCCGCTATTTTACTTCCGCTGCTCAAAACTACAATCTTATCGGAGATAGGCATGATGGCTTCCATAATATGCTCTATCATCAAAATCGTCCGCCCTTCGTCCCGTAGCTTAACGATCATAGCTACCATCTCTTTTACCTCAGTCGAAGTGAGACCTGCCACCGCTTCGTCCAAAAGTATAAGCTTCGGCGACGTAGCAAGTATCCTCGCAACTTCCAGACGTTTTTTATTACCCAGAGTCAAATCGCCTGCGGGTCTGTCAAGAAACTCTTCAAGGCTGCACAGCTTTATGCATTTTTCAGCTTCTTCCCGCACTGCTTTCTTGTCCGAGATGCGCAAGTATGCTCCGACCATGACGTTCTCAAGCACCGTCATATCGGAAAGCGGTCTCACTATCTGGAATGTCCTCGTAAGTCCCATCCGCGCAATCTTGTAAGCCGACATTGACGTCACGTCCTTTCCGTCGAAGACCACGCGACCCGCTATGGGCTTATAAAGACCGGAGACGCAGTTGAAAAGCGTTGTTTTGCCGGATCCGTTTGGACCTATCAGTCCGACAATTTGTCCTGAATCCACGGAGAACGAAACGTCATTATTGGCTACCAAAGACCCAAACTTCATTGTCAGTCCACTCACGTCAAGAAGATGCATCATTAGTCACCTCTTTTTTGCCGCGACCCAAGACTCCGAATTCTGCCAAAAATCCCATGATGCCTTTTGGTTGCCTCACCATCATGAAAATTATTAACAGACCATAAATAATCTGATCCACGCCCGGACCTAAAACCGACAGATAGGTACGGGTGTACTCCTGCAGCGGTATCAGTACAGCCGCGCCCAGAAGCGGTCCCCAAAACGTTCCCATACCGCCAAGGATTGTTATCAGCGCGAACTTCATTGAAATTTCAAGTGATACGACCATGGGAGGATCAACCCTGTAGTTATACTGCGCAAAAAACGCTCCGCACAGCGCCGCCAAAAACGCGGACAGCGCCATAGCGGTCAATTTGACCTGCGCGCTGTTAACGCCAAGCGATTCAGCCGTCTCTTGACCTTCTCTCACCGCGCGCATGTAATAACCTAATCTTCTGTTTTCAATAAACCTGACGACACTGAAGACAAGGATGAAGAGAACTGCCGCTCCCGTGTAATAACCGGTCTTATCGCTTGACCAGAGGAAATACGCCCATGAGTCGTCCATTATGGGATAATCAAGACCTATCGCGCCGCCTATCCAGTTCCATACGAGGAATACCCGTCCAAATATCTCGACAATGGCAAAGGTTGCTATCGCGAAATAATGTCCCCTTAGTCTGAAGCATGGCCAGCCTATCAAAACGCTTGCAACGGCTGCTAAAATCGCGCCTATAATTATCCCCAGCCATGGCGTACTTCCGTATGTAACCATTGCCATACCCGCGCCGTAAGCTCCAAAACCGAAGAATACCGAGTGTCCAAACGATATTTGCCCGCAGTAGCCGCCCAGGATGTTCCAACTCTGCGCCATACTTGCGTGAAGCAACACTAACACCAGCACGTGAGCATGGAAACCTCTTCCTATCGCTCCCGGAATTACGGCAAGCGCAGCAAGTACGGCTATGAGACAGAACCATAGGTATCTTTCCACCTTATTCACTTTTGTTTGATTTATGTTGTTGTTTTTGTCATTCATGCTTGTCACCATCCAAAAAGGCCCTTTGGTCTGACGAGTACTACGGCAAGATAAAGAGCAAAAACCGCAACGTACTTAATTACGGGCGCGATATAAAAACCTGCGAACGACTCTACCAATCCAATTAAAATCGCGGCGCACAACGCGCCCGGAATGCTGCCAAAGCCGCCGAGCGCCACGATTACGAAAGCAATGAGGCTGAATAATGTGCCAACCTCGGGAGAAACAGCCAGATAGGACGCCATAAAACCGCCCGCTATACCAACGCACAACCCTCCAAGACCGAACACGAGCGTAAAAACACGCTCAGTATCTATTCCCATGAGTTCAGCGGCTTCTTTATCCATTGCAGTTGCCTGTATCGCCCAACCTATCCTCGTTTTTTTTATCAGGTAGTGGAGAATAATCAACATCACCAAGGAGAAAATTGCAGCTACTAATTGAGGTTGTGACACGATTGCTCCGAAAATGCGCGTCACTCGCCCTTCCAGAAAAGTTCCGGAAAGTAATCTGTGGTTTGGCGTAAACCTATTAAGACAAAAGTTTTTTAGGAAAATCGACAACCCGAATGTAGCAAGTAGAGGCGCCATTGCAGCTTTGCCGATACAACGCCGAACGACCAGTTTATACGATCCCGCGCTCAGGAAAAACAAAAAAGCTCCCGTGAAGACCCACGAGAATAACGGATCAAGTCCTGTCAACATCCCAATCCAGTAACAGGTATACATTGCCGCCATTAGAAATTCTCCATGCGCGAAGTTGATAACGTTCATCACGCCCCATATAAGACTCAAGCCTGCCGCTACGAGTCCATATATAGCGCCGTTCATTAATCCATCGACGAGGACCTGAACAAAATATGTCACGATCCAAGCCTCCCTCCGTGAGACATAATGCGTCCTCTAGTTCCTCTTGTCCCATTCTGGGAATGGGAATATCAGCTCGGAATCCTTATAGCTTTCCGGGAATATCGTGTTATATTTCTGATCCATTATTTGGGTGATGACGGTGAAAGCTTTGTTGTTCTGACCGCCGGGCGAGAATGCGACCTTGCCGCTAAGAGAAAGAGGCGAGTCAAACGTCTCCGTGCGCAGAATATTAACAACTTTTTCCGTATCAACTTCCCCCGCTTTTTCTATCGCCTGAGCAAGAATGAGCATACAAACAGCTTCTTGAATGGCGTCTGAGTCGAACGGGAATCCTGTTTTCGCGCGATATATCTCCTGAGCCGGAAGCGCTGCCTTCATATACACTTCAGCGATTTCCGGAGAATATCCCATGCCGCCCATGAAAAAGTTTCCGTCCGCTCCCAGTTCCTGATTAATTGACGGGTTCTGGTATCCGGTGCAGTAATTGAGGAAAATTCTTGGCGCCCAGCTTGTCTGCTTCATGGTGCGCACCATAAGCGAATAGTCGCCGCCTAAAGCCGCTCCGAAAACTACGTCAGGGTTAGCCGCCTTGAGCGTTTGAATCTCGCTGTTCATGTTCGTCGCGCCAACCGTAAACGGGATATCCGCCACAACCTCAATCCCCATCTCAGCGGCAACTTTCTTACCCTCGTCAGCCGCATGCTTGCCGAATTCCGAATTCTCATAAATCAACCCAAGCGTCTTAAGCCCGTAGTTCTTCTCTGTATTCAGGTAGGTAATGTATTCGGCGAATTCAGCCGACTCGATGGCGTCCGTTGCGGCTGTCCGGAAAAAGTAATTGAATTCGCGTTCGGTTAATTCCGCCGAACTTGACGCGCCGCACATAAAAATCTTCTTAATACGCTCGGCAACCGCACTGGCTGGTTTACTTGATGAACTGTTGTACGACCCGATGACCGCGAAAACGCCTTCCTGCTCATAAAGACGCTCCGCTTCGGACTTGGCAACGTCCGGCTTGCCCTGATGATCCGCTTTTACCAGTTCTATTTTGTATCCGTCGAGGAGACCTTCTTTCAGAGCGAGAGGGAATCCTTCCCAATCGTACTTGCCGTTAATGATATCGACTGCGGTCTCGACCGCCGCCATACAGTTTTGACCCGACACCGCCGCAGGTCCCGTTAATGGGAATATTGTTCCAATCTTGATGATTTTTTCATCTGCCGCAAACGATGCGCCGCAACTTGCAAGAATTAGCGCCGCCATTCCAAGCATTAATACTAACTTAGCTACCTTAGATTTTGTTAACATTTTCAAATACTTCCTTTCGTTTATTTTTTAACGTTTAATTATACTTTTGGTAAGAAAAGATCAGAAGCTCCCTGTTCCGAAAGCTTTAATCCGGGTTCATTTTCCTTAACGTGATTGACAACCCACTCCGCCCATTTCACTTTTTTAATTGTGAGCCCGATATGCTCTGCATCGGAAGTGAACGGCGAGTATGTCGTACTTGATCCGTCGGCAGGCTCAAATTTGAAATAACATGGCGCATAAATCCTTGCAGCCTCAGGCGCATCGTAAATGCGGTTTTCTCCGCCGTAAGAATTGAACGTCCAGATATAAAAATCTATGGGAATTGTGGTTGCTTTTCGTATTGCCGCCATCTGCGGGAAAGTTAGATCCGAAACCGGATTAAACGAACTTGCCCCAAGCTGTTCGGCAAGCGCTCCTCCGGCGGCGGAAGCTACTCCTGCCCATACGGACAGCTTAATAGCAACGTCTTTAGGGAAATTTCCCTGATCCTGCATTTTTTTGACCATCGCCAAAACGCCTGGGTCAACAAGCATAAAGCCTCTCATTCCTATATCGTACATGCGAAAAAGATCCGCGATAACTTTACGTATTTCGTCGCTTCCTCGTAAATTCATACCGCAGCGTGATCCTTCAATGGATATGAACTGCCGCCCAATATCCCAAGCCGCCCTCGGTCCGGGTATTGCAATGACTTCAATCTTATCCTCCGCTGCCATCTGAGCGAAATCCTTCAGTTCGGCGTCGTCGAATAATGTGCCGCCCTGACAGAAAGAGACCAAACGGTGAATAGGAATGTTACGTTTACGGCGTTCCTTTATAAGAGCTTCTAAAACTCTGGGACCTTCCACTCCCGAGAATTCTATCCTGTAATGACATCCGTCCGGGAAAAGTAGTTTGCTTGATGGAAGATCGTATAGGTCCCGCCCCGGAATGCCAGCCTGTTCCATAAATTCAGATACTTTGTTTAATCTCATCAACAATATCCTCCTTTTAAAATTATAATCATAAAGCGCTACAGAACTCTTCCATCTTGTCCATAGCCTTAATCAAAACGTCCATTGATCTTGTGCATGCAATGCGAATGTAACCTTCGCCGCTCTTGCCGAAAGCCGTACCCGGAATAGCCGCAACCCCCGCGTTTTCAAGCATTTTCCAGACGAAGTCAGAGCTTGACAGAAGCGTACCTTTGATGTTTGGAAAAAGATAAAAAGCTCCTTCGGCATTAGCGCATGTAACGCGCTTCATCTTATTCAGACGTCCGGCAACGTAATCCATCCGTTCAGCAAAAATGTTTTTTCTTTCCACAAGCTTGGCATCGTGATTATATAGCGCGTATGCAGACGCCTTTTGAGTCATGGTGTTCACTCCATACGTTTGACACGCCGAGATTACGGTCATTATCTTGATCAATTCCTTAGGTCCAATGACGTACCCCATGCGCCAACCGGTCATACAGTGGCTTTTTGACATCCCTCCCATTGTAAGCGTTCGTTCTTTCATGCCGGGAAGCGAAGCAAATGGCACATGCACGCCTTTATGTACCATGGACTCGTAAATTTCGTCGCTTAAGACAATTAGGTCGTGTCTTTGCGCTATTACAGCTATTTCTTCCATGCGTTCTCTGGAAATGACGCGCCCCGTGGGATTACATGGAGAGTTCAAGATCAATGCCCTTGTACGCGGGGTTATTGCCTTTTCTAGATCGGAAGCAAGAGGGACAAAACCGTTTTCTTCCTTCGTTTCGATTTGCAGCAGCGTAGCGCCGCAGGCTGAAGCCTGAGCGGCGTATTGCGTAAAATACGGTTCTATCAGTATGATTTCGTCGCCTGGATTAAACAGAGCTTGTATAGCCAAGTATGGGACATTGAGACCGCCTGCTGTCAAAAGAACTTCGTCCGGCGCGCTTTCTAGCGAATGGTGTCGTTTCCAATAGTCGCACACCGCTTCGCGTACGTCTAAATAGCCCTGTGTTGGGGGGTAATGAGTAAAGCCATTTTTACCTGCGGCGGCAGCGGCGTCTATGATGTCATGCTCGGTGTCGAAATCAGGTTCTCCGATTCCGAGATTTAGTACTTCCTTCATATTCTCTGTCGCCTGAAAAATTTTGATCATCTCAGACGGTTGCGTTCTGGCGTAACGATCAGCTATACGCATAGTTTGCTCCTCCTTCTAAGAGCTTAATTCACTTTCTGCATAACGGTAAACATATAAAAATCATTTTCTATTTGCCAGCCAGTATGGTACGGCTACAAACACCGCCCCTCCCAGCAAGTTTCCAATCGTCACTGGGATCAGATTAGTCCAGATACCGCTCACAACTAACTCCGAAGTTGCCATAGGGGCGGAATAAGCCATGGTAAAAATTCCGGCGTTGGCTATACTGTGTTCGTAGCCCGGAGTTACGAATCCGGCGACAACCCATACAATAATGATTAGTTTCGCAACCTCCGATTTTGCTTTTGACATTGCCCAGTGACCAAGGCAAACGAGGATATTGCACAAAATTCCGCGAAACAGCGCTTGAACGAAAGGAATTTTCATCTTTATCACAGTGGAGTCCACCAAAAGTTCTCCTGTGTGCCCATCCAAAAGTCCTGTCAAAGCAAAAACCGAAGCCATGAAAGCGGCTCCGGCTAAATTGGAAACGTAACAGAGAGCCAATACGCCAACAGCTTCTCTGAAGCTGACAGATCGGCAAAGAAAGCCGGTTGTCATTACGAATACATTGCTGGTAAAAAGCTCGCTCCCCGCAAAGATTATAAGGGTAAAAGAAAGTGAAAAGGCGATTCCGATTCCCAGCTTATAAAACTCGCGCAACGATGGAGTAAAGTAAAACTCCGCCCCGACGCTGTAAGCGAAAGCCATTCCAATGGAACAAAAAGCTCCGGCTATCACCGAATAAATGACAAATTGCCGCGTATGCCTCCAAAAAGCTACTTTTTGAGTTGCCGAACGGGCAACATTGACCAAAGCTTCTTGATCCATTTCTTGATTATTCTCTTTTTTTCAGCGCTGTTCATTTCAGTTCTCTCTTTTGAAAATTCTCAAAAGCAGAAACTGAAAATCCCGCATTGTCGCTATTGCGGCTTGATTTTCTTGAAGAAGCGTCCCAGGTTGTCTTTAGCTACCAGTATGACAGCGTCTTTATCTTTCGGGTTATGCTGCTCATCCATGGTTATCGTGGCGTGGAGCAGCTTAAGATCCTTTGTGTCTGCCAGAGCGTCGCGAATTTTTACCGGGTCATCGCTACCGGCTCTGGTAATGGCGTCGGCTAACCAGTAAGCGCAGTCGTATGCTAATACGGCATTCATGAACTCAGAACATTCCTTTTCAAACTTAGCTTTATAGTCGGCGAAAAATTTGGTCAGCGTTTCATCATCAGGCGCTACATGGCTCACCCAATAGGAATCCTCCATCGCGTCGCCCGCGATTTCCCACATAAACTCGCCGTAAGCGTCGCCGCCGATGAAAATAATATCTTTCATTCCCAGTTCGCGAGCTTGCTTAATGATAAGCGCCATATCTTTGCCAAGATTTGGCAGTACCAGCACTTCAGCATCCGTATCGGCTATTTGCGTAAGCTGCGCGCGAAAATCAATGTCTCCGCCGCGATAGCCTTCATCACGTAATACTGTCCCGCCGTAATTCTTGTAGCTCTCAAGGAAAAATTCGCGAAGCCCCTGACTATATTCGCTGGAGACGTCGTATAGAATCGCCGCTTTTGTCTTTTCCAGTTCCTTAGCCGCAAAATACGCTATTACCTGACCTTGGTAAGGATCCAGGAAACAAATGCGGAAGTTATATGGACGAGTTTTACCGCTCTCGTCAATTGTAACCAGCGGATTGGTTGGAAGTGTTCCTATTTGGGAGACTTTTGCCGCATCAATAATAGGAGCGGCTGCTATATGCATTCCGCTTCCGTTGGGGCCGATGATGGCGCATACCTGATCTTGCTCAGCCAAACGGCGCGCCGCATTCACCGTGTCTTCAGGACGTGTTTTGTTATCGTAAACTATCAGTTCAATCTGCCTACCCAGAACGCCTCCGGCAGCATTGATCTCATCAATTGCCATCCTAACCGCATCCGCTTCCGCCTGACCATATGCTGCATGATCGCCTGTCAGAGCAGTTATTTGCCCAACTTTGATCGTGTCGGCGGCTTCGGCTGCAAATGGAACTAACATACATGCAACACACAGCAAAACAAAACCTATCTTTGTAAATTTCATTCATTTCACCTCTTTTTCAATTTTGACAAAACCAATACCAGTTTCGCTTGTGAAAACATACGAACACACGGCGCAACTTTGCGCAACAGTTCTCAATAGCAGCTAAACAATGAAAACGGCAAATCTATCATTATTCGTTTCCGCTACTTATTAAATGTATCATATGACAGTCATTTTGCCAATACAAGAAGTTGGAATTGCCTCAACATGGAAAAGATATGTAAAAGATAACATTATTTTTATCGGTTACAAAACAGTTCATTATTAATAACAAAATTTTTATTTCTAAAAACAAAATGGGATTTACCTGATAAAAAACGCAACATGCCTTTGTTAATAGCTAATTTTTCATTAATTCTCCGTTTGGTATTAAAAGTTGAAATTACCACGCAATTGAAAGTAAATATGAGACCAAATATAGCTCGCTTGACACGAGTTAATTTCATTTATACAGCAACATTATGTTATCGGGATGAACGCCAAGCTCTGAGGGAAACTGCGTCGTTCTTTTTTCTTTTGGTATTATCCACCAAATATCCGAAGACCCGTTAACTTGATTTTCGTATCGAAATTGAACATTATATTCAAACGGGTCTTCTATTTCGTCCGTAAACCTGATTTGAAAGCGGTTTTGAATTGAGTAAGGGTCGAAATAATGCGCTCTTACACCAATGGCGCAAAGATTGTTTGGTACTGGCTTGGACGTTGTGAACCGCGCGCCCCAGTCAGGGACGTCAACCAAGTATTCGCCGGTTTTACTTGCGTCAATAACATTCTTGCAGCCGGTTAGGATCGCAGCCTGACGACATTCAGGATCGGCAAAAAGCCGTTTTGCGTCTTTATAAACAAGTAGCTTTCCGGAGTCTATCAAGCCGACTTTATGGCACAACTGGTAAGTTTCTTCCCGGTTATGCGTTATCAATAGCACATTTTTGCCAAAACGCTTGAGAAGTCTTTTCATCTCTATTTGCAGTTGGCTACGCAGGTGGCTGTCAAGCGCGCTGAAAGGTTCGTCCAGCATAAGCAGATCCGGGGCGCCGACTAAGATGCGCGCTAACGCGACCCGTTGCTGCTGCCCGCCGGAAAGCTGGCTTGGGTATCGACTCTCAAACCCGTTTAACTGCATAAGCTCAATTATCTCTTGAAGCGATTTTTCCTTTTTAACTTTATTTTTTTCGTAATGCAAACCGCATAAAATATTTTGACGCGCGGTCATGTTGGGAAAAAGCGCATAATTTTGAAATAAATATCCGACGCGCCTTTGCTGAGGGGGCAGGTTGACGCAACGCTCCGAATCAAATAAGGTAACGCCGTTTAAGACTATTTTACCTGCGTCCGGCTTTACAATGCCCGCAATACACATTAGAGTCAAGCTTTTTCCGGCGCCGGAAGCGCCTAACAATCCCGTTACTCCACCATCCGTTTCGAGCGAAATGTCAAGGGAAAAATCGCCAAGCTTTTTTTTGATGTCAACAATCAGACTCATCTTGCCGTCGCTTTTTTCTCGCGCTTTTCCAGCATATTTACGCTGAGCAAAACAAGCGCGCTGATAGCTATGTTGACCATTACATACCTGAAAGCCGCAGCGTCGTTATTAGTGCGCCAAAGATGATAAACGGCAGTTGATATTGTCGCAGTCCTTCCTGGAATGTAGCCAATAAGCATACTGGTCGCGCCATATTCGCCAAGCGCGCGCGCAAAAGCCAATACCGTACCCGCAAGAATACTCTGCCGACAAATGGGCATTCGTATTCTCCAGAATATATAAGTATCGCTAAGACCAAGCGTTTGCGCGGAATAAGCAAGCGTTTCATCAAAACTTTCAAAGGCGCCGCGCGCCGCGCGGTACATTAGCGGAAACGCGACCAACACGGCTGCGAGTATACCGCCGTACCACGTCATAACGAATTTTATCCCGAATTGCGCGAGAAAAACGCCAAAAGGTCGCCTTGCGCCAAACAGCATAAGCAGTAAATAGCCGCACACAGTCGGCGGCAACACAAGCGGCAACGTAAAAAACACGTCAAGAAAACCTTTTAGGACGCGCGGGAGTTTAGATGCGTAATACGCTGCAAATATTCCCGCGAAGAACACCACGACGCTGCTTATTGCAGCGATTCTCACCGAATTTAACAGCGGATACCAATCTATAGACATTTTCTTCCTTCTTTATTTGATTTTGGCGTCAGGCGCTGCCCACGGATGGGGACAGCGCAACGAAGACATACCATAGGCACAAGAACGAGAGTGCGCCGCCCTTTACGGTCTGGAAAAACCAACGCTTTCAAATACAGCCATAGCTTCAGCGGAAGTCAAATAATCCAAAAACTCGCGCGCGGCATCCTGATTTTTGCTTGTATTAATAACGGCGGCTGGGTAAACCACGCGTCCACACATTTCAGCGGTGGCGTAGTCTACAACATCAAGCTTTGCGCTGAAAGCGTCCGTGCAATAAATCACTCCGCAGTCCACGCTCTCCTCGGACACCTGTGTTGTTACCTCCTTCACATTCGACCCGTAGCTAATGCTGCCAGACGCCGCAAGATCGCGTTCGTCGAGTTTATAATACGCCAGAATGCTTTGTGTGTACTGACCTACAGGCACGTCGCTATTTCCCATTCCCAACAGTATTTTACCGGCAGGAAGCGCAAGCGCCATGTCGTCAAAGCTTCTGATATTCTTTGGGTTTCCGCTTGGAACTACCAATGCGACGCGGTTTTCCAGCAAGTTTATCCGGGTAGGTCCCAGAATAAAATCAAGTTTTTCAGTGTTGACCGACTCAGGGGCCGTAATGTCAAGCTGATCCATTTGCCTTTGCCCTGCCGAAATGAATACGTCGCTTTCCGCTCCCTCTTGGATCTGGGTTTTCAACGTGCCTGAAGAATCGAAGTTAAAGGTGAGTTTAACGTTCGGCGCCGCTTTTGTGTACAAATCGACGATTTCTTCAAGGGTTTCGGTCATGGATGCAGCCGCGAAAACAATCAGTTCAACCTGTTGCCCCGCAAAACACAACGACGCAAGATTGAAAACAATAAACAACGAAAGCACGATGCCGATTAAGATTGCTGTTACTCTCTTTTTCATGATTACCACTCCTTTATTTTTCTAAAATTTTATAGTACACTTTGTACAATTTGCGTGATATGATACGAAACATAACGAAACATATTTTTTTAGCTTATTTGAAATGATGTTATCATATTACATTCAAAAAAGTAAGAAATAATTCATAATTCTGGAGGGAAAGAATGAACAAACAAAACGCGCTTTCAGCGCAAGACGCCGCCGATATGCTTGGAGTGAGTAAAGGTACCATCTATAACATGATCAAAAAAGGAGAAATAGCATCCTACAAGGTAGGACGCAAAGTGCGGTTTACTGAAGACGGCGTAAAGAATTATATCAGCCGTTCAGAAGCAAGCCAGAGCGGTAATTGTGCACAGTCGTCTTTAGTCAATCTGCCGGTCGGTGATAAAGCAAGCGGCGGATTCATTATTTGCGGTCAGGATTTAATACTGGACGTTCTGTCCAACTATATGAGATCGCATGGCATACATGCGTTGCGCGCGTATATAGGAAGCTATGACAGCCTTATGCTTTTATATAAAAATAAGGTGAACGTGGCGTCTTCGCATCTTTGGGACAGTGAAACGGACGAATACAATATTCCGTACATTAAAAGGCTTTTACCGGGGATTTCTACCGTTGTTATTCATCTTACACGCCGTATACAAGGGCTATATATCCAAAAAGGCAACCCCAAAAATATCGAGGGCTGGAAGGACTTCATGCGTGACGATATAGCGATGATCAACCGCGAACATGGCGCCGGTTCAAGGGTGTTGCTTGATGAAAACCTTAAATTGCTTGGCATATTGGGAAGCGCTGTTAAAGGCTATACGACGGAGGGCTCATCTCATTTGGCAGTGGCGAGCGCCGTGAGCGGCGGAAAAGCGGATATCGCAGTGGGAATTGAAAAAATCGCGCGGCAGGTCGACAACATTGATTTTATTCCAATGAAAAAAGAACAGTATGACTTGGTCGTGAAAAAGGAATACATGAGGTCGCACGACGTTCAGGTAATGATGAATATAATCAACTCCGCAGCTTTCAAACAGGAGTTTAGCCACATCGGCGGCTACGATACAACCGATATGGGAAAGATTATCGCCGAAATTTGATCCTACAAGCCCCAGACCGACTAAGCAAAGTTCCATAATTAAAAATCAGAGTAAAAAATAAGCCATCAAAACTGATATGCTCCCCAAGAAGTAGACAGTGTAAATAAAAAAAACACTGGATATGGAAAGGGGGCAGTTCAAACATTGGCTTACTTGTTTATATATTTTTGAGATGTTGAAATTGAATAGCCGAGGAGGTTCTCGTATCGTTAAGGCAATTATGGCTTATACCTCAGTCCTATTTGAATGTCTCTAGCATGGAAAGCCACTCGTTAAAATGATGGCAGGCGTCGCGAATTCTTTGAATGCCAACAGTTTGCGTGATCTTCCAGCTAAAACCGGACTTGCTGGTTTTGTTTTTACGAAAATTCGGAACAAGTTTCTCTAATCTCTTTGATGGCGCAGTCTCAAAAGAATCGTTTATATGCTCAGGCGTTTTAAAGTCCCGGATGATTTTACTCATTTTGTCTTCCAGTTTCTTCGCTTTATCTCTATCTTCACCTGAAAACTCATCAGCGCTAAGTTTTGGGTCAACGAATAAAAAACATTCAAACTCATACGGCTGAACATATGGCAAGAACAAATCAGATCTAAAACTCTTATTTCCTTCAAACAATTCGGCAACATCTTTCTTTATTTGACATTCATATAGTTTGGCTTTATCTTGTGGGGAAGTCAGCGATTTGGCTTTTTCATGGCATGGGATGTCAACAGGAAAACCATATAAATCAAAAAATGTTGTATGCACGTCATTTATATCATGATTACTAATGACGCTACATATTTCATTAATCGCATGTTCATAGCCTTTAGATCGCCGGAACCCGCCTTTACTGCTGCCGTTCGTTTTATCCCCTGTTCTAAGTGTTATTGGGTACGCTTTCCAAGTAAAGGGTTCAAGATGCTGCGCCAAAACATTCTTAACAAAAGCGCACTCGGTACGACCTTCAGAAATAATATATAACATTCTTGGCATTATGGACGACCTCCAAAAATGTTTGTATCCCAGGTTTCTGAAATACTATACTCATCCAGCCAGTCCTTGTATTTCATATAATCGAGCCTATTGAAACTTGTTCCCTCGTCATTTCTGGAAACAACAACTATGTCTTCAGGTTCAAAACAATCAATCAATTTTGTTGATTGTGTTGAAATAATTATTTGAGCATCCTCTGAAGCAATTTTAATTAAATCTGCTATTGTCATAATTGCCTCCGGATGCAAACCTAATTCCGGCTCATCAATACAAATCAATTGCGGTTTTACAGGCATAGAAAGCAACGTGACAAGCGCCAATGCTCTCAAGGTTCCATCCGACATTTGGCTCACATCAAGCAAATAGTCGTTGCGTGATTTTTCTGACCATTTTATTCTGATATATGGAGAGCCGTATTCTTCTTGGAGTACAAATTTTTCCATAAATGGGGCTATTTGTTTCATCGTGCTAATTATTGAATTGAACGTTCTAGGGAACCTGTCTTGCAACATATAGAGAAAAGAGGCAAGATTTCCAGCGTCGCTTCTTAAATAGTTGCTGCCTTCTTTATGGCTTGCCCCCCTGATGAATGCTTCCCTGCCCGTATTATGAAACTGAAAAAAACTCCAATGATTCATTATCTTTTTAATCGTGTCGATCGTTTTATAGTATTTTTTGTACTCTGCATCGTCTCCAGATATCTGCAGTAGCCTGGAAAAAGAGCCTCCGCTTCCTAGCGGGATTAACGGCGCTTTTGTTGGTAATTTAGAAGAACTAAAACTGACCTTCTCATCCTTAAAATAAAGCTTATCGCCAATCGCTGTTCCAAGTTCAACATAATATGAATTCTGCCCAGCACTGGTCTCAATCGTTAATTCTGCTTTAATCGCATTTGTTTTTGAAGTTCCATAGTACATTAGCATATTGGCGCCGCCGTTTCTGCCCACATATTCTGATAACCCATCATTGTCACTTAAATAGAACTTCAACATTTCAAAAAAAGATACAAAATTGGATTTGCCGCTTCCGTTCGCTCCAATAAAAATGTTTAAATTATTAAAATCAATGTTTGCAGATTTAATAGACTTAAAACCAGAAAGTCCGATATGAGAAATGCCCCCATTCACTGTAGTAGCCAAGTCGTTCCCCTCCTTTATTACCGATTTTCACGCTATTGCTCCAACAACTGGCGAGGGCGCTGAAAAACCACTTATTATTTGGGGTCCATAAATTACATCATAAACATAACAATGGATACTCAATTTTGTTACTTAATAACCCCAAAAAACGGACGATTCACGCCTGAGCTCCCAAGCTTTTTCAGCGTCCTCCAATTAACCGGAGGTACTATTAATTATAGAATGAAAGCAACTTGTTGTAAATATTCATGCCGCGCGACGTTTTTCTCTTCATAACTCAAACTTCGCAGAAGGTGTAAAGTGGTCGTTATGGTTCGGTCAGCGATGTCATCCGCGCGGGTCTTCGCCTTTTGGAAGAGCGAGAGACCAAAGCGGAGGTCTTGAGACTGGCTCTGATAGAGGGCGAAAACAGCGGAAAAGCCAACTATTCCTTAGACAATCTTGCTAAAGAATTGGATGCAAATTGTTCCATCTAACCCAAAAGGCTTACGAAGACCTCAAGAGCATCGCCGTTTACACGCAGGAAACTTGGGGGAGAAGCCAACGCAACCTCTATTTGAAAATGCTGTAACTGTCTTAACTCATTATATGGTTTTCAAAATCGCCCAATATTGTTAGTAATCGATAGTCAAGGAATCCCAGCGCTACATTTCTTATTTCAACGGGTACGCCATAATATGCCTCTGCGATGCTTCCCGTTATGGCTGCAAGCGTATCGCTGTCGCCGCCAATGGAGATGGCGTTACGAATCGCGTCCTCAAACCCGGTCGATTCGAGAAATGCCATAATTGCCTGCGGAACGGTTTCCTGACATGTTTCGTTGAATTTATAGCTGTCACGGATTTCGTCAAGCGTGAAATCCATAGGGTAATAATGCTCGTTTATATAGTCTCGGATTTCATGGATTTTCTTACCATTTCTGGATAGGAAGATACAAACGGCTACTGCTTCAGCGCCCTTTATCCCCTCAGGGTGATTGTGAGTAACTTCCGTTACTTTTCGGGACAATAATTTCGTTTCGTCAAGGCTTTTTGCGGCAAAGCCACATGGCGAAACGCGCATAGCCGCGCCATTACCAAAGCTGTTGTAAGCTCCCATCTTATCGGAATACATCCACTGATGAAACTTGCCGCCGTATCCGCTATTCGGATACGGTCTACCAATTTCGCGCATATACTTCACCACGAGGTCGCTTAATCTATCATAATCTCCGTCCGCTTCGAGAATCGCTTTGGCGACTGCAAGCGTCATAATACTGTCGTCAGTAAACGAACACTCTTCAGTAAACAACTCAAAGTCTTTTGACTTGATGCTATTCCATTCAAACCGAGAACCAACTATATCGCCTACGATTGCTCCGAGCATAATTCTTCCCGCCCTGTTTGTTTATTATTTTGGTTCTCGGCGGGGTGACATTCCCACATCTCCAACCCAAAAGGGGGCGACGGCTGCCCGTTCCGTCCTCAAGAACCAATATATATATTTTGACTTTATTGTTTGTTTGTGTCAAGGCAATTTACAACACGAGCAGACGCGCGAAACGCTTCTATTTGCGCAAAGGCTTCGGCGGCTCTTTTTCCAACATCTTCAATTCTCTCTTCTCTCGTAGCGTCTTTTAACCGCTCATACTCCCATGTTCTGATTTTATGAATATCTTCAATTGTGAAGTCTGGACTAATATCCGGTATTAATATGTTATGTATCATTTTCTGTTTCTCGTGCTACCCAGTTAACGAATTGTAATCCGTCTATATTCTCAAAGTCTTTTGTGTTGCTTGTTACAAGCGTATAACCGTTTACAATACAAAATGCAGCAATTAAAATATCAGCGTCGCTTACTGTGAAATGCTTAGTGTACAATTCAGCATAAATTTTGGCGGCGCGTTCCCACGCTTTAGTTGTCATCTCCCCAAGAGAGCAGTTATCGCAAATAACAGCATATATTTTCTCATGTTTGGGAATTGGCTTGATTATCAAGCCGCGTCGAACTTCATAATTGACGAAAGGCGGGATAATAAACCGCGCGCCACTTTTATAAGCTTTTTCCCTATTCTCCCTAACCGAATGCAAACCGCGCATAAGGTTAATAATAGTGCTTGTGTCAAAAGCATACTCCATACTGTTACACCTCTTCAAAACTGATAGGTTCCCGCCCAAATTGACAGCGTGGAAAATCTTCAAGTAGTGGTTTTTCATTCATTCCTAAAACAATTTTATCAAACTCTGCCCATGTGCTAGGCTTTTCATTCATTGGCTCATCCAATACTGTTATAATAACACGGCAGTGATTTTGTATGCTCACCGGCTCTATTGGGTAAAACTGCCCATTTTCAAAGTAGCCCTCATATGCTTGTAACATTTTCATCATCTCTTTTCATGTTTTCCCGCTCCATTGTTTCATCAATTGCTCTATTAACAAAACCGTTAAGGGTATCGCCCTTTAAAGTAGCAAAGTTTTTTATAATATCCTTTTTTCCTTTTTTAACTACTAATTGCAACCTATCATAAGCTTTTTCATTATAACGCCGTTTAACTTCGTTACTTGTATGAGTCTTGCGCTTAGGTTTTTCATTAGTCATTTGCACCCCTCCCCTTGAATCGTACTATATATCACAAGAGTTAGTATGTCAAAGATGATATTTGAACAAAAATTAAGGAATATAGCTTTACATACTAGAGTATGTATGTTTTTTCGTGCATACGGCGTCTTGACAAACGAAACGCCAAAATGAAAAAAAGGAGGGGAATAAAAAAACGAACTGACTAAAAAATCAGCTCGTTTGGGAAACGAAAACGAGCGCTGTTTTCGCTCTCCTAAATAATAGCACAAAAGACGAATCTAGACGCCCTAATTTTGAAACTTATTCTCGAAAAGGTATAAAACATCAGTTTTGAAAAAAACTCAAAATGGAGGTGGATTTTTTGAACTCAATTTATCATGCACTTCGACGCTAGCCGGACTGATAGGAGATACATATTTTGAAGTATCAAAAGAAAGCGTTTGAAATGACAAAATACGCTCAATACTTTCTAAACGTGAATACGAAAACGCTTGTTTCATCTCAACAAAAAGAAGTACCTGACACGCACAATTTTTCAATGATTAGTCAAATTGTCATGGTCATGGAAAAAAGCAAAAAAACAAATCACTTCCTCCTGAGGGCGCCGTCTCTCAGACGTCTGTTCCGGTACAGACCCCGAATCCGCAGACCATTCCCATATCGAAACCGGAAGGGAATGCTGACGTGCGTTTCGGGAAAAGTAATTCTTCCGAAAATATACCACCTCAACCAGAGGGTGTCAAGAAACTTCTTTCCTTCAAATGAGCTGAAGGCAACGCCGCGCGCGCTGTGTACAATCAAGCAAAGCAAGAAGCCTTAGCCGCCGGAAAGAAAGAGAGTTCTAATGAGCCGCAATCCCTTCTCCATACGTCCGAAACGAGCGGTAACCAAAGTACCGGGGATAATGCTATTGCGGCTGCTACTGAGAGCATATCACCGCAAATAGAAGGCGTCAACGCCGTCCCCCAAACAGGCAATAACGACGATGTTCACCGGCTTTGAAGATTACAAATCCTCCGGTGAATTCGGCGAAGGTGTCAATTCTACCGAATCTACGCTCTCCGAGCCTACGGGCATTCGTCTCAGAGAGGGAGCGGAGGATACTAAGTACACCACCCGCCCTCTATTAACAACGACATAAAGATAACAGCGTAAATAAAAATATTTATCTGTTTTTTGTCTGTTACCAGAAAACCGGAAAAAAAACCAAAGATCTAGGGCTTACGTCCGAAACGTTTTCTTAGTCCCAAACTAAGCGCCCTTATATCTTCGGTCTTATCGAAAATATATCACTGCAAACAGAAGACGTCAACACCGCTCCCCAAACAGGCAAAAAGGAGAAGTCTCTTTCAGAGCTATTTTATTATGAGGCTATACGACCCTTCCATTTTTTCTATTTTTCTCATTTTGGAACGACTGCGGAACGACGGATAAAAAAAGGATTTACGCTCATTTGCGTAAACCCTGTGTTTGCTTGGTTGCGGGGACAGGATTTGAACCTGTGACCTTCGGGTTATGAGCCCGACGAGCTTCCTAGCTGCTCCACCCCGCGATAAAAACTTCATCTGTTTGACTTTAACTCTTCAAATGGAAAAGTCAGCATTGGTGCCGGGCGCGGGACTCGAACCCGCACGGACTTGCATCCTCGGGATTTTAAGTCCCGTGCGTCTACCAATTCCACCAGCCCGGCCAGACAAGAATAAAGTATAACATTAAACTCCTCTTCGTCAAGAGGCTGTTACCTACCCATCAGCAAGTTCGGCAAAAACATACTGATGCCTGGTACATATGAAATAACGAGCAAGGCCACAATCATGGCTACAATAAAAGGCACAAGCGCTACTGAAAGTTTTTCCAAAGTAATGTCACATATACCGCAGGTCACGTACAGGTTTACCCCCACAGGCGGCGTGAACATACCGACAGCCAAATTTACCACCATGATAACGCCAAACAAAATAGGATCCACGCCGAGTTTGATGATCATCGGCAGGAAGATGGGGGCTAATATGAGAATGGCTGCGTTGGTCTCCATAAAACATCCCACAATCAAGAGTAAGGCGTTTATAATCAGCAATACCATATATTTATTCTGGGACACGCTTATTATTGCATTAGCAATGGCATCGGGAATACGCTCGCGGGTCAACAGCCACCCGAATACTGTCGCCGTTGCAACAATAAACATAACTACAGCAGTGCTTACGGCTGTGTTAATAAAAACCCGAGGCATATCCTTTAGTTTCAACTCTTTATATACAAAAAAACCTATGATCAGACCATACGCTACCGCGACTGCCGCAGCTTCCGTGGGGGTAAATATACCTCCGTATATACCACCCAAGATGATGATGGGCATTAAGAGCGCCCAAAACGCGTCAAGAGTGGCTTTCAATACTTCTCTTATGGAAAACTTCTCCTCTACGCCGCGGTATCCCCGTTTCTTTGAAATAACATAAACCACAACCATCAGCGATAAGCCAACAATTATACCTGCGCCAAAACCTCCTAAAAATAAGGATCCTATTGAAACTCCGCAAACAACGCCGTAGGTAACCATCGGTATACTGGGAGGAATTATGACGCCTATGGAACCGGCGGCTGCCGCGACAGCGGCGGAGAAGCTCTTATCATAACCCGCTTTCACCATGGCCGGTATCATTATTGAACCTATAGCCGCCACCGTAGCCGCGCTGGAACCTGAAATAGCCGCAAAAAACATACAAGTCAATATACATACAATACCCAGTCCGCCGGTTATGGATCCAACAAGCTTGTTGGCTAAATTGATGAGGCGGCTGGAAATGCCTCCTCCTTCCATCAATGCCCCCGCCAATGTAAAAAACGGTATGGCCATTAACGGAAATGAATCTGTGGCGGTAAACATGCGCTGCGGAACTACCACCAGCATCGTTATATCGCTGGTCAACAATAAGGCTATAACCGACGAAAGCCCCAGAACAATAGCAATGGGTATATTTAATAACGCCAGTACAACAAAACTTACAAAGAGTGCTGTACCCACGGCTAATCCCTCGTCTCTACATTAAAAGCTTTGTTCAAAAACAGTATCTGAATGAATCTTATTGTCATTAGCAAAGTTCCCGCCGGAATCGCGCTATACGCCCACCACATTGGTATTCGCATAGCCGGCGAGATCTGATTGCTTATTATCTGTCTTTGTAATATGCTTAAACTTGCGTAGAATACAACAACACAAAAAATTATTGTAATAACGCCCCCGACATATTTGACAATGGTTTGAACATTTTTAGGAAGGGACATTACCAACACTTCAACCCCTATGTGGGCGCCCCTTTTAACTCCGATGCTGGCGCCCACAAATGTCACCCATATCATGAGATAACG
>Ga0099364_10002788_pt1 | contig 27652 bp, 18 predicted proteins | sample TergutTh196P3_FD_73070 | JGI IMG/M metagenome (GOLD analysis project Ga0099364, IMG submission 73070) | Microcerotermes parvus P3 segment gut microbial communities from Pointe-Noire, Republic of the Congo - Th196 P3 | ecosystem: Host-associated > Arthropoda: Insects > Digestive system > Gut ... | reverse complement strand
AAACGGTCGTCATTCCGGTTACAAAAAATCAGACGGTCGCAAAGGATGGCGCCTTTGTCGTTAAAAAGTACTATTTGGGTAACACCCGAAGGCAACGTCGTTTTGTCTATATGAAAGACGATCTCGTCGTCTTCAAAGTATCCGAAAAAAGAATGTTGCAGTTTGCCTCCGTTCAAAACAACCATACCCATTAATTCGGACGCCATCCTGTTGTTTTTTCGCAATATAATCCTGATACTGTCGGAGTACAACAAATTATCCGTTTCCATCGTAACTCCTCGCGGTAAGGCGGCAGGCAGATCGAACCGATATTTCTTCCCAGCATATTCCACTTCGACAATGCCTCTTCGACGACCGGTTGTTCCGGCGGGGGTATAACTGAAAACGCCCCGTCCTTCTTGCAAGGCGCTGATTTGACAGATTTCTTGCCCGGAAGCATCCAAAACAGCGCCTTTGACGTCTATCGGGTTGCCGGCTCCGTCGGTAGCTTCGAAAGCGACACGCGATGTAACACCCTGAACCAAATTACCACCTTCCGGGAAAAAACGGAGGTTTACTGCCTTGCCCCTGAGCGGTAATTCTCTTTTCATCGGATACATGTTGCCCGGCCCCCATCTGCCATACCGCACCATCTCCCTTTCTTCAAAATTTCCCTCTACTTGCGGCTTGCTGAAAACCGGCAACAGCCTGGAAAAAATAATGTCTTCGCCAAAATTCAGCATGTATTTGGTGTAGGCGCGCACCTCGTAAAAACCCGAATAAAAAGGAAGATGATTCAGCGCAAAGTCGCCATGACATTGGCCGTCCTCGATTTTCAAAATCCGTTTATCAACAATCTCACCGCCCGGATTTAACAACTCCACATACAAGGTCTTGCTCCATTGACTTAAATGATTCTGCCCCGAAGTGACAATATAGCATTTAAACCATAAACTGTCTCCCTGATAATAGGAGGTATTGTCGAAATGCAGGTAGACTTTTTCGTGAGGAATATTTTTTGAAAACTCGTTCATCGCCAAAATAAATGGAGCCAACCTGTTTAACTCGTTGTCCGACGCTTGGCCAAAAGCATGCAAACTGAATAGCAAAAAGAGAATAATCTTACATTTCATGATATGCATTTTATTTTTCGGTTGCAAATATAAAAATTATTTTTGAAATAACAAACATCTGCACACTGCAATTCTATTATGCCATTATGACATATCATTAGGTTTGTTTTCCGTTTTCTTAAAATTATCATAAAAAAATAGGTAAATCGCTCAACTTGCACTATCTTTGCAAGGCATTTTTAAAACGCGATAGATTATGAAAATCCGAAGTATGATTTCATTTGACTGGGCATTGAAACGACTGCTGCGTCAAAAAGCTAATTTTGAGATATTGGAAGGATTCCTGAGCGAGTTGCTTCATCGCAAAATCATCATCAAAAGTATTGCAGAAAGCCAAAGCAACATGACGAATGAAGACGACAAGAGTAATCAGGTGGATATTTTTGTGGAAGCCGACGGGCAGGAAACGGTCATCATTGAGCTTCAATATGACAGCGTCGCCGCTTATTATCACCGTATGCTCTATGGCGTCAGCAAAGCGATTACAGACTACATGTACCGGGGCGCCCAATATTCATACGTGCGTAAGGTCTATTCGATCAATATTGTCTATTTCGAGTTAGGCGGCGACGATTATGTTTACCATGGCTTCACCCACTTCACAGGCCTGCACACGAATACGGAATTGGAACTGACCGCCGTCCAGCAGAAGTTATACAACAAGACCATCGTAGGCGATATATATCCCGAATATTATATCATCAAGGTGCGTGGATTTAACGACATAGCGAAAAACACGCTCGATGAATGGATATACTATCTGAAAAACAACCTTATAGAAGACCATTTCACCGCCCAGGGTATCGCCAAGGCAAGGGAAGCGCTGCAATTCGATAATCTTTCCGAAGAAGAGAAGGCGCAGTACCTGCACGATCTCGACAACAAACAGCTCAGCGATGACGCAATCAGTACCGCACTTTTAGAAGGCAAAGAGATCGGTCTGGAAGAAGGCAAAGCTATCGGTCTGGAAGAAGGCAAAGCTATCGGTTCGGAAAAAACCATTGAAAACACAGTTATCAAAGGCTATCTGGCCGGATATTCAATAGAAGTGATTTCGACTTTCACAGGTTTGACGCCTGAGCAAATTATTGAAATTCTAAAAAAATATAATTTATTTATAACCTGATAGTTATACTTATATGACATTAGGGGTGTATTTCAACATTCGTATTGTAGAGGGAAAAAAATTATCTTTGTATCGTTAAGAGAAAGAATCAACACGTCTAACTATATCATTATCAAATATAAAAATGAAAAATACACTAAAGAAAGAATGGATTGAACGGGTTACATACCGGGCTTCAATCGGTAAAAATTCATTGGTTTGCCTCGGCTTCCTGCTTTGGATGGCCGGGTTAATCGCCTGTAACCGGCAGGAAACATTAATCAATGAGCAGATACAAGGGATACCCTCAGAACAGGAATTGATAAGGCCATTCGGCAAACACGATGAGGCGGTGTTCCTGTCGCCGCCGAAGGTATATCATCCGGAGACATGGTTTCATTTTATCGGAGGGAATGTCGCGTTTGAGGGTATCACTGCCGACCTGGAGGCAATTGCAGGAGCGGGAATATCGGGCGTTCAACTGTTTCACGGACAGTTTGGAGGTCCGTGGCCGGGCGTCACACCCCAGATCACCTGCCTCAGCGACTTATGGGAGGATGCTGTGCTACATGTCGCCGAAGAATGTCGACGGTTAGGATTGCGTTTCACCATGCAAAACTGCCCCGGATGGGCGATGTCGGGCGGCCCATGGATAGAACCGTCCAACGCAATGCGTCACTTGGTATGGAGTCGTGCTGATGTGGAAGGAGGGACAGAAACGATCGACATACTCTTAGCGCAACCGCAACCTAATCGCGAACCCTGGCGCGACTACCGAGATATTACCGTACTCGCCTTTCCTACCCCTTTGGACGATACAGGCGAGCCGCTCAAACCGCTATTAGTGACCTCGAACCATCCGGAATTGCCCTGGATGGAGTGCTTAGCTGGGAATCCCCAAGGAAGGCTTTCGCTTTCACCCTCACCGGAAAATGAACCCTATCGCGTGGAGGTAACCTTCCCCGAAGCTACAGTCGTTCGCACAGTAGAGTTTTCGAATGTGGAAGGATTCAACCATGCGATGTGCTACGAACCGGGGGTGACAGTAATCGTTGAGGCTATCTTGCCAGACAGTACAATAGAAGAAATACTGTACTTGGACATGCCACAAAGCAGTTGGCAGGACGACCGACCTATTTCGCTTGCCTGCAACGAAACGCCGGATGCGCAGACCTACCGCATTACTATTGCTAACAAGCACAACATGTCGTTAAGGTCGCTACGGCTGTTTTCTGGCGCCCGTAAAAACAACTGGGAATCGGAGGCGGGATGGACTTTGCGCAGTATAGTACGTCAAAATGAAAATCCAGACCAGGCGATGGCAGCTTTTATTGATCCGGATCAAATCATCGATATTACAGCGATGATGGATGGACAGGGTAACCTGAAATGGAACGCACCTCCCGGCAAATGGAGCATCCTGCGTATCGGACACGTGAACACAGGAATGAGAAATTCGCCCGCTCCCCCCGAAGGTACAGGATGGGAATGTGACAAACTTTCGGAAGCGGGACCTGACGCGCATTTTGCAGGATATATCGGTCGGCTTTCGGGTAAGGAAGGCCCGCTTGCCGACGGATTATTGAACGGGATGCTCATGGATAGCTGGGAATGTAAAACACAGACCTGGACCAACAATATGGAAGCGGAGTTCGACCGGTTAGCCGGCTATCCCCTTCGTAAATGGTTGCCCGCTGTGTTCGGTTATGTCGTAAACGACCCTGAAACGACCTCACGATTTCTACGCGACTGGCGCGCCGTTATCGGTGATCTTTTCGCCAATAAATTTTATGGCCGTATGGCGAAATTAGCCAAAGAAAATGGCCTGACCATTGCCTACGAAACGGCTGCAGGCGACATCTTCCCCGCCGACATCCTTGAATATTATAAATATGCCGATATACCCATGTGTGAGTTCTGGCACCCCTTTTCAGAAGGATATGTCGGATCACTTAATTTTAAACCTATAAAACCTGCCGCCTCCGCCGCCCGGCTTTACGGGAAACCGCGTCTCGCTGCAGAAGCATTCACTTCGTTCAACTTGACGTGGGACGAACATTGGGACATGCTGAAAGAAATAGCCAATATCAATTGCATCGAAGGGGTGACACACTTTGTATTCCATACCTACACGCATAATCCACGAACTGATTTCCTGCCGCCCGGCACCTCATTCGGTTCAAGGATCGGGACGCCCTTCCTGCGTGGTCAGACCTGGTGGAAATATATGCCTGAGTTCACAACATACCTCTCACGTTGCACCTATCTGCTCGAACGCGGTCACCCTGTTTCGGACATACTCTGGTATCTTGGCGACGAAATCAACCACAAACCCGACCAGGAAGCCCCTTTCCCCGTAGGGTTCAAGTATGATTACTGTAACCCCGACGTCCTGCTGAACAGGCTTACGGTTCGCAACGGGATGCTCGTAACACCCGAAGGCATTAGTTATCGCGTACTGTGGCTACCCGATAATCCGCGTATGTTGCCTCAAACTCTTGAAAAACTGTATGCGCTTATATACGATGGCGCTATCGTTGTGGGTGATGCGCCCTACGGACTTGCCACACTGTCGGACGCTGCCATGGCGCAGCAACGCTTCGATACTGCGGTAAGGAATATCTGGGGTGATACGCCGGCACACAAAATTCACAAAATAGGGAAAGGCGCCATTCTTACTGGCATGACGCTTGAAGAAGCATTGAACGAACTGAATATCAAACCCGACGTGACGGGCGGCGATGCTTTATGGTTACATCGTAACATCCAGGACGCCGATTGGTATTATGTATGCGCACCCAAAGGCGGAGGCTTCAGCGGAACACTTGATTTTCGTAACGATCTGGGGCGCGCTGAAATATGGGACCCCGTGACCGGCATTTTGACGTCGGCAGAAGCCCGTCGGAGCGGCAGTCGCACATTAGTTACGCTCGACTTGCCTCAAAGCGGCTCCTGTTTTGTCGTCTTTCGAAAAAAAGGAGGTTTATCCAAGAGCGTCGAACAGTATCAGACCTCTCAGTCTGTATCCTTTACCACACCATGGACGCTGACATTTCCGGGAGGATGGGGAGCGCCACCGACGCTCCAGGTGGAAGAACTGAAAGCATGGAAAGACCTGCCTGTTTCGGACGAAGCAAAAGCCTTTTCGGGCACTGTCGCCTACTCCACTACCTTCGATATTGGCGAAATAAAGCAGGGGATGCGTTTAACGCTTGATTTGGGTCGTATAGAAATGATTGCCGCAGTATCGCTAAACGGTCGGGCGCTCCGCACCTTGTGGACTCCCCCTTATCGTCTTGATCTGACGGATGCGGTACAGTCAGGCCGTAATACATTAACAGTCGAAGTAACCGGATCCTGGTTCAACCGCTTAGTCTATGATGCCGGCCAACCGGAAGAAGCGAGCAAGACATGGACTATCAACGGACCTTCAAAAGAAGAAGCGTTAAGGGAAAGCGGCCTGCTAGGACCGGTGACGCTTACGTTAAAAAAAGAAAGAACATAAAAGAAAATGTAACGCAATGAAAAAAAATCTATTTATTTTGGCGATAGCCTTGGTTAGCACGTCAATTACGACATGCAAAAAAGAAGAACCTGTCTTGTTTGTCTCTGTTGGTAAGCAGACAGGTACGCTTATAGCAGGCGTTACGGGTAGTGTGACATTCGCAGTAACAACAGAGAATATTGCCAACGGCAGCTATATAGCAACGGTAACAGACCTCCCTGCAGGCGTTTCTGTCACCGGCGATGTAACGATTAACGCAGGTAAAGGTACTTTGACCCTCACAGGGAATAGTTCTACCGAAGCAGGCACAACTTCCTCACTACGTCTCACTATCAAAGAGACCCAATCCCCTGCATTTACACTTAATATAGAAGAACCGCCACCTGTTGCTGTTACGGGTGTCACACTCAACAAAACAGCTACTACCATTGCGGCCGGAGAAACGGAGACGTTAACGGCAACAGTAACTCCCGCCAATGCCACTAATAAAAATGTAACATGGGCAAGCAATAATGCCGCTCGCGCTACTGTCGATGCTGACGGTAAAGTTACGGTACCGATTACAGCTACCGCAGGAACTGCAACCATTACCGTAAAAACCGTTGATGGCGAAAAGACAGCCACATGTACGGTGACGGCTACGCCGGCGCCTGTAGCAGTTACGGGTGTAACGCTCAACAAAACAGCTACCACCATTGTAGCCGGCGGAACGGAGACACTGACTGCAACCGTAGCTCCCGCAAACGCCACTAACAAAAATGTAACATGGAGTAGCGACAACACAAATCGCGCAACAGTTAGCTCCTCAGGCAGAGTAACGGTACCGGCAACCGCAACAGCAGGAACAGTAACCATTACCGTAACAACCGTTGATGGCGAAAAGACCGCTACGTGTTTGGTGACGGTTACGGCTGCAGTAGCTGTTACAGGCGTAACGCTCAACAAAACGGTTACCACCATTGCTGCAGGCGAATCAGAGACGCTAACGGCAACCGTTATTCCCGATAACGCCACCAATAAAAATGTAACGTGGAGCAGCAACAACACAGCTCGCGCTACAGTTAGCGCCACAGGTAGAGTAACGGTACCGGCTACAGCAACCACTGGAACTGTAACCATTACCGTCACAACAGTTGACGGCGGAAAGACCGCCACATGCGCGGTGACGGTGACGGCAGCGCCTGATGGATCAGCGGATAATCCATTCATTGTAAACAGTTCTACAACTCTCCAAAAAGTAGGATCCAGCACAGACGGATGGACACGTGACAAGCACTACAAGCAAACAGCTAATATTACCCTTAGCGGAACATGGACGAAGATAGGTTCAAATTCATCTTCTCAATTCATCGGATTGTATGACGGCGGAGGATACTCGATTACCAATCTCAATATACCATCAGCAACTTCCGATTATCAAGGTATGTTTGGATATATAGGAGCGAGCGGAATTGTAAGAAATGTGGCATTGATAAACGTCAATATCAAATCTACTGCAAGCTATACAGGCAGCATTGCAGGTTATAACTATGGTACGATAGAAAATTGTTATGTTACCGGTTCTGTCAGCGGAGGACATAGAACTGGTGGCCTGGCGGGTCAAAACGCGACTTCCGGAATTATCCGCAACTGTTACACTACCTGTAATGTCGCAAGTACCGGGACATTAGGAAGCGGTTCATTGAATCCTCAGGGCGAAACGGGAGGTATAGCGGGAATTAACAGCGCCACAATACAACGATGCTATGCTACAGGCAAAATATCCACCACAGGCATAGCCGGCGGACTCGTAGGGAGTAATCTTACGGGACGTATTGAACGCTGTGTGGCGCTAAACGTAGAAGTTTCTACAAGTGGAATAAACACCGTAGGACGCATTATTGCAACATCATCCCAAGGGAGCATGTCCAATGTCTTCGCCCGCCAAACCGGTATGACGGTGAAAAACGGATACAATACACTAACAAATCTTACAAGAAGCATTGACGGAACAGACATTGGGGCAATCTATACACACGGCGCTGAAAGCGGTCGATGGTGGCTCGGAGCAGGTTATTCACTTTCTGTGAGCTTTTCGAGCGCGTTATGGGATTGTGCATCCAACCGTTTGCCTCATTTGAAAACGACAACGGGAGGCGATTTTGACCTTACACAAAATCCGGTAGTGCTGTAATTAAAGCAATCTTATTTTTTGTATATCTCTCGACTTGCACTATATTTGCAGCGAATTTTATACTTTGAATCATGGTTAAAAGACAGACTATCATTCTATTATCTATTCTGCTGCTATATTTTTCGGCGTATGCGCAATACGTGCCGGGTTTATATTCGTCCGTGAATGAATCGAAAATGCTCCAATGGGTGGATTCAGTTTTTGAACGTTTGAGTGATGAAGAGCGTATTGGTCAGTTATTTATGGTTATTGCAGAGCCTACGATGCAATCAAATAATATAAACCGGTTAGTCAATCTAATCAACAACCAAAAAATCGGGGGTATATTATTTCATACAGGCGAACCGGCGGCGCAGGTTAGTGTGACAAACCGGCTGCAAAGAGAAGCCCGCGTACCGTTGATGATTGCGCTTGACGGCGAATGGGGGCTGTCGATGCGATTGAATAATACGACACGTTTTCCGAAAAATATGATGATAGGCGCTATCACCGACCTGCGTCTGATCGAACAATATGGTGAAGAAGTGGGTCGTCAATGCCGTGAAATGGGCATACATGTCAACTTCGCCCCCGTTGTTGATGTAAACAGTAATCCGAGAAATCCGGTCATCGGTATCCGGTCATTCGGCGAAAACCCCGAAGAGGTGGCGCGTAAAGCGGCGGCCTATTCACGCGGACTTGAGAAAGCCGGCATAATGGCTGTGGCTAAACATTTTCCGGGACATGGCGACACGAGCAATGATTCACATACTACTTTACCTACTATCAATCACGACATTGCACGACTTCAACAGGTGGAACTGTATCCATTCGAACGATTTATACGAAGTGGCTTTGCAGGAATAATGGTCGCCCACCTCAACATTCCTGCTTTAGGAACGAAAGGCCGTCCTGTTTCATTCTCACGTGAGGTAGTAACCGGACTGTTGAGAGAACAGATGGGCTTCCGAGGGTTATGCTTCACCGACGGATTAGCCATGAAAGGAGCCGTAACAGGTAAGAATGAAAGCATTGCCGTACTGGCGCTGAAAGCGGGAAATGATGTATTGGTAGGCCCCGTCAATCCGGAAAGAGAAGTGGAAGCGGTCTGGCAAGCCGTCAGGCGAAATGAGCTAAGCATGGACGATCTTAATCGCAGATGCCGCCGGATATTGTGCTATAAATATATCGCCGGCCTCAACCGGTTCCAACCGATAGCTACTAATCCGGAGAACAGACTGAATACGCCTCATGCAGACTGGCTCAATGCCAAACTTCATGCTGAAGCAATCACCGTAGTTAAAAATGACGATGACATCCTTCCGTTGAAACAATTGAATACCAAACGCATAGCTTCAATTTCCATTGGGAGCGACGGTAATAACGAATTTCATACAGTATTAAAAAAATACGAAGATGTTGACTGTTATGCTATTTCAATCAATGCAGACGAAACAGAAAGAAAAAGAGCGTTCGACAGGCTACGAAGTTACGATGTTATCATTTGCAATATACATAGCACAAGTGCTAAGGAATTCCGGGAGTTGCAAGCCATTGCTTCCGGGAAAGAGTTAATATACATTTTTTTTACGATGCCTTACCATTGCGCCAATTTCAGGGTATCGGCCACGAACGCCAAAGCCATCCTGGTAGCCTACGAACCAACCCGGTTAGCCCAAAATTTTGCGGCGCAGGCTGTCTTTGGAGGCATACCGGCGAAAGGGGTGTTACCCGTCGGCATACCGAATATGTACCCTGCGGGAACGGGCATCGGCACTCAAAAAACAAGATTAGGATTTCATGAACCCGAAGAAGTGAATATCAATTCCCATAAACTGCTCGCCATAGACACGATAGTCTTTGAAGGATTAGACAAGGAGGCTTATCCCGGCTGTCAGACGCTTGTTGCTAAGGACGGGATGATAATTTACAATAAATCATTCGGGTATTATGATTATTCGAGGAACAATGAAGTCTCAGAAAGTACGGTCTATGATCTCGCATCAATCACCAAAGCGATGGGTACGCTCCTGGCGGTGATGAAATCGTATGATGAAGGCAACTTTCAACTGACAAATAAAATTTCGGAATATGTGCCCGAACTGCGAGGCGCTGATAAAAAAGATATTATCATACGTGATATGCTTTATCACGAATCCGGTTTACCTGCAACCATCAATTTTTACGAAAAAGCCATTGACAAAAACAGTTACAACGGTTCATTGTACAGCGGTCGAAGAGACAACACCCATACGGTTCAATATGACGCGCGTACATATATTAATACTAACTTCCGTTTTAATCCCGGTATCGTATCGAGAACTAAAAAAACCGGTTTCGATACCGAAGCAGGGCGTGACTTTTACCTGAGTTACACCTTTACGGACAGTATCATGACTTCAATTGTAGACGCCCGTATGGGGGCGACGGGCAGATACCTTTACAGCTGCATCAATTTTATCCTGCTAAAAAAAATGGTAGAGCAACAAATAGCGCAACGAATGGACGACTATTTAGACACCTATTTTTATCGTCGATTAGGCGCTACGACCACGACCTATAATCCGCTTCGAAAAATGGATTCGTCACGGATTGCTCCCTCCGAAAACGACCTGTTCCTGCGCCGTCAGGTCATACGCGGATATGTACATGACGAAGCGGCTGCCTTTCAGGGAGGCGTTTCGGGTAATGCCGGACTGTTCTCGTCGGCAACCGACCTGGCAAAGGTTGCGCAACTCTACCTCAATGACGGGATATATGGCGGCGAAAGGTATCTCTCCACCAAAACCTGCAAACTATTTACCGCGAGCAAGTCGCCGACAAGCCGCAGGGGATTGGGTTTTGACAAGCCGGATACGAAAAACCTTTCTGCGTCGCCATGCGGACTTCTGACCCCCCAATCCGTTTACGGTCATACAGGTTTTACCGGAACCTGTTTTTGGATAGACCCGGACAACAACCTGTTTTTCATCTTCCTTAGCAACCGCACATTCCCGTCAAGAATCAACTCGCAATTATTCTCGCTTAACATTAGAACCCGCATACAGGATGCTATTTATCAAGCGCTTGAATAACTCAGTTAAATTTCTTATTGAGAATTATATGCAGCAAAAAACCCAAAATAATCAGGCATAATCCGATAAGTAAATACTTGTTATCACTAAAATCGGATAATGCGGGAATCACTAAAATTCCTACGCCAATGAGGAGGGTAATACCTCCCAAAGCTTTCATTAATGTGTTCATTTTATTAATATTAATAATTATGTGCGCTATTTTAAAGGCACAAATAAAGCAATAAAAAACCGATTTGAAAAATTTTTCAACAAAAAAATGATGATTGTGACTTTTTTTATGTAAGTTTGCACCTGTTAAAGCAAGCGATTATGTTGCGGATATTATATAAAGTATACTTTTGGTCGATTGCCACGCCTATTTTTGTGGTGGCGACATTTTTGACTGCGACAACCGTTATCATCGGTTGCCTGCTGGGAGGAGAGCGTTTTTTCTCCTATTATCCCGGAATGATTTGGTCGCGAATAGCGTGTATTTTGACATTATGCCCCGTCAAGGTCAAAGGGCGGGAAAACATTCAACGCAATAAATCCTACGTTTTTGTTTCCAATCACCAGAGCGCTTACGATATATTTCTTATCTACGGTTATCTTGGAGCGCCTATCAAGTGGATGATGAAAAAAGGACTGGGTAAAATTCCTTTTGTCGGTCTCGCCTGCCGCATGGCCGGCTTCATTTTTGTCGACTACTCTTCCGCCAGAAACGCTCAAAAAAGCATCATGGAAGCGGAGAAGAACCTTCAGGAAGGAAGCTCATTAATCATTTTCCCGGAAGGCGGACGTACGACCGACGGCAGGATACGCCCATTTAAAAGAGGCGCTTATCAGATTGCGGTCGACCTTCAGTTGCCATTAGTGCCGATTACAATCAATGGAGGCTATAAAGTAATGCCTGCCGGTTCATGGGATATTCGCCCGCATCGCCTTGATATGATGATACATACACCCGTTTTCCCGCACAAAAAAGAGGAGGCTAACAAGGAGAATCTACTGGCGCTTGTAAACGCTACGCAACAGACAATTTATAACGCATTATGGGAAGAATTCAAATAATTATATTTTTTTTCCAAATTTGTGTTGTTTATCAAAAATAAATGCGTTCCTTTGCAGCGTTTTATTTATATTTTATTTTTTATTTTATGAACATTTATGTAGGAAACCTGAATTATCGTGTTCGGGAAAATGATTTGAAATCTGTGATGGAGCGTTACGGAACGGTTGATTATGTTAAAGTTGTCAAAGACCGTGACACTGGACGCTCAAAAGGCTTTGCATTCGTTGAAATGCCGGATGATGAGGATGCAAAAAGAGCGATTGATGAATTGAATGAAAAAGATCTTGAAGGACGCAAAATGGTGGTGAAAGAAGCTTTACCGAGAACATAATTTTTTTTTGTTCAATAACTTGAAAGAAGCTGGCTAAAAAACACCATGTCATTGTTTACCTGCCCTGAATCAAATTAAGGCAATTCGGAAAAACCCACAAACTCCTGATAATTAAATATTTCAGGCAACACCACTTTATATGTGGGTTGACGGACTATTTTAGTCAGCTTCTTTTTGCTATGCAGTTAAGTATAAAATGATTGGAATAAAAGGAATTTTCGCAAACCGTTCCGTTCTCTTTCACACCGGCGTTTTTGCTTATTTGCTACTGATGGGATTTTTATTGAGCGCTGTCAGCGGATTCGTAATTTTGAAGACAGCGAACACTTCAACCGGCATGGAAAACGCATCAGGCATGTCCTTTTACCTCTTGCACGCCACACAATTCTTCTCAAACATTTTTTTATTCTTCTTACCGGCAGCAGGCACAGCCTATTTATGTAGCCATCATCCTGCCGGCTTCCTCAATATGAGAAGAATACCCGACATCAAAGTCGTATTACTTTCGGTTTTGATGTTACTTATGGTATTTCCCCTCATTGACGTCACTACTTACTTTAATGAAAAAATGCGGCTTCCGGAGTTCATGGCGCCCCTTGAAAACTGGATGCGTACAACGGAAGATTTAGCAGCTGGTCTGACAGAAAAAATGCTGTCCGAAGAAGGTGTCATTCCTTTCTTTATAAATATATTAATCATCGGGGTGATGGCCGGAGTGACCGAAGAATTGTTGTTCAGAGGAACGTTATTGACAATCCTACGGGAAAAAATAAAAAATCCGCACGTAGCGATATGGATAATAGCTTCGCTATTCAGCGCCATACATTTTCAGTTCTATGGCTTTATTCCGCGTTTACTTTTAGGCGCTATCTTTGGCTATATGCTCTATTGGAGCCATTCTATATGGATTCCTGTAATAGCTCATTTCCTGAACAATACGATTATCCTTATCGCTAATAAAGCAGGATTTTTTTCGGACATCACCGACAGTTCCATCTTTATCCCGGCAGACCCAAGCCCGAAAGAGTTTATCCTCATCAGCATCATCACAACCGCCGGCCTGATAGGGTTTTATTTTTGCGCGAAAGTGGTGAGAGGGGCGAACGGGCGAACGGGCGAACGGGCGAACGGGTGAACGGGCGAACGGGTGAACGGGCGAACGGGCGAACGGGTGAACGGGTGAACGGGCGAAGGCACGAACGGGTGAACGCATTCGTGCCTTCGTGCCTTCGCCCGTTCCACCTTTTTATATATTCTTCTTGCGTAGTTCAAAGTCGCGTCCTAAATATTTTTCGCGGACAATGGCGTTGTTTGCCAGCTCTTCGGCTGTACCCTGAAACAATACCTTCCCTTCAAACAAAAGGTAAGCGCGGTCGGTGATGCTTAATGTCTCGTGTACGTTATGGTCGGTGATGAGAATACCGATGTTTTTATGTTTTAGCCGGCCTACTATCGTCTGGATATCCTGAACGGCTATCGGGTCAACGCCGGCAAACGGTTCGTCGAGCATAATGAAATTCGGGTCGATGGCAAGGCAACGGGCTATCTCTACCCTGCGCCGCTCGCCGCCGGAGAGACGGTCGCCTAAATTCTTTCGCACCATTTGAAGCCCAAATTCCTCAATGAGGCCTTCCATCTTATCGTGTTGATATTCTTTGGATTTATCGGTCATCTCAAGGACTGCCCTGAGATTGTCCTCTACCGTCATTTTCCGAAAAACAGAAGCCTCTTGTGCCAAATAACCGATTCCCTTACGCGCCCGCTTGTAAACAGGGTAATCGGTAATTTCCAAGTCATCTAAAAAGATTCTCCCGTTGTTGGGCGTAACAAGTCCGACCGTCATATAAAAAGTCGTCGTTTTACCCGCGCCGTTAGGGCCTAGCAGCCCTACGATTTCTCCCTGTTTTACATTGACGGATACATGATTAACTACCGTACGGTTACGGTATTTTTTCACTAAGTCTTCTGTGCGAAGCATCATCTGTTTTTCTTCCATTATTACCCTTCGTTTTCTAAATAAAATGCAAAGATAATATTTTTTTCTTTCATTCGTTTTGCATATTAAAAAGAATGTAGTACTTTTAGCGCCTGAAAGAACGTTTATTTTATTATTAAAAGATTATAACAGCATGGAAAACAGTAAATTAAGAATGGGAATTGTTGGCGGAGGCCTCGATGGCTTCATTGGCGCCATTCATATCCGGGCCGCTTTGATGGAAAATAACATCGAATTGGTGTGCGGATGTTTCAGTATTGACCCTGAAATTGCTTTACAATCCGGGCGACACTATCTGCTGCCCGAAAACAGGATTTACAAGACTTATCACGAAATGTTTGAGAAGGAAGCGTTATTACCTGATAATGAACGCATGCAATTTGTTGTCGTCGTGACGCCCAACCATGTTCATTTTGAACCGGCTGCCATGGCATTAGACAGGGGTTATGATGTTGTGATAGACAAACCGATGACTTTTTCGCTCGAAGAAGCCAAAGCGTTGCAGGAAAAAGTGGAAAAAAGCGGACGCACGCTGGCACTCACCCATGTTTATTCAGGTTATCCCGCCGTAAAAGAAGCGAAAACGCGTATTGCCCGGGGTGATATAGGCAAGGTACGACGCGTATATGTCGAGTATCCGCAGGGGTGGCTTGCCGAACGTATCGAACTGTTAGGCGGTAACAACGCCGGATGGCGCACCGACCCCAAACAGTCGGGTAAGGGAGGATGTGTTGGCGACATCGGTACGCACGCATGGCATCTATGCGAATACGTTACCGGCCTGAAAGTGACGGAGCTATGCGCCGAACTGAAAGCGTTTGTTCCCGGACGTCCTATTGACGACGATGCGGTCGCATTGATGCACTTGGAAAACGGCGCCAGCGCTACACTGCAAGCCACACAAATAGCGATAGGCGAAGAGAACAACCTGAAAATCAGAGTATACGGCGAAAAAGGAGGGTTTGAATGGAACCAGGTTGAGCCGAATACACTGCTTGTGAAATGGCCGGACAAACCGATGGAAATCGTACGGGTAGGAAAAGGATACGCCTACCTCAGCGACTTTGCCAAATGGAACATCCGCACGCCGGGAGGACATCCGGAAGGGTTTATTGAAGCATTCTCTAATATTTACCGCAACTTTACATTTACCGTAAAAGCGATTGCTGCAGGCGAAACGCCTACGACAGAGATGACTGATTTCCCGACTGTATACGACGGTGTGCGTGGCCTGCAATTCATCGAAACGATGGTTGCCTCCGGTTATTCTAATGAACAAAAATGGGTAAAATGGGTCGAGTAAAAGGAAACGAAGAAAAGAAAAAAGGGATTAAAAAATGGATATTCCTGGCAGGTTTATTCATCGGTATAGCTTCGTTTATAACATTCTATCAGGTATCCGTCTATCTTTCAAGCAATGAATCGTGCTCGATTTGCCATGTACATCCGCATGTCGATAAGTCATGGAAACAATCGGTGCATGTCAACAGCCGGAGCGGCGTCATCACCAATTGTGTAGACTGTCATCTACCGCCGAAAAACCAGACATGGAACCATTATTCGGCCAAAGTAAAACTCGGACTAAAAGATTTATGGGGTTATCTTGTAAAAGACACCGCGAGCTTCGAATGGGACTTGAAATCGGAACTCGAATTTGCTGTCAAATATATACCCAACTCATCGTGTAAGGCGTGTCATGCAAACCTCTTTCCAGCAGGCATACAGGATGATGCAATCATATCCCACCTGTATTACGAGGAAAACGAGAAAAAACTCAATTTACAATGTATAAGCTGTCACTTGGATGCCGGACATTACAACCCGAACTATACACACGGGCGGATGACGGGGATCAAAGGATTTGACGCCGGCACTTCATCGGGACCCAAATTTGAAGCCTCAACCGTTGTCACCTCCTTCGAAAACTACATCGAACAGGTACCCGGTACTTCTCAAACAATCAGCATGGTAGCAATACCGGGAGGTACATTCAAAATGGGAAGCGACAGTAAAGAACCCTTCCACAAGGAAGATGAAGCGCCTGTACGTGATGTGACCGTAAGCCCGTTTTTCATGTCGGAAATTCAGGTCACCTGGGATCAGTACTGGACTTTCATTAGCCAAACGATGAGCGAAGGACGCACCCCACCCGAAGTGATCTATGAAAATAACACCCGACCCGACCTCGACGCAGTATCCGGGCCTACGTCGCCTTATGGCAATCCCGATCAGGGTTGGGGAATAGGCCTACAACCCGCTATCACCATGACACACTATGGAGCTGAGACATTCTGTCAATGGCTGTCGCTCATCACCGGAAAGAAATATCGTCTGCCAACCGAAGCCGAATGGGAATATGCAGCCAGAGGCGGTACCGAAACACCCTATTTCTTTGAAGGGAATCCGAAAGATTATTCCGACCATGGTTTTATGCGCAGGTTTTTTGCCGCAAAGACGGAAATCATCAGCGATTATGTGATTTACCGGAAAAACAGTAATAACCGCACCCACGAACCTGATATGGTCAAACCGAATCCTTTCGGGTTAAAAAACATGTTCGGCAACGTATGGGAATATTGTGCAGACAAATATTCGGCAAAAGCATACAGTAAAACCGGCCTGAGCGTTACCGACCCACTCGAAACCGAAGGCGATGAATATGTGATACGCGGAGGATTTTACAATTCCGACGCCGCCGATTTACGCTCGGCAGCAAGGGGTTATACCGATCACAACGATTGGATAAAAACCGACCCGCAACAACCTAAAAGTATTTGGTGGTATACCGATATGAAGGGGATTGGTTTCCGTATCATCTGCGAACCCGACCCGTCAATCATACAATAAAAAAACGAGAAAATGAACTTATCAAAAATTTTAAAAAATTAAACATTATGGAAAAAAACAGTATTAGTAGAAGGACATTCCTCAAAAGTTCCGCATTTGCAGGAGCGGCAGGAATGGTAGGAACAGGCAGCGCTGCCGGTTTGTTAACATCATGCCAGCAAGCCGAAACAGGGCCGAAGTATACCCCAATCAGAGAACCGGGTTCGTATTATGTACCTGGTTTAGAAGGAGTTGAAGCCGAAGGAAGAGAGTTGAAAGTAGGACTTGTCGGCTGTGGCGGACAAGGTACCGGCGATTTGCAGAATCTACTTCGCGTTACAAATAATGTGAAGGTTACTGCGCTGGGCGACACCTTCATAGATAGACTTAATACCGCTGTTGAAGCTGTCAAGAAAATTAAAGGCTATGAAGTGCCTGAAAACAGTCGCTTTATCGGAATAGACGCTTACAAACAAGTGATCGACAGCGGAGTTGATGCTGTCATGTTAGTTACGCCACCATTTTTCCGTCCCGCTCATTTCCAATATGCCGTTGAAAAAGGGAAACATGTCTTTATGGAAAAACCGCTCTTTGTCGATCCGGCAGGTTATCGTTCGATAATAGCTACTACAAGGCAACTACAGGCCAAGAACCTTGCTGTTATTGTAGGTACGCAACGCCACCATGAACCTCCTTATGTTGAAGGATTCCAGCAAGTTATGAATGGTTTGATCGGCGATATAACGGGTGGAGCCGTTTATTGGAATCAAGGACAGCTTTGGTTTAGACAACGTGAACAAGGTTGGAGCGACTTGGAGTGGATGATTCGCGACTGGGTCAATTGGACCTGGCAATCAGGCGACCACATTGTTGAACAACATGTTCACAATTTAGATGTATTTACATGGTTTAGCGGATTGAAACCGGCTAAAGCAAACGGCGTTGGCGCACGCCATCGTCGCGTCACAGGCGACCAATTCGACTGTTTCAGCATTGACTTCACAATGGAAAACGGCATTCACGTTCAAAGTATGTGTCGCCAAATTAATGGCTGTGCAGGACCGGTTACCGAATTTATTCAAGGAACAAAAGGGTCATGGACACCTCATGTAATAAAAGACCTCAAAGGCGAAGAAATCTGGAAGTATGACGCAGACGCTGCCAAAGAAAAATATAAAATCACACAGCCTAACCAATTGGAATTACAAAACTGGGTCAATCTCATACGCGCGGGTAAATTTATAGATCAAGCATCTGAATTAGCTGTTTCAAACATGATGGCGCTCATGGGACGCGAGGCAGCCTACACCGGAAGGGAAGTTACCTGGGAAGCTATGACCGCCTCAGATATGGACTTAACGCCTCCCGAACCCTTATCACTAACCGGTAAAATGGATATGACAAGATATTCCGTTCCCGTTCCGGGTAGCGCTAGCGCAGGAAGAAGAGGAGGTTAATATAACAAACATTAACAATATGACTCTTAATAGAAGGAATTTCATCAAGGCTTCAATCGGTAGTATGGCGGTGGCATCGTTAGCGACGACTACTGGTTGTGCCTCGGGTAATGACAGTTGCTGCGCAACCGGCAGTAAAAGTTGTCTTCCGTACAACCCGAATGCCCAACTGAATATCTCGTTTCAGGATGGGACATTACAGGGAGATTCGCTTAATAGCAAACTCGACATAATGGAAAGTATCGGAGTGAACGGCCTTGAAGTTGGTGGACGCGGATTGGGGAACAGGGTAGATGAACTAAAGAAAGCTTTGGAAGGCCGTAACATCAAAATCAACGCAATTTGTGCAGGTTTCAGAGGTTTCATGCTGTCCGAAGACGAAAATGTCCGTAATGAATGTCGTGATACGATGCGCGAAATAATAGTTGCAGCCGGAGCATTAGGTTCAACCGGCGTTATTATTGTTCCGGCTTTCAATGGTCAAAAGCCTGCTATGCCACATACCCGGGAGACTCGCGATTTCCTCTGTCAATGGTTCGACGAACTCGGAAAATTTGCAGTCGAAAACGGTACGACAGTGATACTTGAACCGCTCAACCGCGGTGAGGCGCACTATCTGCGCCAAGTGGCCGACGCCGCGTCGCTTTGCCGCGACATCAACAATCCCGGTATTAAATGTATGGGCGACTTCTGGCACATGACGCACGAAGAGACGTCGGATATGGGCGCTTTTATCTCAGCAGGCAACTATTTACAACATGTACATATTGCCAGTCGCAAACGACGCCTGATGCCGGGCGAAGATGGAGAAGCCGATAATTATGTAGAAGGGCTACGTGGATTGAAAATAATTGGTTACGACAAGTACATCAGCTTCGAATGCAATAGTCGTGCGGAAGACCGCAACGCCTCCGCCATCGCCGCCGTCGAACTGATTCGTAAGCAATGGGAAGAAGCATAATTGCTTCGGTTTTTTTACTTAAAAATTGAATGAGTGGGGCGGTTTTTTTTACTGCCTTACTCATTCTTGTTTTCACCTGACCAAAATAAACGAGTTTATTTTGTATTGCACTCGATTTACGCTATATTTGCAGCGTAAAAAAATACTGTAATATGGAACAGTTCAAAAAAATACCCTACGCCTTAACAAATTTCGATAAGATAAGGACGGAAAATTATCTTTATGTTGACAAGACGCGTTTTATAGAGCGTCTCGAAAATGAAGTGACGGAATATCTGTTTCTGATCCGTCCACGAAAATTCGGGAAAACACTATTTACTTCTGTTTTAGAGCATTATTATGATCTCCGTTTCGTCGACAAGTTTGAAGAATATTTTGGCGATTTGTATATCGGACAACATCCTACCGCCAAGCGAAATAGCTATTTCGTGTTAAAATTCAATTTTTCGGGATTAGATACTTCCGACATCGAAAGTTTCAAGATTTCATTTACGGAATCCATCAGAAGCGATATCGATTCTTTCTTGACAGCACACCGTTACATTTTCAAAAATGTAGTTGATCTAAAAAAAGAATTGTCGCAAAGGAGTACTGTCAAAACATATATAAATTATGCATTAGACATTATAGAGAGTTACGGCAAAAAAGCATACGTAATCATTGACGAATACGACCATTTTGCCAACGACATCATCGCCAAAGGAACGCCGTTAGCCAAAAACCAATATCAGGAAAGCGTTTGGGCAAACAGTATTACCAAAGATTTTTACGAAACCTTGAAAATAGCTTCCGAATCGGTTGTCGACAAGATTTTCGTAACCGGCATCACCCCTATTATGCTCGACGACCTAACAAGCGGTTTCAATATCTCGAACAACCTGTCGCTTGAATTGGAATACAACGAAATATTAGGTCTCACCCGCTCAGAAGTAGAATGGGTCATGGATCAGATCGGTTTAGACAGGTCGTTGATATGCGTCGATATAGAACAAATGTATGACGGCTATCTGTTTCATGACCAAGCTCCCCATCAATTATTTAATTCCACAATGATTTTTTTCTTTTTCCTGGGGCTTTTGAGAAACGGGAAAAATATACGATATCTGATTGATGATAATCTGAAAACCGACTACGGCAGAATCCGTAACCTGATTATCAGGCATAATAACAAGGAAAAACTCAGGTCTCTGGTTGAAAACAATTTCGTCGAAGGTGAGGTTATCAAGCAATTCTCGATAGAAAGAATACACGAAGATCAAAACTTTTTTTCGCTCTTATTCTACATGGGCTTAGTAACGATAGACAATACCAACCCATTAAACATCGGTTTGAAAATACCGAATTATGCGGTTCAAACCATCTATTGGAAATTTATCGAAGGTATGTTAACCGAAGAATTGGACGGTTTGTCGTTAGATAGCAGCCGGTATCAAAATCCTGTTTACCGCTTGGCTTACGAAAACGACTACCAACCATTTTTTAAATATTTCAGCGAGCGAATCGTCCATTACCTGTCGAACCGTGATTTGCAGGAAACAGTTGAAAAAGACATTAAATTTTTACTTTTAACCCTGTTTTTCCAAAGCAATTATTATCTGCCGTTTTCCGAACTTGAAAATTCGGAAGGTTATACGGATATATACCTGCGCCGCAGCCACCTTCATCCGGGCGCTATCTCTGAATGGGTGTGGGAGATCAAATATGTGATGCAACGGGATGCCAAAAAGAAAAGTATCATAAATGCTAAGAAAAAAGAAGCCATCGTGCAGTTACAGCATTACAAAAACTCCAACTTCTTTAAGAATAAAACCGATGTGCGGTTTCTAAGCATCGTTTTTATCGGTAAAAAAGACTATGTAATAGAAGAAATTAATGAAAATTCGTAATTCAGGATTTTTTTAAAATCATACGAAGAAGAGAAAGCATTGCTCTCAACTTGCACTATATTTCGTCAAAAAACAGAATATAGGCGGCGTTTCGGACATAAAAAAAAGCGAGCTTTTTTTGTATGTCTCTCAACTTGCACTATATTTGTGGGCTGAAAAGAACGATATTGCAATGGTAAGCAAAAAAAATGTAATTTATGAAATCTCGTAATACGCTGATATTCATAGTTGTTATCTTGGGTTTTTTAGGAGGGATAAGCTTCCTGTTTCCGAGAGAAGGCGTCGATATCGGGATACGGAAGTTATATTTTCCGGCTATCGAAGATTTCGTAAATAGCGGCAATAGCTCATCTATGGCGCTTGAACACTTAAAAGCGATGGAAGAAGAACTTCGCTTGCAACGTTACCGCGATTCGCTACATACCGATTCGCTCTTTACCGATTCGCTCGCTCATTATCTCACTTTTTTCGGAAATAGTCCTACTCGGATTTATATGCCTGACAATGACCCTGATTTCCTGAATGATTTTTTTGCCGATTTGGATAGCTGTCGCGAACGTGGCGAAATAGTCAGGATACTTCATTACGGCGGTTCGCAGATAGAAGGCGACCGGATTACAGGCTACCTCCGCCAACATTTGCAGGAAATATTTGGCGGCGTCGGACCCGGGTTACTTCCGGCTGTGCAACCTATTCCATCCATATCAGTAGAACAAACGTCGTCAGGCAATATCAGACGGTATACGGTGGCAGGTATGCATCAAAACAAGGCATCGCATAACCGGTATGGGGCATTAGGGCAAATAGGAGCGGTGGATGGGCAATGTTTTATCTCTGTCAGTGCGCGAAGAAATGCGTTTGAGAATGTGAAGGGATTTCAAACAGTCCGGTTATTTGTGGGCGCCGACAGCTATTTCACAGCCCGCCTGACCCTTCAGGGAAAAGAGCCGTTGGAAGCTACTGTCATCGACGACACCTCCCCTGTTAAAGCATATACATGGAAGTTGCCTGCTCCGACAAACAGTTTTTCGTTGCGTACATCGGGGACAGGCGAAATTTACGGGATAGCCGCAGATGGAACTTCGGGAGTAGCCGTTGATAATATTCCTTTCCGAGGCAGCGCAGGTACTTTTTTCAATACCATGGACCAGCGGACAATGAGCGCCATGCTTCGACACCTGAACGCCCGTCTGTTTATTTTACAGTTTGGCAGTAATGCAGTGCCCTCGATTTCCGGTAAAAACGGCATCGAGTATTATTGCGGCAGTTTGGAAAAACAGATTAACTGGCTGAAAAATTGTTATCCCGAAGCGAAAATCCTGCTCATAGGGCCGTCGGATATGTCAACCAAAGTAGATGGCGTATTGACAACCTATCCGCTACTCGAGCCTTTGATTGAAGCCATGAAAGAGATAGCCGTACAAAATGGGGCGGCTTTCTGGAATATGTATGAAGTAATGGGCGGCAAAAACTCAATGATTGAATGGGTTCGCCATTCACCATCGTTAGCCGCAACAGACTATGTCCATTTTTCGACAAAAGGAGTGGAACGGATTACTTCGCTATTATGCGAGACGTTAATGGTATACTATGATTACTACCGTTTTATTAACAATAAAGATAGCTTGAAATGCGAAGAAACGCCCTCATCGGATTATTGATCGTCATATACCTGCCCTTGCAGGCGCAACGAACAAAATCGGACATCCAACCCGTTGAAATACCCAAATACCGGTTTATCAATTACAAGCAAAACACGATACAGATCCCGGGAAATGATTCCACACGTCTTGACCGGTTTTTTCAAAAGTTAGATACCTTGTTAGAGACCGGGGAGGGACGGATTAATATATTACATATTGGAGGTTCTCACGTTCAGGCAGATATGTTTTCGCACCAGGTACGCCGGAATTTAGACCGGGTGAACGGCGATATCAGAACGCCACGCGGATTAATATTCCCGTATTCCGTTGCTAAAACCAATAATCCCACCAATTACAGGGTGACCTATTCCGGGAAATGGGATAACGCCCGTAATGTTCAGAAAAACAGGACAATGCCTTTGGGGATGACCGGCATAGCCGTTTACACCCAAGACCCGTTGGCAAGAATCAATATAAACCTCAATGCGGAAGAATACCGTCGCTGGGAATTTACGAAACTCCGTCTGCTGGGTTATGAGGAAGACGACAACGAAGATGTAACCCCTGTACTTTATTGTAACAATGATACCATAAACGGATATTTTGATTTTTTCACAAAAACTTACCTTTTCGATTTGACCGAACCAAGTGATACATTCAGCATCGGCTTTATTCAAACAGGTAAAACGCCGCGCACCTTTGTTGTTCACGGTTTTATTCCCGAAAAAGAAACACCGGGTATTGTGTATCATGCCATTGGCGTAAACGGCGCTTCAGTACCATCCTATTTGGAGTGCGAAATCTTTGAAGACGAACTGCATTTATTGAATCCCGACTTGATGATTTTCGCCATTGGCATCAATGACGCCGCATCGAAAGATTTTACGGAAGAATCGTTTCTTCTGAACTACAGAGAGTTGATAGAAACTATTGAACGCGTCAATCCCGATTGCGCCTATCTTTTTATCACTAACAACGATTCGTTTCGCAGGATTTCGCGTAACAACTACCGTGTCAATCCCAACGGTACGGTTGCCCGGAAGGTTTTCTACCGGTTAGCAGAAGAACATCAGGGAGGCGTCTGGGATTTCTTTACGCTGATGGGCGGACTGCGTTCCATGCAGCAATGGCAAACAGCCGGTCTGGCAAAAGTCGACAAGGTACATTTCACGCGCAACGGTTATCTAATAATTGGCGATATGCTTTACAATGCGTTGGTCGAATATTATAAATCGAGATGAAACACTTTTTCACATTCAACGCAGAGACCCCCCTTATATTCACCCAGATTTATTTTTGGGTTTTCTTTACGGCTGTATTTCTGGGATTGGTATTGCTGCAAAGGAAAATTGCCTGGCGTAATGCTTTTCTTTGTTTCGCCAGTCTGTTTTTTTATTACAAGACAAGCGGACTTTTCGTGCTTATTTTATTCTTTACCACGATTTTCAATTTTCATCAGGCAAAATTTATCGTCCGTTCGAGCACGGAAAATCGGCGTAAAATCCATTTACTGATAGCCTTAGCAGTCAATTTATTTTTTCTCTGTTATTTCAAATACGCCTATTTTGTGACAGACATGCTCAATCAACTGCTCGGATTGAATATGCGTATCTTCGATGCTTTTGCATGGTTGGGGAATATGCTTGCTGGGCGGGAGCGTTTTAATGTCACCGCTATTTTACTGCCGGTGGGGATATCTTTTTTCACTTTTCAGAATATCAGTTATATCATGGATGTGTTCCGAAAAAAGGTCGAGCCGGTGAAAAAAATCTGGAATTTCGCTTTTTACGTTACTTTTTTTCCGGGGTTAGTAGCTGGTCCTATTGTCCGCGCATACGAATTTATTCCTCAAATATATAAGCCTTACTTTCTAAGCCGAAAGCAGTTCGGCATAGCTGTTTTCTGGATTCTCAACGGTTTGGCTAAAAAGATTATTCTGAGCGACTACATAGCTGTCAACTTCGTAGACCGGATATTTGAAAACCCGACGATGTATTCGGGTTTTGAGAATCTGACAGCCCTGTTTGGTTATTCGTTGCAAGTCTATGCCGATTTTTCAGGTTATACCGATATTGCCATCGGGGTGGCTATGTTGATGGGGTTCTATTTACCTAAAAATTTCAATTCACCATACAAGGCGACCAACCCCGGCGATTTCTGGAAACGCTGGCACATCTCGCTTTCACGCTGGCTAAAAGATTATTTATACATCCCGTTAGGCGGTAACCGGAACGCCTCCTTTGCCACCTATGCCCTCATAATTTCCTTCGGCGTCATTGCCGGTATCCTTTCAGGAAGCATTTGGGTAGGTCTCACCCTTTTTCTATTGACAGGCCTCATCGTCTATCTAAGCTATGCCTTCCCGCAATCAAGAAAAATAATCAACACCAACCTGAACCTGATGAACACCATGTTGATAGGCGGCCTGTGGCATGGTGCAAGCTGGAATTTTGTGATATGGGGCGGACTGAACGGTCTCGGTATTGTGCTTTATAAGTTTTGGGGAAAATGGCGCTGGAGTACGCGGATAAGTATTCTTTCAGCGTCTACCGTCATTGTTATCCTGTTGCGTACGCTTTACCCATCCCCCCTACTGAACATCGCCGTTGTCTGGCTATCCGTTATTTTGGCAGGAAATGTTATTCAGATGACCTGCAATTACCTTTGCAGAATGAAAACCCCCACAAAAACGTCATTGCGAGGAGTTCCCATGCAGATGGGGAAGCAATCTATATTTTCGTCCGCCTGGGCTATTTTACAGACCTTCGTTTTCATCACCTTCACCCGTCTATTTTTTCGCTCAGGTTCCAATTTAGACCCTGTCGAAGCGAACCAAACCGCCTGGTCAACAGCCAAGAACATGGTAAACCGGATCGGCGGCTCATGGGATGTTTCGCAGATTGGCAGTATGATTTACGAATACCGTGCTGTTTTTTCGCTGATCGTTCTGGGTATGATAATCCACTGGCTCCCTGAAAATATCAAACGCCGCTACCGCTTGATATTCGCAAAACTGCCCTTACCTGCTATGGCGCTGATAATCGTACTATCCATTTTCGTCATCTACCAATTCGTAACCGCCGATTTACAAGCATTTATCTACTTCCAATTCTAACTCTCCATAACACAAATTAGCATAAAATGAGAAAGATGAAAGTATAGCCATCGCAAAAGATGAAGCGTTGACATTTTTAGCTCAAGAAAGAGAGAAGATAATGCGAATGAGTCATCAAGAGGCATTAAAAGAACTTATAAAAGTTCACAAAATCGAAAGTAAAATTAAAATTATTAATGAAGTTTCCGACAATAATTTATTTACAATAAGATGAAGATTGACAGGTTTATAAATCAAATCATTGAAGGCAATTGCGTTGAGGTAATGAAAAATTTCGATGATGAAGTAATTGATTTAACAGTGACTTCGCCTCCATACGATGATTTAAGAAATTATAAAGGGTTTGTATTCCCTTTTGAAGAAATTACCGGGGAATTATATAGAGTTACCAAAAAGGGCGGAGTGGTTGTATGGATCGTTAATGATGCAACAATAGACGGTAGTGAGACGGGGACAAGTTTTATGCAGGCTTTGCATTTCAAAGAAACAGGTTTTAATCTTCATGACACAATGATTTTTCGTAAGATAAACCCTATTCCTCAAATTTACCGCAAACGATATAATAATGAGTTTGAATTTATGTTTGTTTTCAGCAAAGGCCCTGTAAAGACACATAATCCATTAATGACAAATTGCTTACATGCAGGATTGGAACTAAATGGGACTACATATAAAAATTTCTCAAAAAATGATCAGGTTAGGGAGAAAATGGCAAAACCTGTAAAAGATAAAAAAATTAGAGGTAACATTTGGGAATATGTTGTTGGCAAAAAACAGGAAGACCAGGAAGCAAAAGACCACCCTGCACCATTTCCATGTGGATTAGTCAGGGACCATATTTGGTCATGGACTACCCCTGGTGAGATAGTTTTTGACCCGATGTGCGGAAGCGGAACAACTGCAAGAGTTGCTTGTGAAATTGGAAGAAAATACATTGGAATTGACATCAGTCCGGAATATTGTAAAATTGCAAGACAACGAATAAAGCTAATCGAAAGTAAACCGAATTTATTTGCTGCTGAAGAATTTGAAAAAGAAAAGTATAGTAATCCTGACGAACAGGTACGCACCCTTTTGTAGTTATTCATCTCTTCAATAAATGCGTCGGTTGATTAGACCTTTTAATTTAACCACGCAAGAACGTATAAGTAAATAAAGCTATTATAATAAAAAATGAATATTATGCAAACAAGAAATGACGTCACGGACATTAGCGCAGAGATGGATTCCTTGTATGGGAAAGTAGGTACTCCCGAGCGAGAACAATTCCGCAAAGAAGCATACGCACACTATTTTGGGAAAATTTTGCATGATGCAAGAAAAAGTGAGAAGATAACCCAAAAAGAACTTGCTAATCGTATCGGGGTAGATAAATCTTATATTTCAAAAATTGAAAAAGGAGTTATCGAACCCGGTATCGTCACATTTTACCGTA
>Ga0099364_10002787_pt1 | contig 27657 bp, 20 predicted proteins | sample TergutTh196P3_FD_73070 | JGI IMG/M metagenome (GOLD analysis project Ga0099364, IMG submission 73070) | Microcerotermes parvus P3 segment gut microbial communities from Pointe-Noire, Republic of the Congo - Th196 P3 | ecosystem: Host-associated > Arthropoda: Insects > Digestive system > Gut ... | reverse complement strand
GAAATTCGCATCCCCCTTAATTTCTGCAATATATGCAGGGCTTACATTACCAGAGAGGATTATTTCTTTTTTGCATTGCAGCAAGGCAGTAAATGCCAAAAGAAAATGCCAGCAATCTTCACAATACAAAAACCATCTATCGCCTCCTGCCGATTCAATCTCCTTTCGCAGAATAGATGTTCCTTTAAGAAAATCTCCCCAGGTTTTATAAATACCTTCAGTCCATGTGCCTTCGTAACACATAACATGAGATAGGTTTCTAGATTTTTTATTAAAAGATGATATAGAGACGGCTTGGGGTATCTTTTTATGCACAATTTTTCTTACAATGTATTCACCGGCAAACAGCAATCCCATAAGGGCCATAAAAACACCGGAGTTATAAACAACCCATATTACATCAGAACCGGAAAAAACAGTCCATGCCGCTATGCTTCCGTTTATAAAGAAGAAAACTATCCACATAACTGTTACCTTATAACAATATGCGGCTATTTTTTTTTCACCTAGTGATTTTGGAATTGATTTATCTATAAGAATCGCAAAACGGTAAATCATCGAAGGCGGTTGGAAAAGGGTTATGCCAAAAGTATATATAAGTATTATATTCATCAATACGGGAGAGAATTTAAGTACCGTGTTAGTATTGATAATTAGGCCTAAAACCCCCATAACCAAAAAGAGAAGGGAATTCCAGATATTTAAACCGAATTTTTTATCGCTTTTTTTTGAAATTCTGATAACAAATTCAATTAACGCAAGAGCTATGATACAAAGAGAAAATACCCGTATAGGAATTTCCAAAATTATCAAAAATAAAAAAACAAGAATTGGATACACTGCCAATATGGCATTAAACAATATGCTAAAAATACTTTTGAACTTATCGCCCATTTTTCTCATTAAACATTATTTTTTAATTTCATTTTATTTCTTTTGCAATTTCTATATAAGCTGCCAGGGCATCAACTGAAGCAAAATGTTTTCTATTTTCGTCAGCTTTTTCTGCAGAAAATCTGATGCCAAATTTCTTTCTTAAAGCTACACCTAATTCCAAGGCATCAATTGAATCCAAACCCAAGCCTTCTCCAAAGAGCGGCTCAGAATCAACAATATCCTCTGGCTTGATATCTTCAAGCTCCAGAGCATTAATAATAAGTTCCTTAATTTGCAATTTTAAATCATCCATAATGGCATATTTTAAATAAAAACAAAAATAATGTCAATGGCTTCTATTGACAAATATGCCAATCCTTCACATAATCAAGCATATATGCGTAAAATAAGGTGCTTTTTCTGTTTCTCTGTTTACGTTGTATGCATTATTTCATGTGCCTCAACTGCCAGAAAAGATACATTAAAAGATATACTATATGTAGATATTACAGACAGCTCAAAATTCGTTTTACTGCCGCCGCAAGGAATTGAACAGGACATGGATATGGCCCAGTTTTTATCTGCCGAATTCAGGGGTCATAATTTTTTCTTAAATGCTTGGGTAAAGGCAGATGAAAATGCAATAGAAATGGTTTTATTTAATGAGTTGGGCGCAAGCATTGGAGAGCTTTCTTACAGTAACGGCGAAGTTCATTTCTCATCGGATGTTATTCCAAAGTCTTTTATACAGTACATTAAACCGGAAAATATTATAGCTGATTTTCAACTTTGCTTCTATGATCCGCTTCTATTAAGCAAGTCACTTGGAGACAGCGGTCTTGTTTTAGAAATTAATAATGGCAACCGCCGTATTTTAAGCGGAAATGATATTATAATCGAGATAAACAAAACGGAGAATTCTGTAAAACTGGTTAATAATTTGCGAGGATACTCTTATACTCTGGAAGGAAATTTTCATGAATAGATACAGTAAAATATTATTCCTGTGTCTTTTTTTTGTATTTTCTTACCTTTGGGCAGAGGAAGATGTTTTCCAGCATCCGCTGATGGGGCAGACCATAAATACTTTCAATGCAACCTGTGCAAACCTTGCAGAAAAACCCATTGTTAAAGGAAATTTTTCACAGGAAAAATACCTAAACCGCTTTGATAGATCGCTTCTTTCTTCAGGTAATTTTATAATTGCAGCAGAAAAAGGTATGGTTTGGGAAACCTTACAGCCTTTTCCATCTACAATGATACTGGGAAAGGGTTTTATTATGCAGTCAAGACCTGACGGGCGAAAATCTATTTTAGGCAATCAAGGAAACGAAACCTTTACACAAATGGCTAATCTTATTAGCTCGGTATTTTCAGGCCATAGTCAAGGGCTTTTGGAAAACTTTGAAGTTTATTTTTTAGGCAGTGTTTCTAATTGGAATATGGGGCTAAGGCCCAGGGACAGCATAATTGCTTCCTTTGTTATGAAAATAACAATGACAGGTGATTCCGCAATACGATCTATCCGGATATTCGAACAAAACGGCGATGTTATTACGTATAAATTGTCAAACCTAAGTTATCCGACAGTGCTTAACGATCATGAAAAAGCTTTTTTTTCAGTTCCATAATTTAATGCTTCAACGGAAGAATAGCATCTTCCTTAAGCTTTGGTTTGTTTTTCATTTGGGCATCCCGGCTCTTTTGGGTCTGTCATTATTTTTTGCACCCCCGCTGCGTTTAAGCACCCAGCTTATGGATTTGCTTCCGGACAGAGACATGCACAAGATTGCTGAAGCGGACAACATTCTTACAGAAAAAAACAGCCGTGAAACAGTTATCCTTTTTGCATCCCCCGTATTTGAAAAAGCTAAAAATACGGCTGTTTCTTTTTATAACGAATTTAAAAATGCTGCAGGGGTTGACAGCGCCTCTCTTCTTTTTGATTCCCATGCTATCGCAGAAATTGCTGAATATTTCTACAAATACCGTTTTGTAATTGCCGGGAAAAACACCATTGAATTGCTGGAATCGGGCAATACGCAAGAAATTGCCATGGATGCTTTGGCTTCTGTTTATGGAGCATTTAACTATATTCCGCTTGATAATATCGACAAAGACCCTTTTCTTCTAACAGAAAGACGGATGAAAGAATTTCTTTCATCGTCTTTGCTTGCGGGCGGAAACCTTGGCATTAAAGAAGATGTTTTGTCGGTCCAAAATGATGGGATTTGGTATGTTATCCTACGAATGGCACTATCTTCCGGGGCGGTTTCTGTTTCTAATATTACCAACAGTATCATCGGGGATGTTTATTCCGCTGCAAGGTTGATTAAAGAAAACGAACCGGAACTGGAATTGTATTTTTCCGGGTTCCCTTTTCACAGTTACGAAAGCGCTTCCAGTGCGGAAAAAGAAATTTTTATTCTAAGTACTATTTCACTGGTTTTTATCCTTTTGCTTTTTTTTATTATTTTCCGTTCGCCCATTCCTGTCATTTTTTCTATACTGGATGTTTTAATCTCTTTGGTGCTGGCAACAACTGCCGTTTTTTTATTTTTTAGGGAAATTCATGTTTTTACATTTATTTTTGGCACCACCTTGATAGGAATTTGCGTAGATTATTCTATTCATTTTTTTATTCAATGGAAAGGAAATGCTAAATTAAAAAACGGATTTGAAATTCGCTCTTTGATATCCAAGAGTTTGATAATGTGTTTTTTATCTACGACAATTTGTTTTTTTTCTATTCTTTTTACACCTTTCCCCATTTTTAAACAGTTTTCAGTTTTTACCATTGTAGGGCTTGTTAGTTCTTTTCTTACCGCCTATTGCATCTATCCGCTGTTAAAACTGCCGGACGAACGTAAAAGGCAGCTTAAACTTCCAAATGTAAAAAAAATTTCAATACCTCCTGCACTAAGAATAATTATTGTTTTGGTTTTGGCAGTAATCTTTATTGTTATTCTTTACTTTAATCCCCAAGGCATTAAAATAAAAACTGATTTAAATTCTCTTTACACAATGTCGCCTTTCCTTGAGGAGTCGGAAAAAAAGGCTGCTATGGTTCTGGATCATGGCTCTTCACCCTTTTATTTTATCGTTTCTGGCAGCAGTGCCGAAGAAACCCTAAAGAACGAAGAACAGCTTACTCTGCGGTTGGAAGAAGAAATCGCCAGAGGTAATCTAAGTTCATTCATGGGAACTTCAATGTTTGTCCCTTCGTTAGAACAGCAAGAAAAAACCTATAAAGCCATGAACGCGCTGCTGCCTCTCTCTGGCTTGCAGTATGAAAACCTTGGGTTCCCGCCAGAATATGAAGAAATGTTTTATGAAGAATTCGCTGCCACAGAAATTTATTGCCTCCCCGAAGATGTAAGTTCCTGGGCGGAGGTTTCTAATCTTTGGATAGGTGAAATAAACGGGTATTATTATTCTTGCGTGTTTCCTTTTCATACTAAAGATTCAGGTGTATTTAAATCTATTGCAGATGAACATGATTTTTTGTATTTAATCAATAAAGAAGAAGATATAAACCGCGATTTAGATACCCTTACAAGGATTATTGTATTGTTATTTTTTATAGCTTTTTTTATTATTGCTGTTATAATTTTTATTTTTTATCCTTTGAAAGAAAGTATAAAAATTTGCATAACTCCTGTTTTGGCTGTCATTGCTGTTTTGGCTGTACTGGCTGTCAAAAAAATACCTTTGGGGTTTTTACCCATTTCTGCCCTTGTTTTGGTTTTTGGCTTGGGGATTGATTTTATTATTTTCATGTCCGGCAGCAAAAACGGAAAAGACAAAAGACTTGTGCGTTCTGCGGTGTTTTTATCTTTTTTTAGTACCTGCCTTTCATTCGGCATTTTAACTTTTAGCAGCTTTACACCGGTTAATATTTTTGGGTTTACTTTTGCAGTCGGCTTGGCCGCAGCTTTTATATTTACAATGCTTTTGCAAGGAAAGGCAAAAAAGGATCAGCCATCACGGGATCAATGATCCCATGATGGCTGCCTGTCTTATCGTGGGGGTATTTTATTCCTCCGGATTTTCCTCGTCTCCTGGAACCGGCTGGTCTTCTATAATGTCCCATTCATCATCTTCAAACACTTCTTCTACTTCGGGTTTTTCCAGCAAAAACTCAACACGCCTGTTTTTCCATTTTTCATCGGAATTATAATCGGCAACATTGCGGGTTCCGCCCATGCCTATATAATCAAGCCTGTCCCTTTCAACACCGAGGTTTACAAGGAAATCCACAACGGTTTTCGCTCTCTCTTCGCTTAAGGGTTTTAATGCCAGGTTCCACCTGTCCCCTCTTGATTCTTCGTTCTCCCTGGCTCTGGTTCCGGGAGGCGTTGTCGGATTTGCATGGCCTTCTACCAATATTCTATAATCGCTGAATTGCTTTAGAACTTCGGATATACGGGTAAGGATTCTTGTGTTGTTTGCGGATATTTCTTCATCAAGCCCCGCAAAACCGCCTGAGTTGGCAGCAAAGACAATCGAAGGAACAATCACCCTAAGATTTTCTCCTTCCCTATGCACAAGCACGTCTATAAGGATAGGCATTCTTACAGCGGCTACTCCGTCAATTATTTCTCCGTTCACTTCTTCTTGCTGTTCCACAGGCACAATGAAACCTTCTTCATCAATCATCGATTGATGGTAAATATTGGTTACAATAATGCTAAACATGTATTCGGTAGCCGACTGAACCAATTCGCCGGATTCGCTCGAATGGCCGTCCCATGTAATTGTTTGGGGGACTTCTCTGCCGTCTTCCTCCTGAGGAAATCCTTCTTCCCTTAAATACAGCTTATAGGGCAGTTGGGGTTCGCGAATTTCAATGGCCCAGTGATAAATGGGAGAAGCGCTCTGCACGTCTATGTTGATTGTCAGCAGTTGTTCTTCGCCTTCGGGGCTAAAAGGGCTGTAGGGGGGCAGGGGGTTAAAATTAACCGAAACTACCGGTGCCGAAGTATCAGGCGGCTCTTCAGTTGGGGGCGGCGGGGGAGGGGGCGGCGGCGGCGGAGGAGGAGGAGGCGGCGGCGGCGGCTCTTCAACTGGCGGCGGCGGCGGTGTTTTACAGGCTGTCACTACAGATAAAACTCCCAAAACGGCAAAAACCATCAGGATTACCAAAATAAACTTTTTCATAAAAATCTCCTTAGATTTAATATTTTGATGTTATTATAAAAGAAAATGAGATCTTTGTCTATTTCAAATGTAACTATTTTTTATATTTGAGGCTGTCCCAAAACTTCAATTTTTTAGGCAAGCTCACTTTACATAAACAAAATCATAAGTTATAATATATTCCTATATTGGAGGCAAAATGTTTTTTTCCAAATTAAAGATTTCTACAAAATTAATCATTTCAAGCGCAGTCTTTCTAATTCCGGTAGGCGTTATGGTTTTGTTAATATGCACCACCACTATCGAAAAAATTCGAAAAAGTTCGAATGAGATTGAAGGTATTAGCGTAATTGAATCGGCTGTAACTATTTTGCAATATCTGCCTGAATATCTGAATGTTTATCTGGGTTTGCGAAACGGGAATCTAAGTTTTCTGGATGAGAAAATCAGCGATTCCATAAAAACCATGGAAAGAGAGTTAAGGCAATACAGGACAGGGGACAGGGAACTGCCGGATATTTTGTCTGAATGGGATGCTCTAAAGAGAATCGAAATTCATGATGAAGAACTTTACCCGCAGTTTTTAAATTTTTCCCGTTCTATAAAGAATTTGTTGAATTTAATCGGCGAATATTCCAGGCTGCTTCTGGTTTCTGATATGAACACCTATTATCTTATATCCCCCGCTCTTTCATATATACCCGAAGCTTTTGAAAGATTGATGGTGATAGCTTACCCGTTTAGAATTCATCAATCCAGAGCGGATGTTTTAATTGAACAGTTCAACGATGCCCTTGCTGTCCGCCATGCCAACGAGCAAAATTTAAATACAAGGTTTATCGAAGGCGATGCCAAGTCACTTACCTTAAATAACCTTTCTTCTATGATAAGCATTCTAGCTTTAACACCCGATTTACAGACCGTGTACAACAGCCGGCCTTTTTTAGAATCTGACAAAGATAGAATAACTCTAAACCTAAAAACTGCTATAGAAGAAAATATAATAAACAGAAGAAGGCACACTGCGTTTGAAGACCTGTCAAAAAGCCTGGAAAAATTTCAAGAAGCCTATAATATTTTAAATACCCAATACCCTGCTGCAAGAAGGGGCGGGCAGCGTGGCGGCGGTCAGGAAGCCCGCCATGAAATTACTGTTTTAGAATTTCTGGAAACAATATCTATGGCAAAGACCGCTCTTTTTGAATTATGGGATGAAACTTTTGTCCAACTGGATTTACTGGTTCATCGCAATACAAGAAGAGCCCAAATAGAATTGGCCGTATATTTAATTATAGTTTTCTTTACGCTTGGAATAGCCATTTTATTTGTGGTATTTATCGTTAAAGATGTTAATAAATCTGTAAAAAATCTTAGGACTCTGTTCACGGGTCTTAACGAAAACGACCTGACCTTGACTTTAAATGTTACTTCCAAAGATGAATTTGGCGAATTAATGACAGCATTTAACGGTTTTCTTCATATCCTTCGTTCTACTTTTGGAAGCTTTAAACAAAGCGCCACGCTTGTTTCCAATTCTGTTTTCGATATTTCATCGGCATCAAAAGAAATTACAGCAACTGCCAATGAACAATCCACAAGCGTTTCAGAAATTGTCAGCACAATGGAAAACAGCAAAAACCTTTCCGAGCAAATTGCGTTAAAAACCACCGAAGTAGCCCAGCTTGCAATTCAAACCCAGGAATTAAGCTCAAAGGGTGCAGAGCTTAGGGAAACAAACCAGGGCATGATGGAAGATATCCGCAGGCAAAACCAGAAAATTATAAGCGAAATAAGAAATCTATCGGATATGATTGTAAGAATCAGCGAGGCGATACGGATTATTGACGGCATTGCCGATCAGACAAAATTGATTGCGTTTAACGCTTCCCTTGAGGCATCGTCTTCAGGCGAAGCGGGTGCGCGTTTCTCTGTGGTGGCTTCGGAAATCAGGCGCTTTGCAGATAATGTCGTAGAATCTACCCAGGAGATTAAGCAGAAGATCGAAGATATGCAGGCCGCTTCGCAGATTCTTATTACCGAAGCCAACAGCGGTTCCAAGCAAATAGAAATAGGGTACGAGGGAATGAGCGAACAGAAGGTTGTGTTTGAGCAAATTGTCGGTAATTCGCAAAATGTGGCAACCCGCTCCCAGCAAATTTCCAACCTTAGCAAACAGCAGGAACTTGCCTCTTCGCAAATTTTCAGCACTCTTAAGGAAATATCCGCCGGTGTAAAACAATTTGTTATAGCAACTTCTTCTACTGCCAAAATTGCCAACAGCCTTAATGGTATGTCTGAGGAATTAAAAGAAAAGGTTGAAAAATACCGCACTGATTTATAAGGGGTTATTATGGTCGGATTAATTCTCTCATTTTTTATAGGATTAACCTTTATGGGTTTGATTATGATTCCCATATCGTTCTTTCGTAAAAAACGCCTTAACGCTTTAATAAAGGAAAACAGCGAATTTAGCAAAGGGATTTTACAATTCCGCAGCAATATCTACAAGCTTGCCGTTGAAATAAAAGAAGCGGCAGATTTACTTTTAAACGAGGAAGGTAAAAGTACGGTATCAGGGGCTGTCCAGGCCGGAAACATGGAGCAGATAGAAACTACCATGGTGGAAAATGCCCGTGTTGCTGCGGAAATAGTAGAAAAGACAAGAAGCGTTGCAAGCATTGCCTCCAAAATGGAAGAAGATGTGCTGCAAGGGTTCAGGCTGCTGGAAAAAAATGTTAAAAAAATGGGCGATATCAAGGAAAAAAATTCCGGTGTTATAAACGGGATTATTTCGCTTAGCAACAAGGTGAACAAGATTCGCGATATTGTGCGTTTAATCACAACCATTACCGATCAGACAAAGGTTATTGCATTTAACGCTGCTCTGGAAGCGGCAAGCGCGGGAGAAACCGGCACACGTTTTTCCGTAGTAGCGGCTGAAGTAAACCGTCTTGCCGAGAACACGGCAGTTCTTGCCAGGCAAATCCGCGAGCAGGCGGAAGAAATTCAAAGTTCTTCTTCTTCGTTGATTGTATACAGCGAAGAAGGCTCTGACAGAATTGCCGAGGGGTATAAGTTAATTAAAAACCTGGAAGATACTTTTAAGGAAATACGCGCAGGGGCGGAAATAACTTCCAACCAGGCCCAGACAATAACGGTTTCGACCCAGAAACAATTAAAGTCAAGCGAACTTGTACACAGTTCCATAAGCGAAGTTTCTCAAGGAGTAAAACATTTTATCGGCGCTGCCGAAGCTGCCGCTCTGTCAGTCGGAACTTTAAAAGAACATACGCAGGAACTGGAAAATTTTTTAACTGCAGAAGGCGAACATGGGAATTGATAAGTCTAAATACATAAATCAATTTACCGAAGAAGCTTTCGAAAATATTTCCATAGCAGAGGCCCTGCTTTTCGAGATAAAAGATTCCGCCGCAGATTTGGTTTTTGAAGAAGACAATTCCTTCCATGACAACATTGCATCTCTGCTTCGCGTCCTTCATACCGTAAAAGGCGCGGCGCGTATGCTTGAATTTAAGCTCATAGAATCTTTGGTTCATTCGCTCGAGAGTGCTTTTATTGAATTAAAAGAAGGAAACATTACGCTTAACGATAAAGCGGTAAGGCTTGTTTTGGCTGCCTTGGACGAACTAAAATCCGATCTTGCATTAATAAGGGCAGAGGATGAATATGGTTCCAAAACTGACGCTTTTATAAAGGAAATTACCGCCTTTACGGCAAAAGAAGAATATAATATCCCGGGAGAAATTATTTCTTTGGATAAAGAGGCAGAAACCGCAAAAGAACAGGAAGAAACCCCGAGTTCCTCTGTAACAGACGAGCCTGTGCAAGTTAATCAAACCCGGCCGGATATAAAGATAGATAAATCTAAATATATAGCGCAATTTGTTGATGAAGGAAGCGAAAATATCTCTACAGTAGAGAATTTGCTTTTTGAAATTAAGGCAGGAAACTCCGTTCAGGATGACCTTGTAACGCTGCTTCGCTGTCTTCATGCCTTAAAGGGCTCAGCCGGAGTGCTGGAATTTAACAACATAAAGGAACTGGTACATACGCTTGAAACAGTGTTTGTTTCATTAAAAGAAGAACGTTTTTTACTTAACGACAGAAAAATAAAACTCATTTTGGCGGGTATTGACGAAATAAAGGCCGGAATCGAAAAAATAAAGAACGGCGGCAAAGATAAAATTAATGCAGAGGCCTTAATAAAAGAGCTTTTAGCGCTTAGCGCCAACGAAGAATTTACCATTCCCAGCGAAGAAGAAGCTAAAAAGAAACAGTCCCAGGCGCAACAGCCTGATGATAAGGCCGGCAGGCGGGACAAATCGGAAATGGCAAAGTCAGACAGCATAAGGATTCCGCTGCCCAGGGTCGATGAAATTATCCGCAATATGGCAACGCTGCAAACCCTGGAGATTACCGCAAGAAATATTGCCCGTGAAACCGAATCGATTAACACTTCATCAAAGAAACTTTCAAGGCTTGTTACGGATGCCCAAAACTGGAATTCGCCTTTGCTTCAGGAATACCGCGCAATGGAATTAATGATAAGCAAACTTGGCTCTCTTGTAAAAAATTATTCTGTAGATGTTGGCAACCATATCCGCAATGCTTATGACAGTGTTATTTCTCTTAGGATGCTTCCCCTTTCCACCGTTCTGGATACATACCCGCGTTTTGTTTTTACAATGTCAACAGAGCTTGGCAAACAGGTAAAAATTAAAATCGAGGGCGCCGAAAATGAAATTGACAAAAACCTGATCGAATCCCTTTCAGAAGTATTTCTTCACATGATTCGCAATTCAATAGATCATGGCATTGAAACGCCGGAAGAAAGAAAAGCCGCCGGGAAAAACGAGACAGGGCTTATTACGATCCGCTGTGTGCGTGAAAGCGGAAACATGAAAATTACAATAAGCGATGACGGAAAAGGCATTAACACAGAAGGCATCCGCCGGAAAATTGTAGATGCAGGCCTTATTGCAAAAGAAGCTGCCGCCGCGTTAAGCGAAGAAGAACTGATCAACTTTATTTTTCAAAGCGGTTTTTCCACGGCGGGAAAACTTACAAATGTTTCAGGGCGCGGCGTGGGAATGGATGCGGTAAAGAACAATATCGAAAGGATAAAAGGAAGCATTGCAATACAAAACAAGGCCGGCGAAGGGACTGTATTTACGGTTTCGGCGCCTCTGTCCATGGCATCTTTAATGGGCTTTCCAATTGCAGTTGGAAACATGAAGTTTATTATCCCTGCCAATTTTGTCGATACAGTTCTGTTAATCGACACAAAAGAAATTATCACGGTTGTAGATCGTCCTGGAATTAAATACGGCGGTCGGATAATAAAACTTTTTTACCTGCACCATATTCTGAAAATTTCTGAAATTGAAAAACGAAATAACGAAGCCTCTATTTTTGTGGTAATAATTCAATCTTACGAGGAAACAGTAGCCCTTGCGGTAAACAATATAAACAGCATGCGCCAGGTTATTCTAAAGACAATGCCGTCTTTTATGGAATATATCGAAATGTTTTCTGGCGTAGTTTTAAACGAGGATTATGAAATGGTGCCTGTGCTGCATATTCCGACAATAATTAAAATGGCAAAGCGTACGAAAACCATCGACATGAAAAAACGCCATGTCGATTATGAACGGCTTAGAAAGTCTATTCTTGTTGTGGATGATTCCAAACCGACACGGGATATTGTAAGCGATGTTTTCGAAGCCGAAGGTTACAGGGTCGATTCAGCGGCTGACGGCTCCGAGGCTTTGTCTCTTGCAAAAAATGTCCATTACGATTTAATCTGCACCGATCTTGATATGCCCATAATGGACGGCTTTATGCTTACGGAAAATATCCGCAAAAACGAAAGCCTTAAAAATATTCCCATCATTGTTATTTCTTCCAAGCATGATATAAAAGATCAAAACAGGGCATCCAATTTGGGCGTTAATAGTTATATCATAAAGAGTAACTTTAATAACCAGAATCTTTTAAGTACTGTAAAAGAATTAATCGGAGAAGCCAATGGATAAGTCGCTTATGAATAAGTGTAAAGTATTGCTTCTTGATGCTTCTGATGTTTTTGCAAAAGCCCTGTCTGAATTCCTTGAGTCAAAAGGCTGCGAGACGGCAATGGCAAATAAGGGTCTTGAAGGCATAAAACTGGTTTACAGTTTCTTTCCGGATATTATTGTTACAGATTTTGCCCTTTCGTACCTTGACGGATACCAGGTTACACGGCTCTTGAAATCGCGTGAAGCAGCTAAAAACATTCCGGTAATAATGTTTACTTCGGGAGACACTAAAGAAAATTTCAAAGCAACAGAAGCCGGTGCCGATTATTACATTGAAAAAGAAAGCTCAAAATTTGAAGAGCTTGCAGAACAGATTGAGCGTCTGTTAAACGAAAATACTCCGGCAGATCATGAGCTTTTAAAAGAGGAAGCAAAAAAAATAGACGATGCCTCGCTTATTGAAATGGTGAATAATCTTCTTGGAAAAAAACTCTTTCAAACAACTGTCATAGGAATGTTGGCCGGATTATCGCAAAAAGTTTCTTCCCTTGAAGATACAGTCCGCGGTGTTTTTGATCTTCTAAAAAATGTCTGCAATGCAGAGATTTGTACAATTATGATTAAGGATGCAAACAGCGGCTTAATTGTGTATAACGCAAACAATGCCGGCTTTTCAGGCGATATTGCCGAAGACTTTAAGGCTGTTACAATAGCAGATTTTAACACGCGTTTTTCCGATTATCAGGTTGCATCAAATGAATTACTTGATTTTTTTGAACCGGGTGAAAATGACAAACGCATTGAATCTTACATTCTTCTCCCTCTGCTAAATTCAGGGGAGGAGTATGCCACGGTGCATATAGGCACATCCGTCAAAGAATATTTTTCCCCGCCTGTTCTTGAAACACTTGGCATTTTCCTTGAAGCGGCCTCACCGGTCATTGCAAATGCCCTGCTTTTGCGCCAAATGAAAATCCTTCAGCAAAAAACCAGGTCTGCTTTTGCGCGCTATGTTCCCGCAGATGTAATGGACGAGATAATCAATAAGTCGCTGGCACAGTCAACCCAGGGAGAGACCAGGCTTGTTGCAATTTTGTTTTCGGATATCAGAGGCTTTACAACAATTTCCGAAAATACCCAGGCTCAGGAACTGGTCAGTTTTTTGAATTATTATTTTTCCAAAATGGGCGATGAAATTTTAGGCGAAGGCGGCAATATAGATAAATTTATCGGCGATGCCATTATGGCGATTTTTGGCGCTCCAAAAACTCTGGACAATGCGGCAGCCAGCGGTGTCAAAGCCGCTATCAGGATGGTTAAAGTTCTTTCAAAATTGGATACTTCGGGCATTGTCCTGCCAAAAGAAGGTTTTGGCACCGGCATTGGAGTCAATTTCGGTGAATGTGTCGTTGGAAATATCGGATTTCAAAACAAGCAGGATTATACGGTTATCGGCGATTCAGTCAACTTAGCTTCGCGTCTTGAAGGAATTACCAAGTATTACCAGCACCCGATAATTGTTTCGGAATTTGTCTATAAGGCGGCAAAAGACGATTTTATTTTCAGAAAAGCCGACAGCATCCGTGTAAAAGGAAAAGATGTGCCCGTGGGAATTTACGCAGTGTACAGCGCATGGCAGGATGAGGTAAACGAGGATGATGATATACCTGAAGCCTTGATCATAGACCGCGAAGCTTTGGACCATTACAACAAGGGGCTAAAACTTTTTGCCATGCGTGAATGGGAAACGGCAAAACAGTATTTTAGCAATGCTTTATCGATTATTGGCCGCACGGGAAAAACAGATTTTCTTTCTTCGCTTTACCTTGAAAGAGCGGCTCATTACCAGCTTAACCCGCCTCCGCCCGACTGGGACGGCACTACTACGATGACTGAAAAATAAGGCTCTTGCAAAACTAAACTAAAGCAAACAATGAACACCCTAAAGAAAATCTCTATCGGCGGAGTAAGCGGGGGTCTCATTCCTGCTGCTCCGTTACATATAAACACGCCTTTGTGCGTTTACCTGACCGCTAGAGCGGCCAGGCAAGCCGACACAAAGGTCGGGGTCGGTTTCCCCCCTTTCCTCGCTGTCGCAGAAGTCTCGACTGCTAAAAGCAGTCGCTTCAACCCCCGCTTACTCCACCAATAAATATTATTGGGTGTTCATTGTTTGCAACTATTCAGGTTTGCAACGCTGGATGGGGGCGCAAAGCGTGGGGGGCTTGGTTCACGGCATCGGTCGTGCCATAGCCATGCTTTGGGTGTTCATTGTTTGCTTCTGGGTGTTCGTTGTTTGTGTTTTGTTTCAGTTTTGCAAGATTTTCCTTGAAAAATTTTGACAAAATGTGTATATTAGTAATGAGTATGAACAAGTATTAGAGGTGTGTATGCCAAAAGCAAGATTTTTTTCTGTACAAAGTTTAAATCTATTTATCCTCGCTTTTGCATTTGCTTTTGGCTCATGCCCGGACCCTATTAAACCTATTAAGCCGCTGCCTCTATTAAAAATCGATATAGCCGAAATACAGGGCATTTCTATCCCGGCAACAGGGAAAACCCCTTCCAGAGTTATTACCGAAACTGATCAGTATACAGGTACTGTGAAATGGTCTCCTGAGGCTGATGAAATCTTTGCCGCTAACACAGGGTACATGGCAACTATCACTTTAACGGCAAAAGAAGGCTATACATTAGAGGGAGTAACAGAAAACTTCTTTACTGTTGAAGGGGCGGATGCGGCCAATACTGTAGGTTCTGGCATAATCACTGCGGTGTTTCCGATGACCGGACCTCCTATTGTTATCAAAATAGCCGAAATAGAAGGTATAACTATCCCGGCAGCCGGAGGAATTCCTTCCAGAGTCATCTTTGAAACCAAGCAGTATACCGGTACTGTGGAATGGTCACCCGAAGTGATAAGGGTCTTTACCCCTGAGACAGAGTATACGGCAATTATCACTTTGACAGCAAAAGACAACTTTACGCTGGAAGGCATATCGGAAAACTTTTTTACCGTTGAAGGGGCGCAGGCAACTAACGCTGCCAGTTCCGGTGAAATAATTGCTGTTTTTCCGGCGACCGGTTCGGTGGTAAATCTGACAATATCTGCGACTGGTCCGGCTAACCCTTTCTCTCCTATATCTGCTACTGGTAATTTAACTGTAAAGGTCGAGGGGTTTTTCAATGATGATCATGCGGCTAACGTTGGGCTTATTATAACTCCAGTATCTGGCTTAACATTTAGCGGGCATAATACAATCGGAAACGCGGCAGATGGTGTAAAAACATTTACAGTTGCCATAAACTTTTACTGGACTCAGGTGTTTGACATCAGCACTGTAGATATTACCATAACCGGTTTGACTAATATTCCAACCGCATACTTTTACTCAGGCGAAGAGCAAACTGTAAGTGTCAGTGTCTTTGACGGGCAGGACATTTCCCGTGCCATACCAGTTAATCATGGCAACATCATGGCATTCAATGAATATGCAAATACACCAGCAGGGCTTAGTCGGCATTATAAGCTGACGGAAAATGTTGTGCTGACTCCGCCTGCATCAGGTGGAAGCAATTGGACGGCTATAGGCTGGTCCTACGGCTCTAGTCCTTTTACCGGTAGTTTTGACGGGCAGGGATATACCATATCAAACCTTACTATAAATGATACTGAAATGGATAATAGGGGTATGTTTGGTATTATCTTAGAAAATTCATTTGTGATAAACACAGGGCTGGTCAACGTTAGTATCAATGGTCGAAATTTTACCAGCGGCATTGCAGGTGAAAATCGCGGCACAGTCGAAAATTGTTACATCACAGGGAACATCAGCGGTATCGGCTCATCCACAGGCGGTATTGTAGGAAGAAACAGAGGTATAGTAAGATATAGCTACGTATCAGGCATAATCCATAGTACTGGCAGAACAACTGGCGGCATTGTGGGATCAAACCTTGGTACTGTGGAATATTGCTATACAAACGGCAGCATAAGCGGTTTATCCGGGGTTAGCGGCTTGGTGGGGTATAATGGAGCTACTTCACTGGATGGCACTCCTTTGCCTGGAATCATAAAAAACTGTTATTTCAACGGCACAGTAAGCAGTGATGAGCATGGATCGGGTGGTATAGCTGGGTATAACACCAATTTAAGTATGATAGAAAATTGTTATGCTACAGGCAGTGCAATTATAAATCATACTTTAACTACAAGACAAACGCAGATTGGCGGTATTACAGGAGCGAGTTGGGGTAGCATATTACGAAACTCCGTTGCGCTCAACCATAGCATTACATTAGCCGCTACTGTTGGCGGTGAAATCGGCCGTGTAGCGGGTACAGATATGGCTTCTCCTCACAATTACGCGCGCAGCGACATGGTAGTGGTACAAGGAACTGCAAATAAGACAATAAAACCGGGCCTAACAACAGAAGACGGTGCAAGCATCAGCACGGAGCAGTACAACAGCCAAGCATGGTGGCAAACAGCAAGCAACTGGAGTACCACTGACGGCGCTTCCGCATGGGATTTTACCAATGTCTGGCAATGGGGAGCGCATAATCTGCCTATACTCAGGTTTGTAGGCGGGAACCAAGATAATAACGGCCCGCAGGATCCTATTATTCAGGCGGCATTTTCCAATTTGACGGCAAACGGCTCGGCAGCGGTAAGCACTACTACGCTAACTCTGACCTTTGACAAAGATATTGCAGGTTTTACAGCTAACGACATTACTATGACAGGCAGTATTACCGCAGTGAACGTAGCGCTGACCAAAACTGCCGCTACCGGTGTCTACGAGCTGTCGGTAAGCAACATAAGTTCCAGCGGAGAGATGACAGTTGAAATAAACAAAACCGGGTACACTGTTATCCCTTCCGCCAGAACAGTTTCGGTATACCGCGCACATGAATCTGTAGCGCCCGGCTTTGTGTATCCGGTCACATTTACCGGGCAAACAGAAACCGTTAATTTGAGCAATTTAAACAGCAATGACATTTTTATGGTAAAAGTAAACGCTTCGGGTACAACGGTCAATGCCTCCGGTATCGGCAATGTGCAAACATCAAACGACACCTTACCGCGAACAGGCCACCCTGCTGCCGAGATGTTCAATGCCAATCCGCCGCCCATTGACCGGAAAGCGCTGCAAAGGCCGCGGGCATCTTTTATCCCCCCCATTGTCGGTGACACAAGGCTTTTCTGGGTTGAAAATTCTTTTAACAGCGGCGTATTCGTGCAGAAACAGGCGACTTTAAGGGCAACAGGGCAGTATGGCAATGTCTGGGTCATGGATGAAGATTTTATCGGCGGCAATGGATATGGAAATAGAATTTCAGCTTTGCAGGCGCAAACCCTTGCTGAAAAATTTGACGGGATATATCCCGCCGCGACTAATATCCTTGGTTATGAATACGGCGGAGGGCCAGGAGGGGACGGGGGCAAGGACGGCGATCCCAAGGTGCAGATACTGGCTTATGATATAGGTGGCAATGTAGGCGGGTATTTTTGGGCAAAAGATTTTTATGATGATACCGTCAGCCTGAAATCAAATCTAGCGGAGATATTTTACATAAACACAAGCCTTGTAAACAGCAACCCCGATTTTATTTATTCCGCCCTTGTTCATGAATTTCAGCACATGATTAATTTTAATGTGAAAACCGTGCAGCAAGGAGTAAATTCGGCCACTTGGTACAATGAAATGCTCTCCATGATGGCCGAGGATCTCATTTCCCCGTTGATTGGCGTTGAACCGGCAAATTCAGGCCATCCCATACAACTAAGAATACCAGGCTTTCTTTCAAATTATTACAATAACGGTATTACAGAATGGAACACCGACTATGCCGGAAAATACGCTTTTGGCGCTTATCTTCTGCGCAATTACGGCGGGGCGGAATTATTAAAGAGCATTCTCGCCAACAATACTACCAATACAGAGTCAGTAACAGCGGCGCTTAACGAATTTTCCAGCGGATTGAATTTTATATCCGCCCTTACCCGTTACGGCGAAGCCTTTATTTACAGCGGCTCATCAATGCCGCAGGGTGTCAAGACTTTTGACAAAACCCTTAGCAGTACCGTCAACGGAATAAGCTATACCGCCCATGGTTTTGATATATGGAACGATTTTACCCAGAAAGGCCCAAGCCTTTTGAATTTCCAAAGCGAGATGAGACCCCATTCTGTAACGGTACATTCAGCAAACGAATGGAGAAATGTTACTGGGAATTTTACTGTAACGCTGGAGAAGCCTGACAATGCAAATGTTGTGTTTTTCCTGATGGTGAAGTAGGCATAAAATACCTTTTAAAATTGTCGAAATTGGTCTATGTGACCGTGACATTCTAAAGGTTTTATGATATAATTATATATATATTTTAAATGCAAGGAGAAAATTATGAAGAAAATTATTGGATTTATATTGCCCTTGGCAATATTGTTTTGCGGGATAAGCATGTTTATGTCCTGCCCTGAACCGGATCCTATCGAAAAACCAGACCCACCCGAGCCTCGTCCTCCTCGTCCTCGTCCTCCTGTAGATGATACAAATACCTGGTCATTATGGGCTGAACCGGAAAGCGAAGAAGACGGTGCGTTGACCGCCTACATCAGGATTTCTTTCAAGAACCAAGTCGATAGAATCGAAGTGGCTATGCGTACTGAAGCCGGCTACTACAATGAGGAAGAAGAAGATATAGAAGAATACAGGGAAATACCGCTTGTCAAGATTAGCGGTGCTGCAGAATCAAAACTTAATATCAATTTAATGACCGGCGAGTACCAAAAAAATATCGATCCCGATACAGAAGAAGATGAAGGAATTTTAAATTGGGATACTTTTTTAATTGAATGGGCTTCCGGTTTACTGCAGGATGGAAATGACTGGCTGATTCCTATTTTCGCAAATTACACAGGAGATGCTATCGTAGAGATTCTGGATGACAGCGATAATAAAATTGAAATTAAAACGGAAAGAGTTTCTATAGAAGGAAAATTTACACTTCCAGAACCGGGAAAATATGTAAACTTTATGGGTATACCGGAAAGCTATGAAGGCACGCCTTTTATTGATGAAGATTATCCGCAAGGTGAAGATGATCCTGCTTCTCCAGATTATTATCCCAAACCTTACCCTATAAATGAAAGAGGGCAAGTTGTTCCCGGCCGTGTTATAACTGCATTTTACGATGAAGGCGGGCAAGGTATAACTTTTCAAACAAGCGGCGGAAATACCGGAACCGGCTATACCGGGAATACTTATTGGTCCAGATTTCGTAATAACAATCCGGCTCCCAGCATTAGCGCTTTGCACGCGCTTAATTGGACGGCAAGCGAAGGTAATATGCAGCGCGGGCATGGGGACAGCCACGATTTTCATATGTATAACATGATCTATGTCCCTGACGATCATATAAAATATCCTTTTATAGGATGGTCAGGCAGAAACCAGTGGGCAAGGATGACGCTTGATGTTCTAGAGACAGGTCTATATGAAGTACGCCACCTGTATACAAACACAACAGGCCGGGCTAACAGCGGGAGATATACCAGATTAACCCTGGATTTTGACCCGACAGGAACTTCGCTTAGCGAGCTTGACCAGGATACAATAGTTGAATGTCAGATTCCTTGCGCACAAAATACTTCTGATCCGACAGGCTGGCGTAGAGGCCCGCACCATTGGAATAAATGCGTTGTCGGTTATATGTATCTGGAAGAAGGTCAATGTGTCATGACAATGCGCCAGTATGATGATGGTTTGAACTATAGCTATTTTGAGTTTACCTTAATAGAACCGTAACTAAAACTTAAGTCTTAGTTTAGCGCTAAAATTAAAATAGTTGCCGACTTGGCTTCCTGGAGGCAGGGGGCCAAGTTCGCCCCGCTTTCCGCTGCCGGAAAATAAATCACGGTCAAGCGGCACCTGCGCCATTAGTATCAAAGTTGCCCCCTGAAAAAGATCATAGTTCACTTTAATTATCGGTGTAAAGGAAATATCGTCAAAACAGGAGATGAGTGCTATACCGGCATTTGTTGAATCGTTAAAAAACCAGGTAAGGCCTGTGTAAAGATAATGTTCATTGGAGCCGCCTAAAATATTTTTTTCAATATCAAAGGCGGTTGATGAAGATTTGCCGCTGTAAAGATACTCTGTAAGAAATATCATATAGCCAAGTTTCCCGTGTTCTCCGACTTTAAAAGAATAATCAAGGCCCGCGCTAAGTGAAAGGCCATCCTCTTTGGTTTTTGCCTCGTGGTTGTAGGTATACAGCGCATCCATTACAAGGGAGACTTCAAGATCGGCTTTTACCGACAGGCCGCCGCGGTGAATGCCGTATCTTGAATTTTCTGCCGGCGATTCAAAAGAATACAAGCCCTGAATGCTGGCCTTGTCCCAGTGCTTGTCAAGCGAAAGGCCGGCAAAGCCACCGCCGCCTGCCTCTGAAAAAGGGTCGCGCGGGGCGGCGCCAAAAACCGTAAGTTTAAGGCTGTCGCTTGGATAAAAATAAAGGCCCCCTCCCAGAATACCGCGCGGGCGGGCATCGGGTTTTATCGGGTTTTTCGGGTTAAGAAAATCCGACGAACCCCAAATCTGGCTAAAACCAAAGGGAATTCGCAGAAGCCCTCCTTCAAAATCGGCTTTTTCAAAATTAAGCCTGAAAAAAAGGCGTTCAAGTTCAATTCCCGCAATATAATTCTGCCCTGATATATATGACGAATAACTTATGCCAAACGGGGTGGAAAGAATTGTCAGGTTTGCCATCTGTCCAGCAGCTGCGGCATAATTGCCGGCGGCGGCAAGAAAATTTATAGCCCCTTCAAACCGCGCCCTGTCCCTAATCCTTGCCAGCATACGGATATTGGCATATTCTTCAATGCCGTAGTTAAAGGCCGGTGCATCCCCAGCCCCTGCCCCCAGCGACACAGTAGAATCAAAAACCCCCGACACCGACACCTGCGCCGTTAGCTGTAAATTAACAGCGAGAAAAATTACTAGTAATAATATCTTATAAAATTTCATTGTCACTCCTTACCTCTAAAACCTAAGCTTTTAAAACCGCAAAGATGCAAAGTCGCATCTTCGATGCGGCGCAAAGTTTTAGTACAAAAATCCTCGAATTCCCTTTGCCTACTTTGCGATCTTTGCGGACTCTGCGGTTAAATATTTTACCTCGTTCTTCAAAAGTTACCTTTCCAGATTTCTCATGCTGAAGACCGAATCTGCTATGGGCTGGTCCATTACAACATTTTTCATTATAAAAGTTGTTTTGGAATTTCTACGCAATAGGTCGCGGATTTCCACTTCTACCGGGAAACGCCTGCCGCCGATAACTTCTATACGGAGCATATTGTAATCCTTTAGCTTTGTGCCGGAAAGCGCAAACAATTCGTAACGCAGGCAGTCTTCTGTTTCCTTGTCGATCCACAATTTGCGCGAAGGGTAAGATTCTGAACGCCGCCTTCTTGCGGTTAAATCCAGCACCCAGCAATCCCTGCCGTTAATCACCTGCGAACCGGAAACAAGGGCATCGTAGCGCTTGTACAAGGGATCATTGTCCATTGTATCTTCGTAGGACATATCCGAACCCATCATGGATTCACGGAGCATATGCCCCGAAATAAGCATGACATTTTCAACATCAGGCGAATACACATAAAGCCTTCCGCCGGTACGCAAATACTTGGTTCCCCTGTCTTCGGGATTGATAAATTCAATAAAGCTCTGGGTATTTCCTTTGCCCCAGGCCTTCATCGTCTTTACAAAACGGCGCCCGCCGTGCTCGATGATCATTTCCCCTTCATACTCAATGGAATTATAATTTTCATTATTTTCCATACGCCTAAGCATCTCCATTGCATCCGGCGCCTGCGCAAAAGCAAACCCCGCTGCAAAAACAACTAACACAATCAAAATTAATTTCTTCATAAAAATCTCCTAACTCCTTACTAATAACTTCAAAAAACTTTTAAAAAAGTCCGCGGAATCCTCAACCTAGACCGTAGGTCGAAGGTTCCCCTCTTGCTTTCGCGGATTTTAAACATTTAAAACCGCAAAGTGCGCTAAGAAACGCAAAGTTTTCATACGAAAATCCTCGAATTCCCTTTGCGTACTTTGCGGTTAAATATTTTGCCTTATTCTTCACAGTTCTAACCCCTATCTTCGTAACGCCTCAACGGGCTCTACTCTTGCACTTTTTAGCGAAGGGATCAATGTAAACATTGCCGCTATTACTACGCCTAAACCGAATGCGTAAATCAGGTTGCCGGCGCTGAAATGAAAGAAAATTGTCTGGCTAAGCGGCATATCGGCGAAGGTGTTGCCGTACAAATCTCCCATGCGGATTGGGTAGTTCATCATGGCGCCGGTTAAAACACCGCCGATTAGAACCCCGGCAGCCGCTCCAAGTATTGCCATAAATACCGATTCAAAAAAGAATACCCTTACAATTTCTGCCCTTGTCATTCCCAGGCATCCCATCATGCCAATTTCTTTTATCCTTTCGTGAATGATCATCACAACAGTATTGATGATCAAAAAACTTGCCACCGTCAGGAATATCAAAAAAATAAATGTGTAAATAAATGATGCCATTTGCATTACAGCAACCCAGTAGCTGTCCTGCCAGTCGGAAACAACATCGTCTTCTCCAAGAAGGTTCTGCACGCTTCTTGTAATATCGGGGCTTGCACTTTCATCATCAGCATAGATAAACAAACTTTGGGTTCCTCCCCCCAGCACCAAAAGCCGCTGAAGCCTTTCATGATCTACTATTATATACCGTTCGTCAAACCTTATATAATCAAGGCTGAAGATGCCGACAATTTCAGGACTCCAAATCCTGTCAGAAAACTGTGCGGAAATTGTTTTAAGCGGAATACGCTCTCCTATACTTAGCCCGGATTTATCTTCAAAAACAACGCCTATGGCGCACTCGTTTGAATCAGGCCGCGGCCACCGCCCTTTAACCAAGCCATCGCTTCTGTTGGCAATATTTAAATGATTTGCCTCCGTTTCCGCCTGAATGTCCAGGCCCCAAAGGGTGGCGTGTTTTATCGTACTTTCCTGCAATGTCGCCATTGATGAAATACGGGGCAGTACCGCGCGTATACCCGGTATATTTTCCTTTATTTCTGCTTCCAGTTCTCTCCAGCTTCTGCCGTCTGCAACCGGGTACTGCACGGGCATATACTCGCTTTCCTCTTCGTACTGCGCCGACACGACAAGGACATGCCCCCGGTCAAAAATCTGGGTAATGCTGTTAATGGAAGCAGTCATCCCGTCTATCAGCGATGAATAGATCACTAGAAAAAAAACTGCAACCGCTACTGCGCTGATACAAAAAGCAGTGCGCCGTTTATTCCGTCCAATATTACGGAAGGCAATTTTCATAAGGGACCCCGTCCCGCCTTGTTTGTTAGAATTATTCATATAAAACTCCTTGTTCCCTTTAATTTACTCGAACCTTAAATTTTCGGTGATGGGTTTTTTCAAGGCTTTGCGGGTTGGAAAAATTGCCACCAATGAAGACAGAACAGGCGCTGCAATTCCGGCAGTTACAATTACGCCTATATCCCAGGTGCTAAGGAATAATCCTGTGGTGCGGAATCCTACACTGCCGTCTCCCATTGTAGATGCCATTGCGCTTATATCCAGGCCTGTTGTTACCATTGGGTAATTTATTAAACAGCCCAGCCCTATTCCAAGAACCGAACCAATTAAGCCTATAAAACTGGCTTCAAGCATATATGCCATAATCATCTGGCCGTTAGTCATTCCCAGCGCCCGCATCATGCCTGTTTCCTTGCTGCGTTCCAGTATCGCCATCAGTATAGTATTGGATATTCCAAAAAACGAAATGATAACAAGCAAAAAAACAATTACGTTAGGCGCTCCAACCTGCAGCGATTCATAGCCGAGATAATCGGCATAATGATCCTCCCATGTATGCACCGCAAGCTCTTCTGGAAGAGAATGCCCTAAACCTCGTTCCAGCGCGGCAGTAATTGCTTCTGCGCTTTCGCTTTCCCCTGGAAGCTGGTGATCGCCGACCCTTGAATCTCTAATGACAAGCTCTGTTACCGCGCCTTGAAGCATCATTCCGGCTTCGTCTTGCAGCACATCCAGAGGAATGTATGCTGTATTGGCATTGGGAAGAGGGGCAGGGCAGTTGATAATGCCGACAACTTTTACATCCATTACCTGATTAACATGGTTCACAGCCCCTGTAAAGCCTGCCCGGATCATTGCATCAAGAATACGCTTAAGATGAAGCTCGTCTTCCATTAATTCAACTTTTAAAAGATATGCGCCCATTACACCCACATACTCATAAGCATCCTCTACAAGCTGCCTGTCATCGTGGCGCAGGGCTTCCATCAACTCAACTTCAAATCGGTCTTGGCGGATCCTTTCAGGCACTGCCCTTATGTCAATTACCGCGTTTATCCGCACATCATTGCGCCCTGAATCGTCAAGAAGTACCCAAAAACGGTCAAGATCGGGCTTTGAAGCATCTCTTTTAAGAAACCAGCGTTCGCTGCCTTCTTTAAGGTCAGTTTCCTGTAAATCCCAAAAACTTTTTTCGCTAGGCTTATAGTAAAGCGATTCAATAAAATCCGCATCGCTGCTGTCTGCTGCGGCCTGGGCAATGAGAGCGTCCAGTTCACGGCGTGTCGGTCTTGAAGGGATGCCTACCCGCAGTTTTTCGGCTGCCAGCGTTCCAAGGGCAATTTCAAAATTACCGCTTTTCACATAACGACCAAAGTCAATGTATTTTTCATTTTCGCCTATGTAACGCAAAGTCAGGGCTTCTGCATCAGGGTCTATGCCGTAAAAAACAACAGGCGCAGAACCTGTTTTTGAAAACAGAGTCCCTGCAAAAACATAACGCGGCGCGCTGTTGTAGCCTTCGCGGGAAAGTACATCACGGTAGCTTTCCCAGCCTGTAAAATTTTCATAACTGGGCATTTCGTCCTTTCTTTCAAAGTAAAGCCTTGTCTGTAATTTTGCAGCCCCCATTTCATAATTTACAATATTGCGGCGCGATTCAATCTGCATCCCGCCCAGCCAGCTGTTTAAGAAGATATACAAAGCAACACTTAGCATAATTGCCAGAGAGGTAAGAATTGTTTTTACCTTGTGCCTCGCCAGATTGCGCATGGCCATCTTCTTTAGCTGCCATATGCCTCTAAGAGTCATGAATTACCTCCTTTAACCTCGTCGCTTTCGATCTGCCCGTCACGGATTCGGATAAGCCTGCGGGCATAATCCATGACCATGGGATCGTGAGTTGAAAAAATGAAAGTTGTTCCTTCTGATTTGTTAAGCGCAAGCATCAATTCAAGAATCTCCCTGCCAATGCTGGAGTCAAGATTCGCAGTCGGCTCGTCCGCTAAAATTATAGCGGGTTTTTTTACAAGGGCGCGGGCAATTGCAACCCTCTGCTGCTGGCCGCCTGACATTTCCTTGGGGCGGCGTTTTGCCATTCCGTCAAGGCCGACTGCATTTAAAACCTCCAAGGCGCGTTTTTTAATTTCCTTTTGAGGAACGCCCAGAAGGTTCAGCGGAAAAGAAACATTCTCTTCCACAGATAAAACAGGGATCAAATTGTAGGCCTGAAAAATAAAGCCTATACTGTTCCGCCGAAGCATAGCCAGTTGTTTTCTGGACATCCTCCCGGCATCGCAGCCGCCTATCTCGATGCTCCCGCTTGTAAGGGTGTCAATACAACCTACCAGATGGAGAAATGTTGACTTGCCGCTTCCCGACGGACCGGCAATTGCCGAAAACTCTCCTTTTTTAAACTCCATGTTCACACCCCTAAGCGCATGAACCACCTGATTGCTAAGGCCGTAATCCTTAACAACATTAACCGCTTTAACTACTGTCATAAACTCCTCCGTATAAAATATTGGCAAAGACCATTGTACTAATTACCTAATACAATTATCAATGAACTAGTACAATAAGTCAAGCACTTTTTATGGCTTTTTGCAAAACTGAAACTTTAGCCAAACAATGAACACCCGAAGCAACAGGGGGTGTTTTAGGCATTGTTTAAGGGCACAGGGCAGGTTGGGGCGGCCCGCCCACTGCTCAGGATAAATCCTGAGCGCCTCCTATGGCATACTGTGAATTTTTTTTGGGCGGGGGCGTGTCACCTTATTCATCCACACGGCTACGCCGTGCATTTTCCTGCCCTCCTGCTGCTCCAACACATAAAAACACGCCTTTGTGCGTTTGCCGTGCCCACTCTAGAGCGGTCACGGCAAGCCGACACAAAGGTCGGGGTCGGTTTCCCCCCTTCTCTCGCTTGTCGCAGAAGTCATGCTGCCCTGCCTGCCCTTTGCCCAACACGCTATTCCCCACCCCCTGTTGCTTCAGCAATAAATTTTTCAGCAATTATTTCAGGCTTGCATTGCGGTAGGGGGGCGCAAGGCGTGGGGGCTGTGCCTGGTACTTTTTTCTTTTCGCCCATAATCAACCGCTTATCACTATTCATCTAATTTTTTTACGATTTCAGAAAATGATATTCTTTCTTCTAAAGGCGGAATAACAAAAGAAAAAAATGTTTTACCCCCTGAATTATTTATAACAAAATTTCCCATTTTTATTATATCCATTCCTATAAGAACCTCTGTTCCTGGTATGTTAATGACAGAAAATCTTCTGTTAGTCAAAACTAAATCATCAGTAAACCTGATAGAAGCGACAACAATATCAGATTCACGACTCATATTATTAATTCCATGAATTGGGGCTGTATCTATTGAACGTAAACCTAATTCCTTTACTATTTTTGGTGAAAGAACGGAATGATTTGCCCCTGTATCCCATATTGCAGATGTTTTTACTATTTTACCTTCTGTAGTGGTAAATTCAGAATATAAAGTTACAGGTGTTGATATTTCCCTAACGATTTTTTTATATTCTATATCCAAGGTGTAATAGTTTGTTTTTTCAGGCATTATACAAAGCTCATCAATCTATAGTGTTCTTCTTCAGGATCGACAGGGATATTTTTCACGCAAAATGTACCAAGTTCCATCGTTTTTGCTGTTTCTGTTATTGCTTCTGCATCAGAATCATAAATGCCAAGTATTTTATCCTTTACAATAACAACACGCTTCCCCAAGTATTTTTCACGCAAAAATTCCCGATTTTCTTCATAAAACATGTTTTCGGTTTCAAACATTCTCTAACCTCTAAATTAAATATACATCAAAAAGATTGAATAGTAAAGTGGTATTCTCTGTTCTCTTCGCTCTGACCTCTGCTAACTTTTCCCTCCTCCCTTCCCCGTTATTCGCAACCAGCTTTGTTCCCTGCCCTTATCTTCTTGCCATTGCTCATTTCTCACTTCTCCTTTCTCATTCGCTTAAAAAGCCCGTTGCCGCCACGCCGCCGAATGGCGGCGCTTATATCCTTCCAATCGGCTCCAGAGCCTAGAAGGCTCTGACGGCACGGACTTGAAATGTCGTGGGCTTGTAGTAGTAGGTTCTGGTCTCTTCATAATCGCCGAAAAACTGATACCACGCATTGCTACTGTTATACTGAGACGAAGACCAGAAAAAACCTATCATATTTCCAAC
>Ga0099364_10002786_pt1 | contig 27667 bp, 20 predicted proteins | sample TergutTh196P3_FD_73070 | JGI IMG/M metagenome (GOLD analysis project Ga0099364, IMG submission 73070) | Microcerotermes parvus P3 segment gut microbial communities from Pointe-Noire, Republic of the Congo - Th196 P3 | ecosystem: Host-associated > Arthropoda: Insects > Digestive system > Gut ... | reverse complement strand
CCGCGCAGCGAAGGCGGATGGGCGACCCCGGGGGTTTGGGATCTTGCCCAGGGCATTTCGGCGACTTTCCCCGCAAGCAATGCCAACGGGGGGAGCAGCCCCAACAACGTTCGCAACCATGCACTGTATGTCGTAGGGGCTGGCCAGAACTTAGCCATTGACTTCCATTATGCCGACAGCTGGGCGGATCCTCAGAATCAACCCAAGCCTTACGCCTGGGTCAATCTTCCCTGGGACGACCCGGAAGAGCCGCTGAGGATACCCAACATGACCGTAGCAGCGGCGACGCGCCCTGCAACATACGATCCGAACAATGACGCGCATCATAAAATCATTACCAGGGGCCTTGTGTCGGAAGTTGAGTATTTTACGTATGAAATGATCAAATCGCTTATAGACCAAGGCACGGCGCCAACCATAATCGCGATTGGCAACGAGATATCACACGGAATGATGTGGGGCAAGGAGTACAGGCTGACCAACCACTACAGCCCGACAGAAACGTACAATGACCATCATGACTATTACCACCGCTTTATCCGCGACGATGAGAAATCAACCCTCGCTGGCACGGGCACATACGCGGCAAGGTACGCGGCATCCAACGTCGTTGACAGGGAAGACATGCCTTATGGCGGCGGCGTGGAATGGTTGAGTTACGCAAGGGCTAACGGCGACAAGGAATCAGACGAATACAAGAGCTTCCTTGAGTCCGTCAGGCGCCTCTCCATCCTGATCGACGCCGGGCAGAGGGCGATCCACAGGCTCAACGAGGAGTATGGCCTGGAAATGGAGACAGAGATACACTTTGCGAACAACGTTTTCGCAGAGCCACGGGGCGGCAGCAAGGTTATGCTTGACGCTGACGCCGCCTTTGAAAAGTTCGTAACGCTTGTGAGTGAAATCAACAAAAACCTCGTAACAATGAGCGGAATGACCGACCGTATCGGCATATCATACTACCCAGATTGGCATGGCCCATACTGGATGTTGGAGAGGAACATAGTCGAGCTGTCTAAGGAAGTCCCGGGTGTAAAATTCAACATAGCGGAGTGCTCCCCGCCGTCGTCCGGCAACGTTACTAGCTGGATGAGCGACCCAAATAAGGTAAACGCACCGGCGAGCAACCCGAACCCCTGGGTTTCGGGCCTTCCGAATTCGTTTACGAACACCACTCAGACACAGGGCGACGACACTATCAACATCATGAAAGTAATTAACGACGCCCCGAACAATGTCGGCATGGGCGTATGGCCGTGGAATGGGCAGTCGGTGTACTTCACGGGTGGTCAGCCGCGTGCCTCGATGTTGGCGTTCATTCAGGCTTTCGCCAACAATGCGGTTGAAAGCGGCGTGTACGTCACGACCAAGGCAGGGGCTGCTCCGGCGCTTCCAGCAACGGTTAGGGACATAGACGCAAAGACTGGCGTGGCAAAGAATTCGACAGTCACATGGGCGGCAGTAGAAGCGGCGAGCTATGCGTCGCCGGGTACGTTTGAGGTAGCGGGGACAGTACAGACAGACGGCAATATGACAGACGTTAAGGCATTTGTGACCGTAGTCGGCGACGCTGACATTAGCGGGACAGCATATTCCCTTGCTTTCTCAAGGAAAATCACAGAAGGACCGGCAGCGGTGTTCACGGTTAATAACCTGTATGGAGCCGTAGCCATATCAGCGGTTGGCTACGCTGCCGTGTACAACGGCACAGGGGCGCTCGTTGATGTCAAATCAGTATCCGTTAACGTGCCCGTTGGCACGGCAGTCAGCGAGAGCGTAGATTTGGGCTCCTGGCCTGCAAATCACACCGCAAAAGTGTTCCTGTGGGATGCCGTTACGTTTGCGCCACTATGCGAAGCAAACGGGCTAGGCTAAACATACACTCACTGCATGCGCGTGCACATGGGCAAGACAAGACATGTACGTACCGCATGCATACGGGCTAGGCCCTGCCGCATGCGCAAACAAAAGAACCTTAAATATTGTAGTTCCTGTTCAAAGGCCGCGCCGTCGAAAGGCGCGGCCTTGTTATATTCAAAAAAATGTATAAAACTTACATCACATTGTTACATAAAAGAAATATTTTATTGTTGTTATACAAGCAATTTCATGTTATAATTTCCTTGATTCTACATAAAACGAAGCAAGTATAATATGTATTGAAAACAACGTTAGCTAAGGGAGGTTGTCGTCGACAACACCGCAGGTTATAGGTGTCGGTTTGCCATCCAACATATTCGTAGGGGAGGATAGTGTTTATCTGTTGTTCGCCACCTACTGCTAGCAGGTGCTGCGTTGCGGTAAACGTAGCGGCGGGCGATATCCGCTGTCTGCTCACTGCCAGCCACCTGTTGTCGGCAGGGTGCGGCGTTGCGGTAAACGTAGGGGCAGATGTCATCCATGTGTCCAAGGCGCGTGTAGAATATTCAAGGAGGTGATTTAGCAAAAGAAAAAAGAAAGAGGACATGCTTTTTGCAAATATTTTACATGCGAAGCAGCAGTCACGAAAATAGAAAGCTTTAACAAGAGAGTTATAGCCAAATTGAATCGATGAGAGGAGAAGTACTATGCTACACAAAAAAAATTACACCTTACGTATTCTGGCGGTTGTATTGACGCTTGCGTTGATGTTTGGCATGTCGGCACAGACGGTTTTTTCGTCGTCTGGTTCACCCACACCCGTGGACGGGAGGGTTCTGCCCCGCGATAAGGCCGGCGATACCTCGGCATGGGTCGAGATCGCCAAGTATGGCGATTATTCGCTAATCATAAGGCAGGAGCCGCTCACAAGCAGTGTTACGACATTTAGTGCAAAGGATTTAAACAACGTGTATTTTAACTCGCAACCTCGAACCGCGATCAACAATTGGTTTAGGAGCGGTTTGAGCAGCACGGCTAGGCTACGCGATTTTACAATGAGGAACAATGCCATGAGCCATATGGGCTCATATGGAATGACCTATGTTGACGGTATAAGCCAGCCTGTGGGAGGAGCGGCCCGAACAGGGGATGACGTAGCGTTTGCTCTTAGCTTTTGCGAGGCTGCACTATACTGCTCGACGCAGTACGTTACAGCTTGGACTGGCGCCGAAGTAAAGCTCAGTTCCCAAACCGCCTACAGAAACTACCACAAATTGATGCCCAAGAGTGATATGTCATACTGGCTCAGATCTCCTGGGGCTGTTTATTATGCGGCCTGCTCCGTCACTTTCCAGGGGGGCTCTGGCTGGTCGGGTGCACCCAATACTCCGGACCAGACTGCCGGGCGCGCAACGAGTTCTACGGTTATAGGGACCTTTGGTCATTACCGCCCGGCCCTATGGGTAGGCTCTGGCATCTTTGAAGGCGATAGGGCCACAGTTAGAGTAATTCATAGGGACGCCGCGAACCCTGCAACGCCCTTACAGCAATTCGAATACACTGTTAGCCCCGGATCTTACGGGCCGTACGGGCCGCTTGCTATTACTGGCTACACTTACACAGGGCTAGCGTCAGGCAGCGACCCTATCTCGGGATCTATTTCTGCTGGACAGACCAGAACCATTATTCACCAATACAACAGGACACCGGTTGAAAGAGAATATACTGTGACCTATTACGCCAATAACGGTACGTCGGAATCCAGGTCCTATACAGGTAGGGAAGGCACAGTCCATTTTGTGTTTGACCAGGGCTTCTCAAACGGTGCCCGCAGGTTCGTTAGCTGGAACACTCAGCCGAATGGCTCGGGGGCCACATACAATAACAGTGCTTTGATAGTATTAAACAGCAACATAAACCTGTTTGCGCAATGGTCAGATGCACCGTCAAGTTCGTCGATTGTCTACCATTCCAACTTTGGGGCCGACCAAACTCACACGGACTATGGCAGCGGTGGCTACTTTACAATATTGTCGGGAATGTTTAATCGCCCCGGATTTATATTCAGGGGCTGGAATTCCATGCCGGATGGTAGGGGCGCCACACTGCCGATTGGTTACACCTTCGGCGTAATGGTTGGCACACTTCACCTATACGCGGTGTGGTCCACAGTGGAATAGCAAACACCGTGTGCCTGATAGTGGAATAGCAAAGCAAACACCGTGCACCTGAGACAGGAGGACGGCAGACTGTGAAGCAGTGGGATGGTCCCTAAAACAAGGGACAATCCCACTGCTTCCTCTTGTAGCGGCTATACTAGCTTGTAGCCTCCGTATTGGCGCAAATGCAGGGGGGTACAAGCGTTTTCTCCAAAGACGTAGTTTACTTCGGCCTTGTATGCTTCAAGCCTTTCCACCGGTATAAAAGCCAACATAGTGCCGGCAAAACCGCCGCCGTGCACCCGGCATGCGCCTACACCGCCCAAAAAGCGCTCCGTAAGCGCAAGGGCGAGCGATATACCCTGTTCCTCAACCGCCTTTGTCGTAAATACATTCTGCAAATAGCAAAAGGAAGAGTGCCCGGACTCCCTGACTAGATGTAAAAACTCTGAAAAATCGTTTGATTCAAGCAATTCTGCTTGTTGCTTAACCCGATTGTTTTCGCCATAGAAATGCATTGCCCTGATTAAGGCCCTGTCAGAGTGTTTGTGCCTGAGGCTGGGTATGCGTTCGATGAAATCAGTTTCGTCCACTTCTGCCAAAACCTTCTTATTAAGAGCTGTTGCGACCCCCCTCATCTCAGAAGGTATATCCGCATAGTCGTCTGTGAGGTCGGCGTGGCTGCCGCCTGTATTGACGACGCATAGAGAGTAGTTTAATTGTTCAAGATCCAGCCGGATTTTTCTAATTTCCGGGTTTTTAGGGTTCGCAAAGTTTATTCTGATAACGCTGCCTACAGACGATGCAAGCTGATCCATGAGCCCGCATGGTTTTCCAAAGTATTCGTTTTCCGCATATTGCCCCGCTTTGGCAATTTCAACGGGGTCAACCCCCCAATTGTTGAATTCCCCGCTTAGGATCGCTCCGACGACGGATTCGAAAGCGGCTGACGACGATAGCCCAGACCCCTTTGGGACGTCCGACTCTGTGTATGCGCAAAAAGGCCCCGTTTTAAAACCATTAGAAGAAAAATAGGCAAGTACGCCACGAATAAGGGAAGCGGAGCTGCCGCGCTCACTCTCTTGCATACCTAAAAACGAGATATCAATAATGTCCTCCTTGTGGCCTTTGGACTTAATCCGAATGCCATTGTTGGCGTTATATGCATTGTTGCCCTCTCCCTTTGCGACAAAGGCGATTATATCAAGTCCAACAGATGCGGCAATAACATGGCCGAGCTGATGGTCTGTGTGGTTCCCCCCAATTTCGGTACGCCCGGGGGAACTGTATATTGAAATATCGCGCTCATCGCCAACGCCGTAATACCTTTGAAACTCCTCGAGCGCAAGTAAATACCGGGTTGTTTGATGATGGTGTGAGCCTAACCCATATAGCGTTTCGAAGACATCGGCAAATTCGCCGCCAAGGAGTTTTTTTCTTACCTGTGAAAGAACCATAACAACACCTCTAGAAAGAATTGTATTTTTTACCGAGAACAAAATGACAAGCCAGAAACTGCAATCTTTTTGTTCCCGGGTATAATACTTGCTACCAATAAAATAGCAGTGTGGCGCATATTTGTCAAATATGTCAAATGTGTAGGCTGCTGTGTGGTATAATGGAGTTGCTCATATTAGATAAGAGGTGTGTTGTTATGAAGGAACTATGGCAGGTATTCTTTTGCTTCACCAGAATCGGCGCTTTGACATTTGGCGGCGGGTATTCCATGTTGCCGATGCTTCAACGGGAGCTTGTTGAAAAACATAACTGGGCGACAGATGAGGAAGTCGTCGACTTTTTCGCCATAGCACAATGCCTCCCAGGCTTAATTGCCGTCAACATGGCTACGCTTATCGGGCGCAAGGTTAAGGGGGCCCCTGGGGGCGTCGCTGCTGCAATCGGAGTGGTGTCTCCATCGTACGCAATTATCGTCGTCATCGCCGCTTTCCTCAGGAACTTTATCGAATACCCCGTCGTGCAGAACGCATTTTTTGGAATACGCGTTGCGGTGTGCGCACTGATTGTAAACGCCTTGGCAAAACTATGGAAATCCGGCATAAAGGATGCGGTGGCGTTTTGTATATTTGCGGTAGTTTTTGCCCTTTCCGTATTCTGGGGTGTCTCTCCTGTTTACCTTGTGTTGCTTGCGGTTGCATCAGGGATTGTTGTTTCGAAGCTAAGCGGCTTAAAAAAAGGGGGGGCTCAATAAACAATGATATATGTGCAGCTTTTTATCGAATTCTTTAAAATTGGGCTTTTTGTGATAGGCGGCGGCATGGCGGTGTTGCCATTCCTTTATGAGCTTGGAGGAAAGTACAACTGGTATTCACAGGCCGATGTCGCCAATATGCTCGCCATATCTGAGTCGACCCCCGGCCCTATAGGTGTCAACATGTCTACATATGTTGGGTTTAATACAGCGGGGCTCCCTGGAAGCGCATTGTCGACTCTGGCGTTGGTCATCCCAGGCATTGTTATCGCTTCGATAGTATATAAGTTTATAGAAAGATTCCGGGCAAGCCCCCTCGTAGAATCATCATTTTACGGTATACGCCCCGCAGTCACGGCTCTGATAGCAGCAGCGTTTTTCGAAGTGCTTAAAACCTGTGTTGTCACATTGGACGCATATGGTTTGACCGAGAGCATAGCCGACCTGCTTAACCTGAAAGCTGCCGCTGTGTTCGTCGTCTTGGCATTTCTTGTACACAAATTAAAACTCCACCCCGTCCTGTTTATATCCTGCGGCGCGGTTTTGGGCATCCTCATACGGTTTTGACGGGTTTGGCGGGCGTATCCAGGCAGGGAAATGGAATGGAGTGGGCGTATTCTGGTATGAAAATCGAATGGAATGGGCGTATCCGGGTATGAAAATGGAATGGAATGGGTGTTTTCTGGTATGAAAATGGAATGGAATGGGTGTATCCGGGTAGGAAAATGGTATGGAATGGGCGAATCCAAGTATGAAAATGGAATGGAATGAGCGTATCCAAGTTGGAAAAAGGGTTGACATGTGTGGCAAAAAGTGGTTTTATGATATAATAGCAATGCATCAAATCTGTATAAATCGGAGGGGCACTCAATGAAGGGCAAAACGTTTTATGTCACAACGCCAATTTACTACCCTAGCGACAAGCTCCACATAGGCCACGCCTATTGTACGGTGGCTGCTGATACTATCGCAAGGTACAAAAGGCTCAGGGGGTACGACGTCATGTTTCTGACCGGCACTGACGAACATGGTCAGAAAATACAACGGGTAGCCATCGAAAAAGGAATGCAACCAAAAGAGTATGTAGATGAAATCCTCATTGGCATTAATGAGCTATGGAAGCTTCTGGATATTTCTAATGACAGGTTTATCAGGACCACAGACGGATACCACGAAAAAGCGGTGAGCAACATCTTTCAGAAACTATATGATCAGGGAGACATATACAAAAGCGAGTACGAAGGGTGGTACTGCGTGCCTTGCGAGTCGTTTTGGACTAAGATGCAGCTTTTGGATGACTGTAAATGCCCGGATTGCTCACGCGAGGTCGAGGTCACTAAGGAGGAAAGCTATTTTTTCCGGCTATCCAAATACGGAGATAAGCTGATCGAGCATATTGAGAATAACCCGGAGTTTATTCAGCCTGTATCAAGGCGAAATGAAATGTTGAATAATTTTCTGCGGCCCGGGCTTGACGACCTCAGTGTGTCTAGGACGACGTTTGACTGGGGCGTGAAAGTGCCTTTTGACGATAAACATGTGGTTTATGTGTGGATTGATGCCCTTTCGAATTACGCAACCGCGCTTGGGTTTGCGCAAGATCTTGAGGATATGGGGGCTTCGGACGATTACAAAAAATATTGGCCAGCGGACGTGCACCTTGTCGGAAAGGAAATAGTCAGGTTTCATACCATTATATGGCCTGCGGTAATGCTTGCGCTCGGAGAGCCGTTGCCCAAACAGGTGTTTGGCCATGGCTGGCTGATCCTTGAAGGCGGGAAGATGTCAAAGTCAAAGGGCAATGTTATCGATCCCGTTATACTTGCGGAGAAGTACGGGGTTGACGCAATACGTTATTTTCTATTACGGGAAGTGCCGTTTGGATTGGATGGGCTGTTCTCGAACGAGGCACTAATCGGGAGGATTAATTCCGACCTTGCAAATGACTTGGGCAACCTTCTGAGTAGAACCGTGGCGATGGTTGAAAAGTTCTTTGGCTGGGTTTTGCCGAAGAACCGTAAAAGCGGCGATATTGACAATGACATGATCAGCCTTGTCAGCGGGGTATACGAAAAAGTCAACGGGTATATGGACAAGTTCCAGTTTAGCAATGCCCTTGTGGAGATTTGGAAAGCAGTGTCAAGGACAAATAAATATATCGACGAGACATGCGCATGGATTTTGGCTAAGGACGAGGGAAAAAAACCGAGGCTTGCCGCTGTCTTGTACAATCTGACCGAAAGCTTGCGTATTATCGGCATTTTGTTGCAGCCATTTATGCCGTCAACGCCAAAGAAGATGTTCGGGCAGCTGGGTTTTGAGCTGAGCTGGCTCGAGGATTGGGACAGTGCCGGGCAGTGGGGGATGGATCACGGCATGGCAAAAGTTGTACCCGGGGATATGATGTTCCCGAGGATTGACATTGAAAAGGAATTTGAAGAGTTGGAAAAACTGGCGAAAGCCAAGACCAAAACTGAGGATAACTCGAAAATAAGTGGCGGCGCAAACACAGCCGCTGATGCGAAAACCGGAAGCGGCGGAAAAACTGGCGGCGGCGACAAAACTGGCAATGGTGTGGAAATCGGTGGCAGCGCAGGTACTGGCGGCGGCGTGAAAACTGACGGCGGCGTGAAAACTGACGGCGGTGCGGAAACTGGTAACGGCGCGGAAACTGGTGGCGGTGCGAAAACTGGCAGCGGCTTGGAAACTGGCGGCGGCACGGGTACTGGTGGTGGTGTGGAAACTGGTGGCACCGACGAAACAAGCGGTGGTGTGGAAACTGGCGGCACCGACGAAACAAGCAGTGGTCTGAAAACCGGAGTTGTTGCTGACTACTGTACAGGAGTTAGTGCAAAAATAGCCCCCAATGCTAACACAGGCTCTAATGCCAACGCCAATTCTAGCATAGGATCCGGCGCAAAAATTGTCTCCAATGCTAGGACCGATGTTCCCGAAACGGGAAAACCTTCGGAACCGAAAGGTGAAACAGGCACACAAGTTGGATTAATTACAATAGATGATTTTATGAATGTTGAATTGAGAGTAGCAGTTGTGAAAGAGGCGGAGAACGTTAAGAAATCGGACAGGCTTGTCAAGCTCTTGTTGGATATAGGTTTAGATGAGGACAGGCAGGTTGTTGCGGGTATTGCAAAGTATTATAGCCCTGAGAGTCTTATTGGCAAAAGGCTTGTTGTGGTATCCAACCTTGCGCCTGTCAAGCTGCGCGGGGTTGATTCCAATGGAATGATATTAGCTGCTTCGACGGAAGACGGGGCGAAGCTACGGCTCGTAACGCTGGACGGCGATATTCCGCCAGGATCACGGGTAAGGTAAAGCTGAAATGCGGGCGAATACCGCGATGCAGGCGGAGACCGCGATGCAGGCAGAGACCGCAATATAGGCGGAGACCGCGATGCAGGTGGAAAGGTTTAAAACACAATTACCAATGGAGACTATATGGTATTATTTGACAGTCACGCTCATTATGACGATAAAAGGTTTGACGAGGACAGGGACGATGTTATAGGCGCGCTCCCCGGTTTTGGCGTTGCGTATGTGCTAAACGCCGCAAGTGAGCTTAAGTCGTCCCAAAGGAGTTTGGATTATTCACAAAAGTATTCCCATGTGTATGCGTCAGCCGGCATACACCCCCACGAAGCCATTAAGGCGCGGGACGGGTTTGAAGCGGCCCTGGAGAGTTTTTTTGGCAACGAAAAGGTTGTTGCCGTGGGGGAGATGGGCCTTGACTATCATTATGACTTTAGCCCGCGAGATGTACAAAGGGACGTGTTTATTAAGCAGCTTGAGTTAGCAAAGAAGCTGAAGAAACCAATAATTGTGCACAACAGAGAAGCGCATAGGGACACCTTGGATATTGTAAAGCCATATGCCGGGGCCCTCGGCGGAGGGGTGTTCCATTGCTTTTCGGGCGGTGTGGAAATAGCGCGGGAAGTTCTAGAAATGGGGTTTTATTTATCATTCGGGGGCGCGGTTACCTTCAAGAACGCACGGAGGGCAGTCGAAGTAATAGAATACATGCCAATTGACAGGCTTTTATTAGAGACGGATTGCCCATATATGACCCCTGAACCGCATCGGGGAAAGAGAAACGACTCGTCCAAGATTATTTTGGTTGCTAAGAAGATCGCCGAAATAAAAAAAATCACTTTGGATGAAACTGCTGCTATAACAACAGATAACGCGAAAAAGCTCTATAATATATTTTGACAGGGTCTGGTATAATTACCCATAACATATGGCGTTTGATGAGTTTTTGACTTAAGGAGGTGGGCTATGGTTAGGAAGTTGTTCACAGGGCTATTCTTTATTATCCTTATTGGGGTTTTTATTGCGTTCAATTACCTCATGTGGCAGAGGGAAGGCTCCGATATTAGTGTGAACGAGTTGAATAGTACAATAAAAGACCAAACCGAGACTATAAATGCGCAAGCTTCGGAATTATCTCAGCGAGTAGCAAAGATAAACGAGTTAAATGTAAATATCAATAAGCTTCTGGACGATGCGGAAGAAAGAGAAACTACGATTGCGGATATGGCAAAAAGTGCGGAGGAAGCCTCAAGCATAATAGACACAAAGGAGTCGCTTGTCAACAAGCTGATACAGTGTGCGGATATTGATGTTATTGGGAAGCAGCCCCAAGAGTGGATTGAGGCAATCAGCAACAAGGAATATGTGAGGGCATACGCATGGTACAGCAAGAGAATAGACGATGCTGCGGATGCAATGCTGCTGAATGAGTTCACAAGCTTCTATGAGATGAATATCGGAATGATGAGGGCAAAATCATTTGAGGTTGTGACAATTGGAATTCCAGAAGATATGAATTATGATGTTATTATTTCGGCTGTTGTGGAAATTATAAGGCCTGGCAGCATGTGGCGGCTCAGGTATCCGGAACCGGAACCGGAGCAGAATGCGGGAGGGATGGAGACGAACGACAACGGCATGATGAATGGCGGCAACGGGCTTAACGGCAACGGTTCGGCGAATGGCAGCGGTGGAACGGCGAGTGGCAGCAGCGGATCGGAGAATGGCAGCAGCGGATCGGAGAATGGCAGCGGTGGAACGGCGAGTGGCAGCGGTGGAACGGCGAGTGGCAGCAGCGGAATGGACGGTAGCAACTCTGCTAGTGGAGGAGGCGGCGCGGATGGGAACGGTGGCAGCGGCAACTCGGCCAATGGCATCGACGACCTGGTTAATGGCGGTGATTCGGCGAGTGGCAGTGGCGGATCGGACGGAAACGGCGGCAACAACTCGGCCAATGGCGGCGGCGACCCGGTGAACGGCGACAACTCGGCTAATGGTGGCGATGAATCGAATGGAAACGGTAGATTGGATGGGGAAGCAGAAGGGGCTGGAGCCGAAGGTACAGGAACTGATGGGGAAGGAATTTCACCTAACGGGGAACAGCATATACCAGAAGACAAAGACCTTTACGGGTTTTTACACTTCGACGAAGACGAAGATGACGATGATGACGATGAGAGTATTTTTAGAAATGGCGAAAACCAATTGTTTTTTCTCATGAACTACAAAAGGGAAGCAAATGATTGGGAGATTGTAAGCATAGTCCAGAAACTTAGTTAGGAGGTGTGATGTAGGGGCGGATTCAATATCCGCCCGCATTGGAAGAACCAATACCCGATCGTAGGGGCGGATTCAATATCCGCCCGCATTGGAAGATACAAGGTTATTGCGTTCAGGCACCCACCTACTCTACCCCAAATGTAACCGTTCAGAACCCCCACTTTGTCATTGCGAGGAGCGTAGCGAAGAAACAATCTAGTCTGTGAAATCCCTGTTTTGCTATATTTTCCCGTTAATTCGGTGCTTGGATTGCTTCGCTTTGCTCGCAACGACGGCTATATTTTCCCGTTAATTCGGTGCTTGGATTGCTTCGCTTTGCTCGCAATGACGAGGGGTATTTGGATAGCTACCCCCAAATTGCCCATGGCTTAATAATACTTTAGAAAAATGTTCTATTTCTTACACCTTTAGTGTATAATGGTTACTGACAGATCGTTGATGCTCGTATGTGTCGTAAAAATAATATTTATATTTTGGAGGCAGCTTTACAATATGAGTGAAAAGATATCTGGTTTTATAACGTCAAAGTTTGCGGAGATACAATCCAGGGTGCCTATAACGCTGGCGGGTTTTTCTGGGGTGAATAGCCCGTCCTTTCAAAAGCATCTAGATGACAGCCTTGGGACTGTTGATAACGCAGCCAAAGAGGGGGCCGCTACTGCGTCAGCGGCTTCAGGGGGGGCAGGGCCCTCGGAAGCTGTTGTAGAAATCTCTAACCCCGTTATTTTTCCCAGGATTCTGCCGGCGCCCCCTGAACCGGAGATTGTTCAAGCTGAGGAACAGGAAGAAAGCGTTGATGCTAGCAATGAAAACCGTGTATACGGCTATTACGATGAATTTGGTAATTACCAAGAATACAGCTATGGAGATAACAGCCTTTTCGAGGGGTTGGATAATTTAGGCAATTTTGGCAATCCGAGTGAAATGAGCAATCTGGGCAACTTGGAAAATTTAGATAATTTGGACAATAATGTGGCAAATGTAGGCACGGGCAATAACGTGGATAATAACATAGCATATTTGAACAGATATGGCGACGCAGAGATACAAGCAAAAATCCAGGAAGAAATAACCTTGGCCTCCATGCGGTATGGCGTAGACGAAAACCTCATCAAGGCTGTAATTATGCAGGAGTCTAGTTTTTCGCCCACCAGCCTGTCAAGTGCCGGCGCACAGGGGCTTATGCAGTTGATGCCCGCTACAAGCCAGGGGCTAGGCATCACCAACCCATGGGATATTGCACAAAACATAGACGGCGGCTCCAGGCTTCTAAGTAAATACCTTGAGGATTATGACGGAAACCTAAAGCTCGTACTTTCCGCGTATAATGCGGGGCCAGGCGCCGTAAGGAAATATGGCGGGGTGCCTCCATACAAGGAGACCCAAAACTATATACAAAAAGTTATCGCATACTATAATAGATACCATAACGAGAGTTCATCATTGTATGACTCGTCAGTGTTAGATACGGCAGTTGAAACGGTAACGGGGACAGCGGCTGGGTCAGCAATCGGTCTTGCGCCTGGACAAGTGGCGGAACAGGCGGCTGGGTCAACGTCCGGGCAAACAGAGGAATCCGCAGCCGGGCAGTCAACGATGTCAGTTATTGAAGTAGTAACACAACTGGCAGCCGGGTAGTGAACTGTTAAACAATAAACAGGCGCTAAGCGCCTTATGCCAAAAACGGTGGATTTGTTCCATGCTCATGATGGCTCCTTCGCATGACAGCTTCATTGCATGATGGTTGCATCGCATTACGGCACTATCGCGTGGTGGCTCCATCGTAAATACTATTCGGGTGCCTGTCTGAAACAATTGCTCTGTTGCCGCTACACAAGAATTTTTGCCCCATTATGGAGGTTTAGTATTGAAGGTTGGAGTTATCGGGGGCACGTTTGACCCCGTGCACTATGGACATCTCATTTTAGCGGAACAAATTGCCGGGCATTTGGGGATCTCGAAGACACTTTTTATACCCTCGAACGAGCCTCCGCACAAAGACGCCGGGAGTGTTGCGCCAATAAGGCACAGAATTGAAATGCTAAGGTATGCCATAGAGGGCAATGATGCGTTTGAGCTTTCTCTGATTGAATACGAAAGAGGAGGGAAGAGCTATTCGTATGAGACTTTTAGGGTGCTAAGCGAGGCTTATCCCAAGGGGACAGACTTTTATTTTATTGCCGGCTCGGATGTGCTTTACGATTTGCCTTCTTTCAAGAAAGTGGAAGAACTTCTAAAGCAGTGTTGTTTTGCCGTTGTATCCAGGCTGGGGGCCGATATGTTGGAGTTACGCAAAACAGCTGAACGGCTTCGCTTAACCTACGGTGCACGAATCAATATCGTGCCTTTTTTAGAGGTAGGCATATCTTCAACAATGATCAGGAAAAAGGTTAAGCTGGGTGAAAGCGTGCGGTATTTATTGCCAGAAAGGGTTGTTAGCTATATTAAGGCAAACGGGCTGTACATTAAGGCAAACGGGCCGATCATGGAGGCAAATGGGCCGGTTATGGAGGCACGGGGGCTGAATATGGATGCAAATGGGCTGTACCTGTGACGTCTTGTAGGGGCGTAGAAAGATAAACAATGAACCTTTCAATACACGAGATGAAGAAAAAACTGAAAACTATGTTGTGCGGCGAGCGGTATAGCCATTCAATTAGTGTAATGAATGCCGCAAAAGAATTGGCGCAGGTACATGGAGCCGACGTTAGAAGGGCGGAAATTGCCGGGTTGTTGCACGACTGTATGAGAGACGCGGGCATAGAAAAACTGTTTTTGGAGTGCAAAAAACACGGTATCGCCGCATCTACCATTGAGAGCAGCCACCCTGAGCTATTGCACAGCGTCGTCGGGGCATATGTGGTTGAGGAGGAGTTTGGCGTAACCGACCCGGAGGTTAAGGACGCGATCCGTAGGCACACGACCGGGGAAGCCGGAATGAGCACCCTATCGAAGATAATTTTTCTATCCGACTATCTTGACCCCGAAAAAGGAATGGGAGACAGGGATGAGGTATTGGACATGGCAATGAATGACATTGATGCCGCGATGCTGTACGTCCTTGAGAAAAAGATTTTGTACATTATCAAGAAAAAAGCCCTTATGCACCCTGAGACAATTAACGCAAGGAATGATATATTGATGACATTAACAAGGAGGGGTTAAACAGCATTGGAATCAAGACAGGTCAGTGAAAAAATTGCGAGCATTATGGAAGACAAAAAAGCACGGGATATTATTACTATTAATATCGAAAGCGTTACGGTTTTAGCGGAGTATTTTGTAATTTGCAACGGGACATCAACGCCTCACATAAAGTCGCTTGCGGATGAAATTGAAAAGCGGCTCGAAGTGGAGGACGGTTTAAAGATCCGCCACCGGGAGGGGTACAACAGCGCACGGTGGGTATTGCTAGACTATGGGGATGTCATAGTCCACATTTTTCATGAAGAAGACAGGAAGTTCTACGAAATAGAAAGGCTCTGGTCTGACGGTGTGGTAACATACAACTCGCCGCTGTAGGGGCGGATTCAATATCCGCCCGCCACAACGGATTCAAAAACCCCGTCCGTAGGGGCGGATTCAATATCCGCCCGCCACAACGGATTCAATATCCGCCCGCCAAACGGATTCAAAAACCCCGTCCGTAGGGGCGGATTCAATATCCGTCCGCCACAACGGATTCAATATCCGCCCGTCATGGTTCATTAGTAGCGCCTTTTGCGCTTACGGTAATCTTTTATCGTTTTCGATCGGGAGCTGCCGTAGCTGTTCCCGAAGCCGTTGCGTGTCTCTCTGGAGCGGAAAACGTTGCGTATGGTAATGATGAACGATATTATAACGGCAATGCTCAGAATACCTAAAATGACAACTTGAAAGAAAGGATTTTGAAAGATGGACGTCGAAGAATCGGATTCTTGCTCATCGGCTTCTTCCGAAGAATCTGCGCCAACGGAGTCTGCGGAACCGCTGTTGTTGTGTGACAGGCCAACGCCAAGTAAGTTTCCGGGTGCCCCTTGTGCCAGTGCTTGCGCTTGCTCCTGTCCCTGATCCTGCCCCACTTGTTCTTGTGCCTGAGCCTGACCCAGAGCTTGTGCTTGCCCTTGCCCTAGCCCTTGCGCTTGCCCTTGCCCTGCTTGCCCTTGCCCTTGCGCTTGCGCTTGCCCTAGCCCTTGCCCTGCTTGTGCTTGCCCTTGCCCTTGCGCTTGTCCTGCTTGAGCCTGCCCAGGAGCCGCTTGCCCTGCTTGAGTCTGGCCCTGTGTCCGAGCTTGAGTTTGACCCTGAGCATTGGCTTGGGATTGGCCCTCCGACGAAAGCGAGCCATTTCGGTCAGGGATGCTTTCTGCAGCTATTACGTCGACTTTGCCGGCGAGTTTGCCATTATTGCGGTATTCGATGTAGCCGAGAACCTCGCCTTTTGCGACAGGGGCAACTACGTCCGTTCTTATGTACTCGACCTTTGATATTGACCAAGAGCTGCTGTCTGATGGAAGAAACAGCTTAATTGTCCCATCCGACACAGCTTCGACTGTGTCTTTTGATTGGGCGTTTTTTACAGTGATGGTATCGACCCTGTCGCCCTTGCCAACAAAAGTATTTACCTTGAAATTGCTAAAACCGTATTTCAACAAGTCCAGGGTCATACTAAAACGACGGTCGCTAGCGTTGTCGCCACTTACGCCAAGCACAATAGCAATTAATTCCATCTCGCCCAAGGTATCTATTGCAGAAGCGACGACACAAAAGCCTGCTGGGTTTGTAAACCCAGTTTTCACGCCTGTTATCTCCATTTCGGTCTGGGTGTTGTTCCTGAGAAGCGTGTTTGTGTTTGTCATCCTGTCCCACGACGAGTGCTTGTTTGTCGGTTCAAGGGTAACATAACGTTTTGCCACGTATTCCCGAAACTTATTATTTTTCATAGCGTACCGGGTGATCCTGGCAAGGTCTGACGCAGTAGAATAATGGTTTTCTTGGTGAAACCCGTTCGTGTTCGTAAAATTGGTAGAAAATGCATTTAGCTCCCTCGCCCTCTGGTTCATGAGATCGATGAATTCCTGGCGCGTATCAAACAGGTTTTCGGCAATAATATTGCTGGTCTCGTTAGCTGATTTGACTAAGAGTGCGTCAAGGAGGTTGTCGAGCTTCATTTCTTCCCCGGCAATTATCCCAATATTCCCGCCATTTGGGCCGATATCCCTTATAGCCTGGGGGCTAGCGATCATAAGTTGTTCTGGATCTCCTAGTTCGATTGCCAATATGCCGGTCATTATTTTTGTTGTGCTTGCAGGGAATACAGCCCTGTCGGCATTTTTTGAGCATATTACCACTCCTGTCTTCGAATCGACGAGGATATATGCGTCCGCGTCAACAAAAGGCGCGCCCGAAACATCAAATTTCTCAAATATCAAGTCGTCGGACGTTTGGGCAGATGCGGCGTCGGAAGCAGTAGAAAAATCCGGATCCGGCACGGTGCCAAGCCAAAAGTCTAGGCTGGAGCTTTGAATTGAGACAGGGAGCGGGGTGCCTTCGAGGGAAAGGGATTCGGGCTGGTCGGGCACTGGCGAGGAAGCGGCAACAGGCATAGCGGCACCTCCAACCTGGTGCGGAATCAGCGCATTCAAAGAGAACATTATTAGAAATAGTAAAAGGCATAATAGCTTTTTAGTAAACATGCCGTTATTATACCAGATATTTCGCGAAAATTAAATAAAAATTTGGCAGTTTTTGAAACTTGGAAATATTTGAAAATATTTGAAATCTTCTCACGAAAAATGTATAATAATCACATTGAAAGGGGGGGGTTATATGTTCGATCCATCGTGCCCACCACTGTTAGTATTACTAATGAAGCCTGATCAGGTTGCAAGTTTCCCCGAGAGCGACGGGTATATCCACCATCCGATAAGCGAAAGCCAAGTTGCTTTGTGCTACAGGGAGGGGTGGACCTTCCCGGTTACCCCGGACAGAATGAAGCTCATCACCGGAAGGCCGCTGATGCTGGTCAGAGACAGGGGCGGGGTAACGTCAGAGGGTAGTACCTTTTTAAAAGGGTACGCCAACCAGTTTGTAAACGATTGCGGCGGCACGCCGGGATTCGAAGAAAAACTTGCTATATTTAATGAAGGGCCGCAAGACGAGTGGATGCTGGTGCCATGTAACGTGAATGTGATTTGGCTTCAGTATGGGTACAAGTATCAGTTTTTGGGCGGCTCGGGGCATGAAAGGCAAGAGTTCCACTACGGCAAACTGATGATACGCGAGCTGACTGTTGTTGAGGACTATGCCCCCAGGTTTGACAGGAAGGCCGACATTGCGGCGATGCACAGCAAACAATTCCGCGTCCACGACCACCAGCTTCTGGATACGAGCTGGAACCGCGCAGATGGGGGGACTTTGCAACAAATTCAGGAATTGTTGCTTTCCCGGGGCCTGAATGTTTACCTCAAAGCCGTGGAAGCCGCTTTAATGCGGGCAGGGCTTAAGGTGTAAGCGTGCGGCATGGGCATAGGCGTAGGAACCAAGATAAAGCTGTTGGCGGGTAGGGCTTAAGGCGTAGCCCGAATATAGCGTAGCCCGAATATAGCGTAGCCCGAATATAGCGTAGCCCGAATATAGCGTAGCCCGAATATAGCGTAGCTGACGATTGATTGTCTATGCTGTTGCGGTGTATTACGCCGCGTTGCATAACGTTGCGTTACTCTGTTGATTTTTGTAGCTTTCCTTGACCTGCGATTAAATGGTTTAGTTTACGCACCTCCCTTGTTAATAGGGCGGCGGCGGTAACGGATGATATAAAGTCGGCCACCGCGCCTGACAGAAAGATGCCTTCAAGCCCAAAGAATATGGGCAGGACGAGTGTTGCCGGAATCAGGACAATGACCTGACGCAACAAGGACATAAAAAGGGACAGCCTTGGCTTGTCTATTGCCTGGAAGACTATTGTGCTTACAAAAGCTATGCCTATCATCGGTGTAAAGAATAAATATGTTCTAAACGCCTTTGGCGCGAGATGTAGGATGTTATGGTTTTCGCGCCCGAATACCATAGCGATTTCTGTTGGGAAGAGCATTATCACGAGGTAGCCGATAATGGCAAATGATGTTGACGCCAAAACCCCGGCTTTTATCGCTTCCTTAACACGGTTGTATTTAAGTGCGCCGTAGTTGAACCCTACAATTGGCTGGATCCCTTGATTTATGCCTATCATGGGCATAAGAAAAATCGACGACACATTGAAGATGAGCCCCAGGATGGAAACTGCCGCGTCACCACCGTAATGCAGGAGAGATTTGTTTAAAACCATCCTCACAAGGCTTGCCGATATCTGCATGAAAAACGAAGCTACCCCGATTGAGACAATGCCGAACACAACGCTTATTTGTAGGCGAAGGTAGCCCGCCCTTATTTTTAGAGGAGTCCTGCCGGAGAAGAAATAGTATGCGCACCATGCGCAAGAAAAGGTCTGAGCTATAATAGTCGCGATTGCCGCGCCTCTGACGCCCATTCCCAAAACGAAGATAAAAATCGGGTCAAGAATAATATTTGTAATTGCGCCGATAAGCATTGTCGTCATGGAAATTTTCGGTAACCCCTGTGCCATAATGTACCGATTAAGGCAGTAACCAAAACCATTGACGGGGACACCGATGAGTATGATGGATAAGTAATCCTTCGCGTATTGCATTGTGTTGGGGCTTGCGCCAAACAGCGTTAGCAACGGTTCCATAAAACACGCGGCGGCGGTGGCAAGTGTTGCTGTTATGATTGTGATCAGAACAATCCCGTTGCCGATTGTCCTCTCTGCCAAATCCTTTTTTTCTTCCCCGAGATATATGGAAATCCTGGCGGCACCGCCCACCCCGGCCATCATCATGAAGGAGAAAAAGGCCAGCATTATGGGGGCGTTTATTGAAAGTGCCGCAATGCAGATTTCCCCAATGCCTTCTATGTTGCCAATATATATGACGTCAACGATGTTATATAGCGCATTAACCAGCATCCCAACAATTGTCGGGAGCGAAAATTTTAGAATTAGGCGGGGGATTGGCGTTCCGCCCATCAGCTGCGCTCTGCCGTTGGCTGTCTGCGCCCTGTCGTTGCCTTCCTGCGCCGTTCCGGCTTCCCGCGCCGCTCCGGACTCAGGCATTGTGTTTGTAGATATTGCGGACATATTCGTCAAGCATCCGTGCGGCTGAAAAGCGAGTCTGTGACATTTCGATGCTGTTTTGCATCATCTGTACCCACTTTTGTCTGTCGTCATAGAACGTTGGAATTACCTCTTCAATCAATACTCTGTATAGCGATTGGGAATCGACCTTGTCGCAGTCGCTGCCTTCATAACCGCCTCCGATCTGCCACCCATTTACCCCGTGCTTACAACCTTCCGGCCACCATCCATCAAGGACGCTGAGATTGAGAACCCCGTTCATAGCCGCCTTCATGCCGGATGTGCCACTCGCTTCGAGTGGTTTGATCGGGTTGTTAAGCCATACGTCGCACCCCTGGGTCATAAGCTTCCCAATGTTCATATCATAGTTCTGAATAAAAATTATACTGTTAGGGTGTTTTTGAGACATTTGAAAAAGATTTGCGACAATGGATTTCCCCTTGATATCGTTTGGATGGGCCTTTCCTGAAAAGATCAGGCAAACCTTCCCGGATTCGAGAAGGGGTATGATTTTTTCAGGTTCGCTGAATATGAGGTCGCTACGCTTGTATGGGGCCGCCCGACGGGCAAAGCCGATAAACAGGCTGTCCTTACTTAGGCGGATATTGTTTCGGAGTTCAATTTCCGTAATTAGCTTTTCTTTTAGTCTTAAGTGTATATCCCATAAGGGGTTTCCTGAGCCACTGCCGCCTTCACGGTGAGAAGCAACGCCTTCCGTTCCAGTGCTGCCTTCCGTTCCAGCGCTGCCTTCCGTTCCAGCTCTGCCTTCAAGTGTAGCGGCTCCGTCTATAGGTGCAGCGGCTCCGTCTCTAAGTGCAACAGCTCCGTCTATAGATGTAGCGGCTCCGCCATCAGGTGTAGCGGCTCTGTCTCTAAGTGCAACAGTTCCGTCTCTAGGTGCAGCGGCTCCGCCATCAGGTGTGGCAGTTCCACATTCCGTGGCTGTTTCGCCTTCAAGTGTGGCGACTCGGCTGTCAAGCGTGGTTGCCACGCTTCTTGAACTTTTACTGCCTCCTGAGGCGGCTATGCTTCTTGTGCTACTACCGCCTCCCAAAACTGTTACGTTTCCGGTGGTTGTTCCGTATCCTGTAGCTCCTACGCTTCCTATGGTTCCAATGGTTCCTATGGTTCCTATGGTTACTCCCTGTCCAGTAGCCCCTTCGCATCCCGTAGCAATCTTGTTTCCCATAGCATCAACGCATCCAGTTGCGTCTTCGACCCCTATTGCATCAACGTCTACAGTAGCGGATCTGTTACCTAAATCATCAACGCTTCCAGTGGTGTATCCTCTCACTGTAGACTCAACATCTCTAGCGACGGTTATGCTTCCTGGAGGCATTCCGAACACTGTAGCATCTATGTCACCAGAGGTGCATCCGTCTCCCGTAACTGTCCCATCTCCCGTAAACGTTCCATCTCCCGTAGCTGTCCCATCTCCCGTAGACGTTCCATCTCCCGTAGCTGTCCCATCTCCCGTAGCCGTCCTGCCCCCCGCAGCTGTCCTGTTCCCCGTCTCTCTTGCACTTTCTGGGGTTGCCCTGCTTTCTGGCATACGGGCCTTTCCCATAGCTGCCATGCCTTCCAGCTCGATGGTGTTTCCAGGGGTTGCCCTGCCTTCCAGCTTGTTAGAGCTTTCTGAGGTCGCCCCACATTCTGTATTGCTGGTGTCCCCCATAGTTGTATCGCTTTTCTCCAGGGCTGCGTTTTTCTCCAGAGCTATGCCTTTCTCCGAGGGTATGCTTTTATCTAGGGGCACGCCTTTATCCAGAGCTATGCCTTTCCCTGGGGCAACACATTCCCCTGGGTTATTTTCGCCCACAAGAGCCGCCTTGTATCCTGGGGATCTTCCGACTTCCATTGCATCCCCGCCTGACGTATAGCTTGCGCAACACGCCCTCGCCATCTCGGGGTCCTGCCATGTGCCGTTGTGCACGCCATTGGTTACCGGGATTATGTCGCAGATGTTGCCTACCCCCGCCCACATTTTGTTAGCTGTTGCCGCATGGAGCTCCGACACTGCGTTGGCAATTTTGGAGAGCCTTAGCCCTGCGATTGTCATGTTAAAAGGGTTGCCAGCCAGCTTTTTAAGCATGGTTGTTTTGAAGCCGATGTCGGCCCCGATATAGCGCATTGACCGAATGCTGTGTGATTCGTTGCCTGCAAGGACGGGAGTATGCGTTGTAAAAACAATTTTTTTGCGAACCTTTTCGACCGCTGCGTTAAAATCGGCATCTGTGTATTTCAGGGAGCTTCTCATTTTTATTAGCTCGCGTTTTATCAGTTCGAGCCCCGCTAAAACTGCATGCCCTTCATTGAAGTGATAGATGTCTGGCCTGATGCCAAGAGCGTTTAGGGCTTTCACGCCGCCTACTCCGAGGATGATCTCTTGGGCGAGTCTCTCTTCATTAAACCAGCCATATAACTGCCCAGTAATAAGGGAATGTGGGTTGTCAGGCAAAAACGTGTCCAATAAATACAGTGGCGCGTTCCCGAAGCAGTCGCAGAGCCACACCTTGCAACGAACCGTGTTTTTCATAATCCTGACCTTGACTTCCACGCCCGTATCTTTTAAATACGGGTAGTTGTATTCATGGAAACGGTCAGCGGGTAGTCCGCGCTCGTCAATTATCTGGGAGGTGTAACCCTGCCTCCACAGTATGCCGATGGCGACCATAGGGTATTCGGCGTCATGCGCTGCCTTTATTAAATCGCTTGCTAGGATGCCTAGGCCACCAGAGTATATCCTGAAGTCGTTGGCGAGTCCGTATTCCATACAAAAATATGCGACGGTAGGGTTATCTGTCTTGGGCTTAGTCAAACTCTTTTTCACAGTGCGTGCAGACTTCTCTGTCATAACTGCATCAGTCTCCCTTTTTAATAGTATACTAATATAATGGCTGATTTTTCATCTCGCTTGTTTTTTTCACTCACTGTGTATTATAATACTAATTGTCAAGGAATTCTACAATTTCCATCCGAATTGGGGTGCCGGATGAAGAATATGATAAAAAAGGTTAGTGGAACGCTCGAACATGGCAAATTGCCCGTCGGTTCGCTGGCGGTTATTGCTTCTTTGAGGCCGAGGCAGAGGAAGGCTGATGTGCTTGCGTGGCAGAGGCAAAGGTTGGCAGATGCGTTTCGTGGCTGAGGCAGAGGAGGATTGACGCCCCTATGGGGATTGGACAGAGAAAGGTTAACGCCCCTACAGGGACTGGGCAGAGGAAGGCTGATGCGCCTACGGGAACTGAGCAGAGGAAGGCTGATGCGCCTGCGGGTTCAAAGCGGAGGGCGGTTGTTGTTCTTGTTGCTGTGGCTGCGGGTGTGGCTATAGTGTTTGGCGTGTTTATCGTGTGTTTATTTACGCTTGACATACTGCCAGTGCTGAAATACAAGGTGTCGCCAGTATACAGTGCCCTGGGCGGCGTAGGCGGCCAACAGGGCGCAGGAAGCCAGCAGAGCGCAGAAAGCCAGCAGAGCGCAGAAAGCCAACAGGGAGTAGAAAGCCAACAAGGCGTAGGAAGCCAACAGGGCACAGGCGCATATGCGCTTAATGTCAGGATGACAATCTCGGTTCCGCTTTTCAGTAAGAAGGAATATGTTTACCTTTTCATGGGCGATATGGACATTAATGTCCAATCGTGCACAGATACCTGGGGGAACACAAAAGAGGCGTTTTTGGATGAAGGCATCGTAACGATACCAGTTTCGCGCGGCAGCACAACGACTATGGTATACGACGTCCGTATTGGGGTGCCCGCAAAACATGGAGCCAGAGGGATGCTTACCGATACATACGTTGTTTTTGACGGAGATCAGGCATTTTTATTGCCTGCGGAATTCAACATATTTAGCGATAGGGGTGTCAGGGACTCTGCGGCAAGGATTGAGTTCGAATTTAACTTTCCCGCTGGATGGAAGGAAATTGTGCCTTTCAAAAAGGTAGATAACCCAGCGTGGGCTGATATTTACGCAATAACAAAAAACGCGTTTGTGTTTGGGGAGTTTGAGGAAGTCAGCGTACAAGGCATACAGGGTGCACAGAGCGAATCGGGCATACAGGGTGCACAGAAGGGCAAATCGGGCGGGCTCAAGGTTTATGCGCTTGAGGGGCAGTTGCCGCTGGAAGAAGACATATCCGGTTTTAGCGCGATGTATTCGTATTATGCGAACCTAATCGGAAGTGAACCCCCGGAGTATAACATTGTCCTGTTGCCATCAGGTGGAAATGTCGATTTTGGAGGAGATGAAGGGTTCGGTGGGCAAGTCATCGGCGGTTCGGGGACGCGTACCGTTGCGGCTTCCTTTGACAGCGGCTTGCGCAGGGATTGGCAGTTGCTCTCACATCGGCTGTTTCACGCATTCTTTGACAATGCGGCACCCTACGTTGAGGTTCATATTCCACTAAACCTCTGGATGTACGAGGGCCTTTGCACCTATTATGAAAACCTGGCGACGGATGCCATACCAGAACCACTCAAATCAAAGCTCGACATAGACGTCAACCGACAGGAGGCGTTAACGTTCAACCAGTACGTATACATGCGCCTAAAAGAGCCCTTTATATACAACTTTGCCCCAATGGACGAAGATCGGCTCACATCAGCTGCCATGACTGAGTTTTTACATTACACTGTAGCACCCCTAGTGGTTAAGGCATTTGAAGATGCGTCTATAGGCGTCGGGAACCCGCCTGACAGCCTCTTGAGGTATCTTCTAAGCGAGGGCGCATATAAAGAGGGCTACGCCCCAATTTCGGCGGCGTTTGACCTTCTTGGAGACGACCGGGGCGCGGCGTTTTGCGATAGCTATATGCTTGGACTTGAATTCCCGCCGCTATGGGGTTTGGCGGCATGGCAGCCATCGGCGCCCGAAGTGCTGGAATCGCTGAATTATATTGAAACCTTGCTTGCCAACTGGCACCAGGCGGACAACCCGGATTACGCCGCCGACATTGTGTCCCTGGACGAGCTTGTGAAGGCTATGGACGTGGCAGGGGACGGACGCATTCCGGCAACAACGGAGGGTTTCGACGCCATAGTAAGGAACTACTGCCCAGAGGTATACGCGATCGTTAAGGATTATTACCGCCGTGCAGAGCTATTGGGTATTGAACCAGACGACAGGGACCTGCGGGCGAAGATGGCCCTATACTAGTGGCCCTATACCAATGGCCCTATACCAATGGCTCTATACCAATGGCTCTATACCAATGGCTCTATACCAATGGCTCTATACCAATGGCTCTACACCAATGGCTCTATACCAATGGCTCTATACCAATGGCCCTATACCAATGGCCCTATACCAGTGGCCCTATACAAATGGCCCTATACTAATGCGGAGCGTGTAACCTCGAACATGAAAAACGGACAACGGACATCACTGTGTTGTGCCGGTTTCGTAGCCGATTTCCTCGCATAGGGCATTCCATTTTTCTGTTGCGCTTGCTTCGAATATTTGCTCATGAATGTTCGGCACCGTAATATCGTCAACCCCGGCTAGTTTCGCACGCAGGGCGTATTGTAGCAGAAGCCTGTGGAGTACGTTGGAGAAGGCTTTTACTTCTTCCTGTATGTTGTCGGTATTATAACGGGCGTTTAGCCTGTCGGCCTCCGCAAACAATGCGCTTTCATTTAGCAGTTCAATGCGGGCATATGGGTAAAAAACCCGGTCGGCGTTGAACCAGTATGAATATGCTTGTTCCGCCGAGTCAAGGATGTCAACTATGTCTTCGTTGGGCATATCGTTAATGTTGGCGTTTTTATAATTTGGCACCAGGGCACGGCCGGAAAAGAACATTAGGATTGTTTTATAGTCGCTGCCGCAGATTTCCTTAAGCAAATCGTCGAAGTCAAGCGGCTTTTCATCGGTGCCGATTTCCGCCAGGCGTTTAATGAATCCGTCGGAAAGCCCCGTTTTTTGAGATATCGTATAATTTATTGCGTCTATGATAATCGGTGTCTTTACGCCGAAATAGTATTCTTTTTGGGCAGTGTACATTCCAAACTGTTCGTCGGCGGGGTTCAATACGAGAAACCCGGGCTCCTTTAGGGAAAAGTACAAGTATTTAAGGTATTTTTCCTCAAAAGTCTCCAGATGGCTTATGTTGAAATCGTTCTTTACCTCTTCCGGGAGCAAGCCGGAGGATAAGTTCACGTAATAATCCGCCAACCCAGCGTATATCCAGTTTCCTGTCACATAGCGCAGGTTGCGGGTTTTTATTATGCTGTCAAAGTATGTGTGGTATAACGTGTTGGACAAAGCCTTGTAATCATCAATGAAGCGCATGCCCGCAGATATTGCGGATCCGCGGCTGCCTACGCCGCCTACAATAACAGAATAGTCGTAGGGGTGGTTGCGGAGCAGCACAATCGGCGAACCGTCTAGGGGCCGTCCAAATAGGCTAGTGTAATAGGCAAAATACGCTGCCAATGTGTCAAGGGTATTTTGGGGGATGCTGTCTGCAATGGCTACGTCCACGTATATCTGCTCACTAGCCAGGGTGCCACTGTATGTTTGCTCATTAAACAGGGTGCCACTGTATGTTTGCTCAAATGCTAAAGTGCCATCGAATGCTTGCTCACTAGCCTGGGTGCCACTGTATGTTTGCTCATTGGCTTGAGCGCCATCGTATGTTTGCTCACTAGCCGTAGCCCCCCTGTATTCTAGCCTCTCAAAATGTCCAAAGCAAAATGCCGATTTGCTGATGCTATTAAAAAAATCCCAGGTAGGTTTGTCAACATATAACGACCGTGAGCCGTCAAGGGGGGTATTATAAGGGATAATGGACTGCCACCCTTCTGGGGTGATAAATTCTATTTGGACGCTGCCGATGTACTTCCCAATCGAATCAAGAAGATCGGGGCTTGTATACGGCAGGATAAATGCGAATTCACCGGAGAACGTCAACAAATCCTCAAAGAAGGAGCCTTGGGCATATGGTATGCCGCTAACGCTTTCGCTAACCATACCGATTCTGGCGTCGTACTTAAAGTTCAGTTTACTAGCCCCGTTTTCGATTGGGCCAATTTCCAACAGCTCCCCGGTTACCGTGAACGGGATCTCGTTGCCAGCTTCATCTGTGCATCCGTGCCATGAGCCGTCAGTCTGGCCAATGAAAAAGGGTATGGTGCGGCTTTTTGGCATTGAGGCGATTTCCAAAGCCATGTCAATGCTCAAGTCGCCATAGGATGGGTCGGCGGTCACCGTGTATACTAAAGAGTATTTTGCCTGATCTGCGTCCGGCATCAATATGTATGCAATGGTTGATGCCGTAGCCAAAAAAATTGCGCAACAGGCAATTATGATTATAATGCGAAGCCGATTCGATTTTAGATATGTTGTAGTAGTAGTCAGATTCATTCCTCCTAATTACCCCTGCGCTACGGCAGTAGGTCCTTGCGCTATGGCAGGAGCAAACCAGGGTTGCCCCTGGTCTGCTCACTGAGCCATTGCCTTTGTCTACCCAAATTGTGCCCGTGATTGCACCGGGCCATTGCCTTAGCCTACATTAGTTACATTAGTTACATTAGTCTACATTAATTTACATATATTGCCTCTGAAACTGGAGCGTAAGATCCGTCTGCCCAGAGGAATACTTGTATCCAAGCCGCGTCGGCAGGGACGTCAAAGTCGGCGACAACACAGTCGACGACCCCGTCGGCG
>Ga0099364_10002785_pt1 | contig 27671 bp, 27 predicted proteins | sample TergutTh196P3_FD_73070 | JGI IMG/M metagenome (GOLD analysis project Ga0099364, IMG submission 73070) | Microcerotermes parvus P3 segment gut microbial communities from Pointe-Noire, Republic of the Congo - Th196 P3 | ecosystem: Host-associated > Arthropoda: Insects > Digestive system > Gut ... | reverse complement strand
GAAAATATGAACGGAGGTAAAATCAGCCCCGCTGTTATTTGATTTCCTGTTCAAGATTGTTAAACGCATCGGTATCAAAGAATTGCGCAAGAGTAATCTCAAATCCGTCGCATAGCTTTTTAATTGTTAGAAGTTCCGGGCTTTTAGTTTCGCCGTTTAGAATGCTTTTAATCGTTGCCTGTGGCACTCCTGCGATATAGCTCAGTCCGTTCGGTGTGATGTTACGTTCATTACACAACCCGCGTATACGCTCTATTACCAGCTTTGTCGTGTTCGACAAGTCCAGCCCCTCCAATCATACAGTGCTTTGCCACTTAATTAAGAATAATTACTCCCAATCATAATTGTTAGTGGTATGGCACTTGTATGAAAAACGTGATATACTTTAGTTATATGACACTAGTTCGGAGGGGTTTGATGCAAGATTTTGAAAAAGCATTCAGTGAATTTATTGACCGTAAAGAGTATGACAGCGCGGAAAATGCCTTGTTTTCTATGATACGGATATCTTTCAAAGCAGGATGGATTGCAGCGGGCGGAAAAGCTCCGGGAGCGCAAAGACCGGTTGAATTGCTTATATTTAGGCAGGACGCGCCGATTGAAAATCATTCCGAATAAGAAGAAAGCGGGCTTGGGATAATCCCCCAAGCCCGACTGTTATGATCGTCACTATTTCGCGCTGTCTTTTTCGCGAATCTCCACCCGGCGGATTTTGCCGGAGACTGTCTTTGGCAAGGCATCCACATATTCGACGATACGCGGGTATTTATACGGCGCGGTGATTTTCTTGACGTGGTTCTGCAGCTCCTTGGTAAGCTCGGGCGACCCTGCGTATCCCGCGGAAAGCACGACCGTCGCCTTTACGGCAAAGCCGCGTTCCTCGTCGGGTACGCCGGTGACGGCGCATTCGGTGACGGCGGGATGCTCCAGCAGCACGCTCTCGACCTCAAACGGGCCGATGCGGTAGCCTGAAGACTTAATGACGTCATCGGTGCGGCCCACATACCAAAAGAAGCCCATTTCGTCCTGATACGCGGTATCGCCGGTATGATACAAATCATCGTACCAGACGCTTTTCGTCATTTCGTCGTCGCGGAAATATCCCGAGAACATACCGAACGGCTTGCCGCCTCCTTCTTCGTCTGTGCGGATACAGATTTCGCCTGTGACGCCGGGGGCGACCTCATCGCCGTTTTCATCGGCTATGATCATGCGGTAGCCCGGCGCCGGCAATCCCATTGAGCCGAGCTTAGGCTGCACCCACGGGTACCCGGTCCAGCAGCTCAGTGTGGTTTCCGTTTGTCCGAACCCCTCGAAGATTTTAATCCCCGTCCCCTCCTGCCAGACCTTGTAAACCTCCGGGTTGAGCGCCTCGCCCGCAGTAGTACAATGCTTTAATTTTGATAAATTATATTTTTTTAAATCCTCTTTGATTAAAAACCGGTACATTGTGGGCGGCGCGCAGAACGTGGTGACTTGATAGCGCTCAATCTTTTCAAGGATGTCGGGCGCCGAAAATTTATCGAAGTCATATGTGAAGACGGCGCTGCCTGCAAGCCACTGGCTGTACATCTTGCCCCAAAGGCTTTTGAGCCAGCCGGTGTCGGAGATTGTGAAGTGCAAACCGCCCGGTTCGCAGCGGTGCCAGAAGCAGCCGGTCATGATGTGCCCCAGCGGATAGGTGTAGTCATGCCAGACCATTTTGGGGTAACCGGTCGTACCTGAGGAAAACGCCATCAGCATGATATCGGTTTTTGAATTGTTCCGCGCAACGGGCGTTTCCGGCGCGGATTCTAACCCTGCGTCAAAGTCGATCCATCTGCTGTTCGGAGGCTTCCCGCCAAACACGGCCAGCTTCTCTGCTGTCGGGCAATCGGGTAAAGCTTCCTCCATCGCCTGAATCACGCCGAAGCGCGGGGTCGTCAGCAGCATTTTGATGGAGGCCGAGTTCATGCGGTATTCGATATCCTTCTTCGTAAGCAGGTAAGTGGCCGGGACAGCGACGGCGGCTATGCGGTGAAGCCCCATCAAAACCGGCCAGTACCGCCAGTCGCGCGACATGGTAAGCATGACCATATCGCCTTTTCCGATTCCCTGCGAGAGAAAGAAATTAGCGGCTTTCACCGACAACCGCCGGATATCCTCAAACGTAAAGCGCTTCTCCTCCCCGTCGTTTGAAATCCACAGCATGGCAAGCGCGTCGGGAGCTTCAGCGGCCATTGTATCAAGGCAGTCAAAGGCAAAGTTAAAATCGTCGGGTACGTTTAGTTTATAGTTTTTCTGTAAATCCTCCAGCGTGGCAAAATCGTCACGGTGGCGGCCTGTATATTTTTCATATAGCGGCATAGTATTTAATCCCCCTTTTGCATTACGATTGCCAGAAACTGCGCGGGCTTTTCGTCAAGCGCCCGCATGGCGTGGGCCTTGGATGCGTCGAAGTATACGCTGTCTCCGGGATTTAAGTCATAAGTAAGGTTGCCCATGAAAAACCTCATGCGACCCTCGACCATAAGGTTGAACTCCTGTCCCGGATGCGCGTGCTGTTCCGGCGCTTCTATGTCGCCTTTAGGCTCTACCGTGACCATAAACGGCTCGGCAAGCTTGTTTCTGAATGTAAAGGCCAAGTGCTTGTAGCTGTACGCCGCGCGCCGGTCTATCGCGTAACCACGTCCGGCCCTGGTAAGACAGCAGCCCGACAGCTTGGGTGAATCGCCGCTCATCAAATCAACTACGTCAACTCCTAGGATATGTGATGCGTTATACAAAAAAGAAAATGAAAAATCACGCTCGCCTCGTTCATATTCCTCGAGCTGCTGCGCTGTAATATCACACTTTGAGGCAAGCTCATCCGCCCCCACCCCTTGGATTTCCCTCAGAGTAGCCAGCCTGCGTCCAATATCAATCAGTTGTTCAGTCATATGCTCATCTCCTTTTAAATTTTAATCTTTAGCTTAGTTTTGCGTTATTAATTTCAGCGGCTACGATCATAGCCTGAACACCTCCGTTTGAGGCGAATAAAAAAACCTCCGCCCCGTAACGATTCTACCGCACGGGACGAAAGCCGGCCATTAAAGCTTTGGCAATCGCTATACCACCCATTTTACGCCATACTAGCATATGCGCCCCCAATAACGGCGGGGAAGCCGTCGCAACCTACTTGGCCGTCAGGCTTTCGGCGCGCTGCTCGGAAGTGATTTTCAGCTGTAACTTACTTGCGCCGGGTTTGCACTGTCCCCGGCTCACTGCGGCGTTCGTTTACAGCGTACTGTCTTCGTCACTGCATTTTTTATATTATAAACAATTTATTTTATGTTGTCAACAACAAATTCAAAAGCTCCTCAGCGCTGTCGGCGACTGCCGATGCGCCTGTATCTATAAGCTCCGCTCTCGGGCGGAACCCCCAGCTCACGCCGATCGTAAATGCTTTAAGCGCCCTGCCTGTCTGCATATCAACACCTGAATCGCCTATGTATGCGGTTTCATCGCCTGTTGCCGCGAAGGCTCTGAGGATATCAAATCCCGCGGCGGGATCCGGTTTTGGAGGTATGCCGTCCTTGAAGCCCACCGGCATATCCACAAGACCCGGAAAGTATATTTCGCAAAGCCGCGCCGTATTTTTATCCGGCTTGTTCGAGTATACGGCAATCTTTACGCCCGACTGCTTCAGCGCATTTAATACCTCAAGCATGCAAGGGTACGGCCTTGTCAGCACCGTTGCATTCGCGGCGTAATAATCCGCAAAAATCCCGCGCAGCTCGCGTATGGTTGCATCATCGCGATGCTCCGGCGGCGCCGCCATCGTAATCAAATGAACAGGCCCATGCCCGATAAACTCCTTGTACTGCTCAGCCGCATGTTCAACGTACCCTTTTTGCCTGAGCGCATAGTTCGCGGAAGCCGCAAGGTCGTCGAGTGTATTGAGCAGCGTGCCGTCCAAATCAAATATGGCAAGCTTATACATTTCTGACAGGCTCCACTACAGCGAAATACCTGCTGCGAAGACGCCTTGTGCAAAAGTAAATGATTGTACCGTTCATTAAAATGTCTATGAAAGTACCGACCACAAGGATTTCGGACGCATGGATGCGAAGCGGGGAAAAAGACGCGACATAAAACAGATTAAAGGCGATCATGAAGGTCTGGACAATATAAAAATGCATCAGGTTCCGCAGGGTGACTTTGTTTATGAATTTTTTCGTAATCAAAAAGATGCCGTAAATGATCATTACCGTTGTGACCGCAAAAACAGGAAGCGGTACGTTCGTGTCTTCTTTTACCAGCAAAAAAACAATATTCGTCAACCGAAGCGCAGTCGTCACCGCGATGAGACTGTAAAGTATAATTTTAAGCATACTACCCCTCGCTAGCGTTTAATTATTCACATAGTACCACATCTTGCGTATAAATCCAAGTAGTGTTACAAACTTGTAATATTTTCCCGGATGCGGCGGCATACGGGCTTATCATTTTTTTTGCGGCAAAATCCGTTTTAAGTATTGGCCCGTATATGAACCCGCGCACGCGGCGACTTGCTCCGGAGTACCCTGGACGACGATTCTTCCGCCTTCGTCGCCGCCCTCCGGACCCAAATCAATTACAAAATCCGCGGTTTTGATAATGTCGAGATTATGCTCGATTAAAATCACCGTGTTCCCTGCCGCTACAAGCCTTTGCAGCACGTCTGTCAGCATGTGGACGTCCGCGCTGTGAAGCCCGGTCGTAGGCTCGTCGAGAATATACACCGTCTTGCCGGTAGAGCGCTTCGAAAGCTCCGTTGCAAGCTTAACGCGCTGAGCCTCGCCGCCGGAAAGCGTCGTGGACGACTGCCCGATCTTGATATACCCGAGCCCCACGTCGTTGAGCGTTTCAAGCCGGCGCTTGATTTTTGGGATGTTGTCGAAAAATTCAAGGCCTTCGCCGACCGTCATTTCAAGCACGTCATAGATGGTTTTGCCTTTATATTTCACCTCAAGTGTCTCGCGGTTGTACCGTTTACCCTTGCAAACCTCACACGGCACATAAATATCGGGCAGAAAGTGCATTTCAATGCTGATAATCCCGTCGCCCTCGCACGCCTCGCAGCGCCCGCCCTTAACGTTAAACGAAAACCTTCCGGGCAGGTACCCGCGCATTTTCGCGCCCTGAGTCTTGGAAAAAACCGCGCGGATGTCGGTAAACATACCGGTATACGTCGCGGGGTTGGATCGCGGCGTGCGCCCGATCGGCGACTGGTCGATCGCGATGACTTTGTCGACGTTTTCAATACCCAGAATGTCCGCGTGCTTGCCGGGGATAGCCTTTGCGTTGTTCAAATCGTGAGCCAGCCCCTTGTAGAGTATTTCGTTTATCAGCGACGATTTACCGGAACCGGAAACGCCGGTAACAGCCGTCATAACTCCGATTGGGATTTCCACGTCGATATTTTTCAGGTTATTCTCACAAGCGGACCGGACCGTAAGCCATAAGCCGTTTGGCTTGCGGCGTTTTTGGGGGATAAGGATGCTCTTTTTACCGCATAAATATTGGCCGGTAATCGACTTCTTACAGTTTTTGATTTCATCGATTGTCCCGGCGCAGACGACCTCGCCGCCGTGGATTCCGGCTTTCGGGCCGATATCGACGATATAATCGGCGGCGTACATGGTTTCCTCGTCATGCTCCACGACAATTAATGTGTTGCCAAGGTCGCGCAGCCGTTTAAGCGCCGCGATAAGGCGGTCGTTGTCCTTTTGGTGCAGCCCGATACTCGGCTCGTCGAGGATATAAAGCACGCCGACAAGCGATGATCCGATCTGCGTCGCAAGCCTTATGCGCTGGCTTTCACCGCCTGAAAGAGAGCCCGACGCGCGAAAAAGCGTAAGATACCCAAGCCCTACCCCCTTGAGGAAGTTAAGGCGCTCCGAAATTTCTTTCAGCACATCCTTGGCGATCATCATATCGCGCTCTGAAAGCCGTATCGAATCGACAAACTCCACGGCCTTGTCAATTGACATTTTGCAAAATGCCATGATGTTTATACCGCCTGTAGTAACAGCGAGCGACTCGGTTTTCAGCCGGTCGCCTCCGCATTCGGGGCAATTCATCTCCGTCATATGCAGCGCGATTTCGTCGCGCATCCAGTCGCTGTTCGTTTCGCGGTACCTGCGTTCCAGGTTGTTCACAACGCCCTCGTAGCTGCTGGTGTAAGTGCCGCTCATCACGCCGTTGTCGCGGTGCATCGTGATTTTCTCGCCGTTATTTCCGTATAGGATAATATCAATAATTTCCGGCGTCAAATCCTTAACGGGAGTGTCAAGCGAAAATTTGTAACGCTTGGAAAGCGCTTCGTAATACATCTGCGCGATGCCGCCTTCCGCATAATACCAACCTGACGCGCGAACCGCGCCCTCGCGTATGGAAAGACTTTTATCCTTTAAAATCAAGTCCGGGTCAACCTTTAAAAACACGCCCAGCCCCGTACATTTCGGGCATGCGCCAAACGGGTTGTTAAACGAAAACATGCGCGGCGCAAGCTCGTCCATGCTAAAGCCATGGTCGGGACACGCATAATTCTGCGAAAACGTGATTTCTTCGCCGTCCACTACGTCAACAACCGCAAGCCCGCCCGAAACCGATACCGCCGTTTCAAGCGAATCCGCAAGCCGCGAGCGGATTTCGTCTTTTACCACAAGCCGGTCAACGACAATTTCAACCGTATGCTTTTTGTTTTTGTCAAGCGGAATTTCCTCCGACAAATCGTAAATGCTTCCATCCACGCGCACCCTCGCGTAACCGGAGCGCCGAGCCGTGTCAAATTCCTTCGTGTGCTGGCCTTTTCTGCCACGTACAACCGGCGAAAGGATTTGTATGCGCGTCCCCTCCTGCAAACTCAAAACGCGGTCAACCATCTGGTCGATTGTCTGCTGCTGTATCACCCTGCCGCAGATGGGGCAATGCGGGATGCCAATGCGTGCGTATAGCAACCGCAGGTAATCGTAGATTTCAGTGACGGTACCGACTGTTGAGCGCGGATTTTTCGACGTTGTTTTCTGGTCGATTGAAATGGCCGGCGAAAGGCCCTCAATGCTGTCAACTTTTGGTTTTTGCATCTGGCCTAAAAACTGGCGCGCATAACTTGACAGGCTCTCGACATAGCGCCTCTGCCCATCCGCATAGATAGTATCAAACGCAAGCGATGATTTTCCGGAGCCGGAAAGTCCTGTAAAGACAATCAGCTTGTCACGCGGAATTTCAAGGTCGAGATGCTTCAAATTGTTTTCCCTTGCGCCTTTTATAATAATCTTGTCACGTGCCAATCATGAACCCCCAATTAATACTTCCCTGATTTTAATTTTTCGATTTTATCCCTAAGATACGCCGCGTGTTCAAACTCAAGTATCTTTGCGGCGTTTTTCATTTCAATCGTCCACTTGCGTATCAGCTCGGATTTTTCACGCGGGCTTAGCTGTTTCATTTTCTTCGCACCGCCGGTGTTTTCGATTTTTTCCTTGCTGGAAATTTCAAGGATTTCGCGGACTTCCTTCTTGATTGTCTGTGGCGTGATGCCGTGCTCCCGGTTATATTTAAGCTGTATTTCACGCCGGCGGTATGTTTCCGCGATGGCCCGTTCCATCGAATCGGTGACATGGTCCGCGTACATTATGACTTTTCCGTGGTCGTTTCTCGCGGCCCTGCCGATTGTCTGTATCAGCGACGTTTCGCCGCGCAAAAAGCCCTCCTTGTCCGCATCGAAAATTGCGACAAGCGAAACCTCGGGGATGTCAAGCCCCTCTCGCAGAAGGTTGATGCCGACAAGCACATCGAATTCACCAAGCCGCAAATCTCTGATAATCTCCATTCTTTCAATGGTGTCGATGTCGTGGTGCATATATTTTATCTTGATTCCAAGGCCGTCAAGAAACGCGCTTAAATCTTCCGCCATCTTTTTTGTGAGCGTCGTAACCAGCACCCGCTCGCCGTTTTGCGCGCGCATGTTGATTTCTGAAACGATATCGTCAACTTGCCCCTCAACAGGCCTGACCTCGATTTCGGGGTCGATAAGCCCAGTCGGTCGTATGATCTGCTCTACAATCTGAACCGATTTTTCGCGCTCGAACGGGCCGGGCGTGGCGCTTACAAAAATTACCTGATTGATTTTTTCATAAAATTCTTCAAACCGGAGCGGCCTGTTGTCGAAAGCCGACGGCAACCGAAAGCCGTAATCCACAAGATTTTGCTTTCTTGCCCTGTCGCCTTTATACATGCCGTGGGACTGCGGCAGCGTAACGTGTGACTCATCTATAAAAAACAGGAAATCGTCGGGGAAATAATCAAAAAGCGTAAAGGGACGGCTTCCCGGCGTGCGTCCGGAAAGCACTCGCGAATAATTTTCGATCCCGCTGCAAAATCCTATTTCCTGAAGCATTTCCATGTCGTAGTTTGTGCGCTCCTCAATCCGCTGCGCTTCGATTAATTTGTTATTTTCTTTGAAGAAGCGCGCGCGTTCGAGCATTTCATCGCGCAGCTCCTCGATTCCAAGCATGACCTTTTCATGCGGCACAATATAATGTGAAGCCGGAACGATTGCCGCGTGGTTCACAACATTTTTCACTTCGCCCGTGACGGTGTTGATTTCACTGATCCGGTCGATTTCATCGCCAAAAAACTCAACCCGGATAGCGGTATCACCCGAATACACCGGGAATACTTCAACAATATCGCCTCGCACACGAAATTTATTCCTTACAAAGTTGATGTCATTGCGCTCGTAATGAAGGTCTACGAGCTTGCGCAAAAGCTCGTCCCTGCTTTTTTCCATGCCCTTGCGCAGTGAAACAACCATATTTTTGTAGTCGATGGGGTCTCCCAGGCTGTAGATGCATGAAATGCTCGAAACGATGATAATATCGCGGCGTTCTGCCAGAGACGATGTGGCGGAATGCCGCAGCCGCTCTATTTCGTCGTTTATGCTTGAATCCTTTGCGATGTAGGTATCGGTGTTCGCGATATAAGCCTCAGGCTGGTAATAATCATAATAGCTGACAAAATATTCAACCGCGTTTTCAGGAAAAAACTCTTTAAACTCACTGCAAAGCTGCGCCGCCAGCGTCTTGTTGTGAGCAAGAACCAGCGTCGGCCGGTTTACCTTGGCAATCACATTTGCCATTGTAAAAGTCTTTCCCGAGCCTGTAACCCCAAGCAGCGACTGCTCTTTGTAGCCTTTGTGAAGCCCGTCGACAAGCCTCGCGATTGCCTGCGGCTGATCGCCCGTCGGGCGGTAACTCGAATGCAGATTAAATTTATCCATTTAATGCGGGCGGCCTTTCTTAACCTAAAATCCAGGCGGGGTTAACGATACCGGCTACCCTGCCGTTGCAGATTATGTCGTCGTTCATAGGAATCGGAGCATAATCCTCGTTTAGAGAAACCAGCTCGGATTTGCCCCTTATTTTCACATAACCGGCCCCATCCAGCGTAAAGACGCCGATTTCCCCGTACCCGACAGGTGCGTCTTCGACCGCAAGGACATCGCCGTCATAATATTTGGGCTCCATGCTGTTTCCTGAAACGGGAACGTAAAACAAAGCCTTTTGCGTTAAGCTAGTCTTTTTAAGCGTAATTGGCTCAAAGCTGTCTTCATCAAGGTGCGTGCCGGTGCCGGCGGCAACACTCTGCAAGGAAATCCGGCCCTGAACGACCTCAAAGGCATGCGCGGCAGGCTCGGCATACTCGGCGGCAGGAGCCGGATGCTTCTCCGCCATAAGCTCGTAATAATAACCGAGCAATGCGTTCACCGCTCCACGGGCGTTTTTGTCAAGGCTTCTATATTTTCTAAGAAGCTCCATCTCCAAAAAATTAAGCTTTTCGCCGATGGAATCCGAGGCCCCGAGCTCATCGCCCATGAGCAGATAGTTCGGCGTAATGTCAAGCACCTTACAGATAGACTCAATCGTGACAGGATCGGGCATATTCAGCCCATTTTCCCAGTTGCTGACAGAATTATGCTTAGCGCCAATCTTCTGCGCAAGGTATTTTTGTGTGTACCCGGCATGCTTCCTTGCACCGCGAAGCCTGTTCCCAAGCGACATAAAACCACCACCCTTTACCTTATTGCAACCATTGTAACATAAACTTGTACATTCGTAAATATGCAATTTCAACAATTTTGAAGTTACATTTTTATTGAAATTATCATCTTGACATTTCGAGTTAATTGAAATATGATTTTAATAGATAAATTCTAGGAGGCCGTTTAAGATGGTATCAGTTGTCGAATGTAACGCAAGAAAGCGCCGCTTTTTAACTTTCGCGCCGGGCTTGAATTGTCTGATAGTTGTGCTTGCTGGATTTTTAGTAATCGCGATGCTTCAGGCTGTCCAGATCGGTATGCTTCGCTCCCGCGCAAATGAGGTTTACAGCGACGTTATGATATTACAGTCCCGGCAAAATGAACTTTATGACAAGCACGCCACTGCTTTTTACATGTAAGGATATATCCCTTTTGTTACAGTTCATAAAAAATTCCTGAGGTTTTGCGCGCGGGAAACATATTGTTTTTCTTCATCGAGTATACGCCGTCCTGCGCGACTATGATGTGGTCTGTGAGTTCGATATCCACACGCCTGAGCTCGTCAAATAAAATGCTTGTCGTGCGAAGGTCCTGGCTTGACGGGTTGCATATACCGTTTGGATGGTTATGTGCAATCATGACTTTTACAGCGTTTGCCCGAAGCGCTGCTTTTACAATGTCTGAAGGTGCAATGCCTACCGTCTCGGGTGTTCCGTCTGCGATTCTGTTGCAGAACAGAACCTTGCCGTTCGCCCCCATGCACACCATATAGACACACTCGACGTATTCGCTTAAAAATTTGCACCGCATAAACTCTACCGCGTCATCAGGCGTTTTTATCACGCAGTTCAGAGATGTATGGTCGTCCATATACGCCCTGATGACGGACGAAACAAGCTTGATTAGCGTGGCGGTCTGCGGCCCTACGCCATCGACCTCGCAAAGCAGTTCATAAGGCGCGTCAAAAACGCCTGACAGTGACCCGAAACGGCGTATCAGCCTGTGTCCGATGATGTTCGTGTCGGCGCGCGGAACCGAATAATAAAGCAGTATCTCCAATATTTTATGGTCAGGAAAATGTTCAAGGCCCATTTTCCGAAACTCGTTCTTAACCCTCTCGCGGTGTCCGTCGTGAATACTGCCCATTCTCTCCCCCCCTGCTGTCGGCGCCATGACCTGCCGCCTCTTGCGGTAATATTTCTGCTGACGTTTATGCCGTGCTCCGTTGTTGCATCGCTTCGCGGCGGTGCTGAGCTGCATTCGAACTCGCGTGACTTCGTCCCTGTGCTGAACTGCACCGGCACATCGTTAATATAGTATACCACAAAAGCAAATTGCAAAGCAATTTGCTTTTGTGGTATACTTGGATAAAAAATTAGGGAAGTGACGCGCCTTATGAGAATTTTTACGGTGGGCGCAAACGACGCGGGCCAGCGTCTTGATAAGTTTTTGCAAAAAGCCGTTCCCCTGCTGCCCAAGTCGCTTATGTATAAATATATCCGCTTAAAGCGAATCAAGCTCAACGGTAAAAAATGTGATATTGCCCAAAAGACAGTTCTTGGCGACAAGCTGGAACTTTATATCGGCGACGAATTTTTTGCCGTGGCTTCCCCGTCTTTTAAGGACGCCCCTTTACAGCTTGAGATTGTTTATGAGGACGAAAACATACTGCTCGCCGATAAACCCGCAGGTATGCTGGTCCATGAAGACAAAAACGAAAGCCGGGATACCCTGATAAACCGTCTTTTGCGTTACCTGTACGAAAAAGGCGAATACAATCCCGATGACGAGCTTGGGTTTACTCCCGCGCTCTGCAACCGCATTGACAGAAATACCGGCGGTATCGTAATCGCCGCTAAAAATTTTGCATCACTTCAAATTTTGAACAAAAAAATAAAGGATCGTGAAGTTACAAAGCTTTACATGTGTCTTGTTCACGGCGTCCCCGCTAAAAAAAGTGGCATACTTAAAGGCTATCACACAAAAGACAGCGTTAATAATATCGTTAAGATACAAAAAACTCCGGTAAAAGGCGCTAAAACCGCTCTGACAAAATACAAAGTCCTTGCGGAATCTGGCGGCTTCAGCCTTTTGGAGGTTGAGCTTCTTACGGGCCGCACACATCAGATACGCGCGCATATGGCCTTTATCGGGCATCCGCTCGCCGGCGATACAAAATATGGGGTAAACCGCATGAACAAAGGCATTTCTTATAAATTTCAGGCGCTTTATTCCTATAAGCTGATCTTCAGCTTCAAAACAGATTCCGGAATCCTTAATTATTTAAAAGACCACAGCTTTACAGTAAAAAACGTCCCGTTCGCGCAGGGGTATAATTTTCTATTGTGAAAAAATTATCGTTGTGGTATAATTGATGTAATTATTTTATTGGAGGAGTATATGGCAAAGGTTCTAAGTACAGGTGATATGTCCAAATGCATAGGATGCTTTACTTGTATGTTCGTCTGCGCCGGAGCAAACCGGCAGGATCATTCCATTCAAAAAAGCTGTATTAAAATCCGTACATACGGCGGGATTTCCGGTAAATTTGTCGAAACGGTCTGCCATGCCTGCCGTGAACCGGCATGCGCCGAGGTATGCCCGACCGGCGCGCTCACGCTGAGAAAAGGCGGAGGCGTGATTTTGTCGAAAAAAAAGTGTATGGGGTGCCGTCGCTGTGAATCGTCATGCTTAATAAAGGCGGTTGATTTCGACGAGGATCTCAATCTTCCGATTATTTGCCATCACTGTGGGTTGTGCGCGCGTTATTGCCCGCACGAGTGTCTTTCCATGGATGAGGTTCCGGATTAATTAACAAGGAGGCTGTTTTGTGCTTTATCAGAATACGATCCGCGTGTTATATATAGATATGAAGACTCAGAAAATCCGTATTGAAGACCGCGAGGATCTAAAGAAATATATGGGAGGCGTAGGAGTCGCTTCAAAGCTTTTAGAGGAGAACATACACCCCGAGCTGCCGCCCCTTGACCCCGCCCAGCCGGTTGTTTTTGCGATTGGCGCGTTGTCAACCATATACCCGGTGCTGACAAAGACCGTCGCCATGTTTATTTCACCGCTGACGGGCGAGCTTGGCGAATCCTATGCGGGCGGGCGCATGGCGATGTGCATGTTTTTAGCAGGGATTGACGCCATCGTCATCCACGGCAAGGCGGATAGGCCCACATACCTTGCAATTTCTTCCAACGACATACAATTTAAAGACGCAAGAACGCTCTGGAACAACAACAAGGACAGCGTCGGGCGACTGATCCGCGACGACAATAAACGGGCGCATGGAGGCAAACGTTCTATTATCCGCATCGGGACCGCAGGCGAAAACCAGGTTTCCTTTGCATGCGTGACTGTTGACCGTTACCGCCATTTCGGACGGCTTGGGCTGGGCGCGGTACTCGGCTCGAAATACCTCAAAGCCATCAGTATCGTCGGGGATCGCAGCGTGCCGATACAAAATTTCAAGAGATACTTCAAGGCTTATCAGGACCTTTATAAAAAGTGCGTAACAACCGAATTGATGGCGAAATACCACGACATCGGCACGCCGGTCAATATTGAGCCGCTCAACGCGGCCGGAGGGCTGCCCACGCTTAATTTGCGGCAAAACAGGTTTGAACACGCGAATAAGGTTTCGGGCGAGGCTTTTTCGTACCTTCATCTTGTGCGGAAAGTGGCGTGTACCGGTTGTCCGGTCGGCTGCATACATATCGGGCAGTTCAAGCGCGAGTTTGCGTCCCACGGCCATGAATACGAAACCATATCGGTAGCCTACGACTATGAGCTCATCTATGCATTGGGCACATTTTTGGGCATTAAGAAGCCAAGGGAAATACTTGAGCTCATCGAAGAGGTTGAAATTCTCGGCATGGACGCAATGAGTACCGGCGTCGTTTTGGGATGGGCAACCGAAGCTCTGGAAAACGGGATTATCACGCAGGACGACACCATAGTTCCGCTGAAATTCGGAAGCTACGAGGAATACCTCGAAGCCGTGAAGTATCTTGCCGCAGGTAAAAATAAATTTTACAAAAGTCTCGGGCAGGGCGTAAAATATGCGTCTGAGGCATACGGCGGGCAGGATTACGCCATGCACATCGCCGGAAACGAAATGGCGGGATACCATACGGGGTATGGCTCCCTTGTGGGCTCGGCGGTCGCGGCGCGTCATTCGCACTTATGTAACGGCGGCTACGCAATCGACCAGGGGCTTACCGACAACAACGTTGACCCCGATGAAATGGCGCAGGCGCTTTTAAACGAAGAAATTGAGCGCTGTATGCTCAATTCGCTTGTAATGTGCCTTTTTGCCCGCAAGGTATACGACCGCGAGACGATCATCTCCGCGTTTGCCGCTGTGGGCGAGGATATCACGGACGACGAATTGACGGCGACAGCGCGCCGCATATACGCAACAAAGCTGCGCGTTAAAAAGGCGCTTGGCTTTAAGCTTCAAAGCGTGCGGTTCCCCAAGCGGTTCTTTGAAACGCCGTCAATGCGCGGAGTGCTCGACGAGAACATGGCATATGAAATTTTAAAAAAATATCATGAAAAGATCAGTGACTTGGAGACTGCGGAATGAACGTAACAATTGAAACCGGCAGATGGGCTTTACGTTATGTGGAAAAGGATATTGTTTGCGTCAATATGCCGGAATCTTCCACGGTTATGGACGCGGTAGCAGCAATCGGGCTGCCGTCTGACGAAGCCGGCATAACGACAATCGGCGGTAAAGCGGTTCCCAAGGACCACTGCCTGTCCGACGGGGATTTTTTGAAGATATATCCGGTCATCATAGGCGGCTGAGCGTTGGCGGCATAGAAAGCGGGGCTGATGATGGAATTTTTGAAGGTTGACAGCCTTGATTCCGCGCGGGAAAAAATGCTTTTACGCGTGAAAGACCGGCTAGTATCAAAAGAATCCGTTCCGCTTTTGGAATCGCTTGGGCGAATCGCGGCTAAGGACGTCCTCGCGGTTGAGGATATCCCGTCTTTTAGGCGCTCGACGGTTGACGGTTTCGCGGTTTTATCCGGAGATACCGCCGCCGCCGGAGAAAGCATGCCCGTGTTCTTGACGGTAAAAGGCCGGGTTGAAATGGGACAGCCTGCAACAATTTCAATTACAAGCGGCGAATGCGTCGAGGTTCCGACCGGCGGCATGCTGCCTAAAGGCGCCGACGCCGTGGTCATGTGCGAATATACGGAGGAATTCGGCCCGGACGGCATTGCGGTAAGCCAAAGCGCCGCGTATGGAGAGAACGTCGTCTTGACCGGAGAGGATGCGAAAGCCGGTGCGCTCATACTTCCCCGCGGCAAAAAAATCCTGCCTCAGGATATCGGAGCGCTTGCTTCTTCAGGCGTTGCTTGTGTTTGCGTTTACACTTCCCCGCGGGTGACGGTCCTTTCTACCGGAGACGAGCTTGTTTCCCTGAAGCAAAACACAAAACCCGGGCAAATCAGGGACATAAACACCTACGCGCTTGCGTCCCTTGCAAAAAAGCACGGGTTTTGCGTTGTAAGCACAGAAGTACTGCCGGACGACGAAGCCGCTTTGGAGCAGGCGGTAAAATCCGCGATGGAACGAAGCGAGATTGTCATTGTTTCCGGCGGCAGCTCTAAGGGTAAAAAGGATATGACAAGAAAGGTTTTCGACAAGCTTTCGCTGTCAGGCGTTTATACGCACGGAATTGCGATAAAGCCGGGAAAACCGACCATCTTAGGGTATGACGAGGCTTACGGCACGCTGATGGCAGGGCTGCCGGGGCATCCGGTATCAGCCATGATCGTTTTTGAGCTGGTGCTTGGCTGGCTTTTGCGCGAAGCGACGGGCAGCCAAGGCCCGCCTGCCGTTCCCGCGCGGCTTTCCTGTAACGCGCCGTCGTCGCCCGGCAAGCTTACCTGCTGGCCGTGCAAGCTGATTTATGACGCCGACGGCTATACCGCGGAGCCGGTGTTCGGCAAATCCGGCCTGATCACAACCCTCACGCAGGCGGACGGCTACTTTGTAACGGCGCGCGACACGGAGGGACTTAAAACGGGAGAGCTTGTTATGGTACATTTATTTTAACGGAGGTCCGCAATGCCGAAACGGAACCTTTATCTGAAAAGTCTGCCCGTCGAGGAGGCCATTACGCGCTTTCAGGACGCGCTTTCGCCTTATCTGAAAGCAAAATCGGAGGATATCGAGGTCATCCGGGCGCTTGACAGGATAACAAGCGAAGCCGTATATGCACGGTGCAGCTCGCCCTTGTACAATTGCGCCGCGATGGACGGCATTGCCGTTATAAGCGACCGCACACGCGGGGCAAGCGAGACCGCTCCCCTCACGCTAAAGGAGCCTGATTTTGTGGCGGTTGACACGGGCGACCCCATCCGCCCGCCATATGACGCGGTCATCATGGCGGAGGATATACTGGAGACTGTTGAAGATAACGCCGTGACAATACGCTTCGCGGCTTCCCCCTGGCAGCATGTCCGTCCTGTGGGCGAGGATATCGTTTCAGGTGAAATGATTCTCCCCGGCGGCCATCAAATACGCCCGGTCGACATTGGCGTGCTGCTTTCAGGCGGTATTACAAGGCTTTCGGTGTATATCCGACCGAGCGTTGCCGTAATCCCTACCGGCACCGAAATGATTGAGCCCGGCGAAGAAATGGTGGAGGGCTCGATTATTGAATCCAATTCGAGGATGCTTGAAGCGCTGGTGCGCCATAGCGGCGGAGAACCCGAGCGCTTTTCCCCTGTCCCCGATGAATATGAAAGATTAAAATCCACCTTACAGGACGTAACCGGGCGCTTTGACATGGCGCTTATCATCGCGGGCACTAGCGCCGGGCGCGACGATTACACCGCGTCAATTCTAAGGGAGCTTGGCAATGTCGTTGTCCACGGCGTAAACATTAAGCCGGGAAAGCCCGTAATCCTCGCCGTTGTGAACGGAAAGCCCGTCATCGGCGTTCCGGGGTATCCTGTTTCGGCGTATCTTGCATACGAAACCTTTGCGGCGCCGGTTTTGTCACGGCTTTCGCGCTCGCCCGCACATGATATGCCTATCGTTAAAGCAACGCTTACACGCAAGCTGGTTTCATCGCTGAAGCACCGCGAGTATGTCCGCGTCAAGATCGGGCAGGTCGGCGGACGTCTTGTGGCGTCGCCTCTCGCGCGCGGCGCGGGCGCCGCGATGTCACTGGTACGGGCCGACGGCTTCTGCATCATCGGGCAGGACGAAGAGGGCGTACATTCAGGGGTAAGCGTGGACGTCCTGCTTTGCCGCAGGCTAAGCGACTTGCAGCGCACCGTAGTCAGCGTCGGCAGCCATGATCTCATCCTTGACGTGCTCTCTGATCTAATGCCAAGGCTTTCAACAGGTTCGTATTTATCAAGCACACATGTGGGAAGCATGGGCGGCTTGCTTGCGCTTAAAAACGGCGAATCGCACATCGCTCCCGTCCATTTGCTCGACGAGGATACCGGCGAGTACAATATCCCGGTGCTCAAAAAGCTGTTTACCGGCAAAAAAATGGCTTTGATAAAGGGCGTCGGCCGGGTTCAGGGATTGATTGTGCAAAAAGGAAACCCCCTGAATATCGGGGGGCTTGAGGATTTAACAAAGTGCCGGTATATCAACCGCCAGCGAGGCGCCGGTACACGTCTGCTGTTTGACTCAAAGCTTAAAGTGATGGGAATTCCTTTCGCCGATATACCGGGATATGAGCGCGAGGCCGCAACGCACATGGCGGTGGCCGCCGCCGTAAAAAACGCGGACGCCGACGCGGGGCTCGGGATATTCTCAGCCGCAAAAGCGATGGAGCTTGATTTTATCCCGGTCGGCGAGGAGGAGTATGATTTCGCGATTCCGGCGGAATTCTTAAAGCTATCCCACATACAAGATTTTATAAAGGCGCTTCAAAGTGCGGAATTTTTAAAAAATCTCAAAGCTCTTGGAGGCTATGCCTTTGATTGCTGCGGGGAAATCATACCCGTTGATTGTTAGTTTTCGTTAGAATATCCTGCGGCATCTTCTGCATCTCCTGAATGTATCCGGAGGGCATGGCGGACACAGCGGGCATTCCGGAAGCTCGGGCGGCAAGCAGTTGGGACTTTGTGTGTATTCAAGGTTAAAGTACCGCATGATCCCTCTTACGATGGCGGCTGCGTATTCCTCCAGGTGCTTATCGAAGAGCATGTTATCCCTTTCGTCGATGATAAATCCCATCTCCAAAAGCATTGCCGGCATCACCGTCCGGCGCAGGACATAATAATTCCCGCGGCTTACTCCGCGGTTGCTTTGTACGCCCACTCTCACGACGCTGTCGAGCACTAACTGCGCCGCAAGGCCGGTCGTCTCGGCGGGCGCCGTTAGATAAATATAGTTTTCCACGCCGTTTGTCGTCGGCGTATGCTCTATGTATGAGTTGCGGTGAAGCGAAACAAATAAATCCGCGCCCGCTTCATTTGCCATATTCACCCTATCCGTCAGCGACACGTATACGTCGGAGTCTCGCGTCATAAGCACAGGAATATTATTTCTTCTAAGCTCTTTCTCAACCTCCAAAGCAAGACGCAGGTTATCGTCCTTTTCAAGCCTGCCTTCCCAGCTTGCACCGTTATCCCAGCCGCCGTGGCCCGCATCTATTACAATTAATAATTCATCGCTGTTTACCATCTAAAACTCCCCTTTATCCATGTATAGACAATATACTTTACAGCGATATCCGCTGTATTATTATAATATATTTCGGTTAGCCGGGTAATGTTACTTGGTTTTTGGATTGCTTTGTGTTATGATGTGAAAAAACATAAATGTGAACGAATGTGGGCTTAAGTTCACATGCAGTTCACACGATCGCGTAGAGATTTAAAAAGACAAGCCAACGGGAAAGGATATACATATGGGAAAAAAAGGTAAGTTTATTGTTTTTGAAGGTCTGGACGGCAGCGGGAAATCCACGCAGATTGAAAACCTGCGCAAGAGGCTGCAAGTGTTGTGCGCGCCCGCCGGCAAGCGAAAAGTATTTGTCACGCGCGAGCCAAGCGACAGCGTGCCCGGATCGATATGCCGCGGAATCGGCAAGCGGAGCGTTTTAGTCCAGCCTGAAACGGAAGCGCTGCTGTATGCGGCTGATAGGTACGAGCACGTTAAAATGGAAATCCTGCCGCAGCTTATGGCTGGAAACCATGTCATATGCGACCGGTATTATTTTTCAAATTATGCATACCAAAGCACGGATTCGGATTTAAACGACCTTTTAGCATATAACAGAGCGGTGTCCGGCCTGCTTCGTGCCGACGTCACAATTTTCATCGACGTCCCCCCTCTGGAGTGTGAGAAAAGACGCGCGATTGAGCGTGCGACTGAAGAAAAATATGAAAATGTAGAGTTTGCAAAAGTAACGAAAGAGCAGTACTTTAAAACGTTTGAGCTTTTAAAAGTGCAGGAGAATATCTTAATTGTCGATGGATGCGGCGACCCCGGCGAAATATTTGAAGATTTATGGGCTGTACTTCGCCACACAATAATAAATGAAAGCGATTATATATAAACGGATATAAACGCCGGACTGTCAGGCTATGTGAGCTTATGTCCGAACTCGATTTATCGTGTTAAGCTTATCGGCTTTACAGTCAACCAATTTCAAAATCACGTCTAAAGCCTTAACGCACCGATAGAAAAAAGCGGCAGCCCCGGATAATCAGGGGCTGTCGCTTCGTCTATTCGTCAACTTTTGCTTTTCCATGCTTCGCCTTGCCGTTTATTTCAGGCACGGGCGGCGCGTCATTTTTGGGGAATTTATTCTTCTTATTGCTTTCGGTGCCGTGGGGTTCCTTGGGGCTTGGCCTTTTCATACCCGCCTTTGCCATAATACGCTCCTTAACGGTATTAGAACCCATCCTCTTCACTGCGCCAGCATTTCTTGTTATGGAAGATGGGTTTCTTATATGGCTTTAGTATGCGGCTAGAATCAATAACTATACCATAATCTCGCTGTCCTGAATCAATTTTTCGTACATTAAGAGCATTTCCTTGTATGTGCCAACATCTACGCCCGCCTTTGTCTCGAAAAACATGGACATCGTCTTGTCAAACAGATGCAGATAATCGGCAATTGCTTTTCCAAGCGCCTCGTGGTCTATGCCTTCGCCACGGTGCGAAACAGTAATCTCACGGGAAAATTTCCCGCCGCCTACTTCAAATTTCGGTTTATTCTTACGGATTTCAGCGGGACACGCCTTTTCAATCTGCATCCACAGCTCATAAAACATGCTAAGCCGGTAGATCAGCGACTTGCTCTGTGTCCTTGTGGAGATTTTTAACTCCCCGGTATACGCGCGCGGCGCGGCGTTAAGATTTAGCTGGTAACGGATTGTCGGGTTGTATTTGAAATTCACAGCACCCTTTACCACAAGCGTACCGCTTGTGCACTGAACAACCTGAAGCGTGTCCTCGTCAAGATTGTCGCCGGTATGGACAAAAATCTCGCTTATGCGCTTTTCAGGCGTTTTAAGCGAGAGGTGCTCCGCTAATATCTGGTTTATCAGGTTCGATCGGTTTGTTCCGCGCTGGTGCGCGAGCTTATCCACGGATTTTACGATTTCATCGATTAGTATAAGGCTGTACATGCTTTTGCTCATATGTAAACCCTCCGGATTTATCATAGCATAAGCGCGAAAATATGTCAACCGTTTTATATAATTATTTCATCAAGGAATTTGACTTATAATCCCATTTTTCGACGGTATTTTGCAATCTCAATCGCGTCCCTTCGTTCAAGCCCGCGCTCGCCCGCGAGTGATTCTATGTGGTGCGTGAACTCATGCAGCAGAGTCTTTTTAAGCTTTCTGTAAAGTGTTTTTCTTGACATCCCCGCGCATGTCTCGCGAAACGAGCCGTAGTAAAGGACGATATACCTGCCCATATTGTCGTGGTGGTATTCCCCTAATGTGAACAGACTACCGTCGACGTCGTCATCGTGCAAAACAGTTTTAGGTGATAAAATCACGCCGCCGTTTAAATGCGCGTAAAACGGCTCCGGTATTTCGTCCGCAATTTCTTTTAGCATTTCGTTCATCTCGTCGATCAATATCAGATTTAGCACCTCCCCCGCTTGATACATCCGCAATACTATTGTATAATAAAGCGGATAAAATTTCAATAGCCAAGGAGTGTGTATAGAGTTATGCCTTTACAATACCTGCGCGATCGATCTCAAGGTTTACATGGATGCGGATTTCGGCGTCCTTGTAGATTTTATTCCAATTGTAGTCTTCCCATTCCTGCGTCGTTTTGAAATGGCGCGTTAGCTTATCGCCCAGATTTAAAGTATCGGCGTTTAATTCCTGAAGCTTTTTCATAAGCGATTCCATGTTTTCGGTGCATATTTTCGTGATTTCTTCCGTGAGGACCGCGTGGTTTTCATCTGTCGTATAGTCCGTGTCTTTTGTGACGTTTTCAACGATACAGTTTAAATTTACCGTGATATCGAACACGGGCGAGCCTCCGTTTAGGTGCCCGTGGATTTTGCTTTTACTGTTCGGCAAAATTGAGACTACAACGCTGCCGTCCGCGTTTTGTGGATCGGGCAGCGTTAATATTTTGCGCGTCCTGCTTTTTATCATCATGGCATAGGTCTGTGCTTCCCCGGAGCTTAATGCGCCCGCCATCTTCCCGCCGGAAAATATGGCGAGCCCTCCGAGCTGTGTTTTGTTGTCGGACTCGACTGGGATTTCGCCTGGCAAGTATCCATCCTTTACATTATCTTTTGCTTCTTCCGCAACGCCGCCGTACATAGCGGCGCCGTCGCGCTTTCCTGTTTTCATATTGATAATCAGATCAAGAAACTGAACGGGCGTGTAATACGCGCTAAAATTCGCCTGCTCAAGAATCAGGTCCTCCTGATGCAGCAGGTCGATAATGGGATCTTTCATCCGCGCTTCGATAAAGTCGGACGCCTTGCAGGATGAGATCATCACGTTTGTGTTGTTTCGCATCTGCTCGTAACGCCACGACGAAACCACTCGCTGAAACAACGCTTCGTCTTTCGCAAGCTCCTCGGATATGACGATTGTTTTTGTTGAAAAGTATGACAGCGGCCCCGCCAGCTTTGTACTGAACAGATTGAGCGCCTCGACGACGCTTGGCGCCGCTGCACGCATCACGGAATACTCCATTTTGTCTTCCCCGCCGCTTGCCCCCGTCATAGGAAACGCGACTGTTACATTGACGTTTTCACTATCGTGCTTGTCGATTCCCATCATGACGACGAAAATTTGGTCTTCAAGCTCGCTTTTATCCCAGCAGCCGGTACATAAAATCAAACACAGCACACAGGCTAAAAGTTTATATTTCATTTTTAAACACCCTCTTCACCGCGCTTACCGCGAACAATATCAGCGGAGAGCCCGCGGTAAAAAAAACGCCGTAATTCCAGATTGCCGAAAGGTACCGGTTTTTAAAATCAAGCATGTTTGCGGGAAAGAATACTACTGCCGCTATAACAACGGCCAAGACGGCTGTAAGCGTTTTCGCGGATTCTACCTTTAGTATGATTCCCGCGCTTTTCCTTGCGATATATAAACCGATCGCGGCGGTCATGACGGATGAAAAAATCATTGCAAACAGTAAAAACGATTCAAACCGGTAAAAAAAATGATTGTAGTATATTGATTTTCCAAGCTCCATGAGCCCGCTTGCCATCTCCTCGGAGACTGAAGCTGAAAACGTCATGACAAGGCATAAATAAAACAGGGTTGACAAAAGGGCCGATACAATAAGCGCCGTAACGCCCGCTTTTTTGTACTCGCTGCTGCCTTGAAACCCGGGGGCAAGCAGCGCGAGCGCCGGTATAAAACCGATCATAGACGCCGTGTACCGCCCGCTTATTGCGATACCGTCCAGGCCGCCGCCAAGCACGGGGAAAAGATGATCCGGGTTATACCGGTTTACTCCAAGCAGCAGGATCAAGACGATAACAAACACGACGGTTATAAAGAAAAATCCCGCGCTTTTTATCAGGGATTGCCCGCCGAAAAGGTTCATTGTTACAACACAGAGTATGAGCAATCCGGCTACCACGTAGATTGGAGTTAGCGGCAATGCGTATATTTTCAGGATTTCCGCGCTCTCCCTTAAAAATACGCCTGTAAAAAAACAAAAGTAAAGGCTGAGGGCTAAGCCGTATAAAAATCCGACGGGCTTCCCCATAAGGCTTGTGGTCACTGCGATGATGTCCCGGCCATTATGCCACCGTGTACACGCTGCGTTCAGAAGGAACACAATCAGCATGAAACCATGCGCCATGATAACGGATATCCACGCGGCGGGGCCGGCAAGCTCCGTTATCATGGCGGAGGCCGTAAAGAAAAGCCCCGAAACCGATAAAAACCCGGCGACGGCCGCCCCGTCATATGGCCTGAGCTTAGAACCTGTATTCATGTTCATATCTTCCATTTCCTTGATACTTCGGGCTGCGATCTCGGGCGCTGGGTATTTAATTCCCGCGGACGGTTTTCGTGGCTGTATACGGGCCTTCTCGGAAACATGGAAACGGATCCGGAAAAAACGGGGCCAATAAAATCCGAGCCGATGGAATTAAGCGAGTATAAATATCCAACCAATAAAACAAACGCTGCGGCGATGCCGAAAAACCCGAAAAATCCCGCAGATATGAGGAATATAATACGCATCATGCGCGCAGCAAACGCCGTCTGGTACTGCGGTATCGCAAAATTACCCAGTGAAGTCAGCGCGATGATAACGACACACCCGCGGCTTACAAGCCCCGCCGAAATTGCGGCTTCACCGAGTATCAGGCCACCGACAATCCCGACCGTGCCGCCAATCGCCCCGGGTATCCGCTGCCCCGCTTCCCTTATCATTTCAAACGCCGCCTCCATCAAAATCAGCTCAAGCAGCGCGGGGTACGGGATACTAAGCCGGGATTTCGCGATCGATACCAACAGGCTGGCCGGCAGCATCTCAGGATGAAACGTCGTTGCCGCAAGATATAGCGATGGCGTGAACAGCGACACGAAAACCGCGAGCATACGTATGGCGCGCACGGTGGAGGCATACGGTGCGCGAAGCGCGCTTTCCTCACTTGTTTTTAGGATATTGAACAACGTAACGGGCGCGATGATGACGCGCGGGCTTCCGTCAACGATGACGGCAATACGCCCCTGCATCAAAAGAGCCGCGGTATTGTCGGGCCGCTCCGTCGTGAGTATGGTTTGAAACAGAGAAAACCCCGTGTCCTCGATAAATTGCTCGACCATCCCGCCGTTTTGGATAAAATCGGTTTCAATCCCGTTTAGGCGCCGCTTTACCTCGTTTACCGTATCGGTGTTCGCGATGCCGTTTACGTACATGACACAGCAGGAAAGGTTGTTCATGCGGCCCAGCGTCAACGACTCGGACATTAAGCCTTGGTTTTTGATAATCCTGCGGACCAGCGCCGTATTCGTCCTTAAGTTTTCGGTAAACGCTTCCTGAGCGCCTAAAATGGAGTTTTCAACCTGCGGCTTATCGACGCCGCGCTTATCGAAGCCCTTCGTTTCACATATATAGACGAAATCATCGCCGTCAACGCATAAAACGCAATCGCCGGTAAGCAGCGCCTTTACGGCTTTCTGGGAATCGGTTTCGGTCTCGGCGCTGCTGATTTGCAGTATATTATTAAGGTTATATCCCGAGTTGCTCATGTTAAGAAGCGGGCGCAGGATAAAATCGCTGATTTTATCCTGGCTCGCCATACCGTCGATGTAGACGATAAACGCCGCTTTGCCTGAAAAATTAAAATCCCTGAACACGATGTCCTTGTTCTCCGGAACATAAAACGCCTGCTCGAACATTTCTCTGTTTTTATTGATTTCAGTTTGTATTTTATCCATGTTTTTTTACCTTTTACCAGTTTTTAAATAATATCTCCAAATCCAATAAAATCATACTATACAGCAAGATAACCATGTGATATACTAAAATAAAAGGATTCATAAAGCCGCTTAACTGTTCTGTTAGGCGACTTTTAAAACATTGGAGGGGTTTATGGGAATAAAATTATCACGGCATGTTCACCTATACACGCCATATGCAATTATGCTTTATATTTTCGCCGGATTTATCCTGTTTGCGTTTGCTTTCGAGACGCCGCAGCAGATATTTTCAGGATTTATGAGAATCCTTGTTTCGCGCAGTGTGCTTTTCACGGATTACATAGCGGTTGGCGGAATCGGCGCGACCTTGTTAAATTCGGCGTTCGTCGGCACCGCCGCCGTATTGATGCTGATGTTGTCAAGGATCAAGCCAAACGGCGCGGTCATCATGGGAATATGGCTGTCGGTAGGGTTTGCCTTTTTCGGCAAAAACCTCTTTAACATGATCCCGCTTACAATCGGCGTATGGATGTATGCGAAATACAAAAAAGAGCCGTTTGCAAATTATGAGCTTGCCTCGCTGCTGGTCGCAACTCTTTCGCCCGCCGTCAGTGAAATAGCGTTTCTTGGAGTTTTAAGCCGTCCGTTAGGAATTTTGTGCGGTATTCTGACCGGATTTTTTATCGGGTTTATTTTTCCCGTAATCTCCAAAAACTCCATCAGGGCAACCAGCGGATACAACCTATATAACATGGGGTTTGCAGGCGGGCTTATTTCCACCGTGATTATCTCGCTTTTAAAAAGCATCGGCATTGAGATTCCGACGGAAGAGATTTTCAGCAGCGGAAACAACCAGATTTTGGCGGCATTTTTGTATATGATTTCAATCGCTATGATTTTGTGCGGCCTTTTCATAGGAGACATAAAAGAAAACCTGCGCGGATATTTTGAAATCTTCAAAACCTCCGGCACGTTAAGCTCCGATTATTATGCTGTATACCATAACAGCATCTATATCAATATCGGTGCGTTATGCGCTTTTTCCACGACGCTGATACTTGTTTTGGGCGCCGACTTAAACGGGCCCGCGATTGCCGGGGTTTTAACAATCGCAGGCTTCGGCAGCTTCGGCAAGCATCTAAAGAATGTGATCCCTATTTTTATAGGCGCGGTCATTTCAGCTTATGTCAACCGTTGGGACCCCTCGCACCCTATAAACGTTATCGCGATTTTGTTTTCCACAGGCTTGGCCCCAATCGCCGGGGATTTCGGGTGGATATGGGGTGTTATCGCGGGATTTTTACATCTCAACATCGCAACGCACATCGGGTTCTTAAACAGCGGCCTTAATTTGTACAACAACGGGTATGCCGCCGGTTTTGTCGCGATGTTCCTGCTGCCTGTCATCATGATCTTCTCAAGGAAGCATGGCCACAAATTAAACCATATACACCATCAGCACCACCACCCCAGCCACCGAGACCAGCAACAGCAACACGCCGGCCGCCAAGATAAACAACAGCCGCATTAACGGCGGAACAAAACAAGCAACCCTCTGCCTTGAAAAGCAGAGGGTTAAATCATCGTATCGCGCGTATCACGACAGTGCGGAGTGGTTATTTTTCCGTATCAGGCTTATTATCATGCTTTTTGATAAGCGGGTATGAGCTGACCTCAAGCCGCACCAGCATACGCCTGAGCCTTGCGTGATCCTTTTGCAGGTCTAAATTGTCCGCGCTTTCCTGCAAGTGCCGCTGCATCTTGTCGCGCTCTTTTTCAGCGCGCCTGCGGTCGATGTCCTCAGGGCGTTCCGCGGCGTTTGCAACGACCGTCAGCACATCGTCTTTAATTTCGGCAATCCCGCCAAATACCGCGATTCTGTATTCATAGCCCTCTTCCAAGTCCAGTATCCTGAGTGCGCCGTAATCAAGCGCGGCCGAATACGGGGCATGGCCCGGCAAAATACCCATATCGCCTGTAGTAGTGCGCATAATCACCATATCGGCTACATTGTCGAATTTGATTCTGTCCGGCGTTATGACGCGCAAATGAATTTTACTCTTCGCCATAACGTCACCCATTCATTTTCTGAAAACGCTCGGTTACTTCATCGATGGTCCCCGCGTTCAGGAACAGGCTTTCAGGTATCTCGTCGTGTTTTCCGTCTATAATCTCGCCGAATCCGCGGACAGTCTCTGCGACAGGAACATACCTGCCCGGCAAGGTCGTGAACTTTTCAGCCACGAAGAACGGCTGCGAAAGGAACCTCTGCACCTTACGGGCGCGGTCAACGATTAGCTTGTCGTTTTCAGACAATTCATCTATGCCTAAAATCGCGATGATATCCTGAAGGTCTTTATAGCGCTGCAAAATGCTCTGCACTGAGCGGGCGACGTTGTAATGCTCCTCGCCGAGTATTTCCTTTTCGAGTATACGCGATGAGGATTCAAGCGGGTCGACCGCGGGATAAATCCCCTGCTCGACGATTGCGCGCGACAAAACCGTCGTCGCGTCCAAATGGGCGAACGTCGTCGCGGCGGCGGGGTCGGTAAAGTCGTCCGCTGGAACGTAAATCGCCTGAACGGAGGTGATTGAGCCCGTCTGCGTGGACGTGATACGCTCCTGTAAGCTGCCGACCTCGGTCGCGAGCGTGGGCTGGTATCCGACGGCGCTTGGCATGCGCCCTAAAAGCGCCGAAACCTCGCTTCCCGCCTGAACATAACGGAAGATGTTGTCAATGAACA
>Ga0099364_10002784_pt1 | contig 27671 bp, 24 predicted proteins | sample TergutTh196P3_FD_73070 | JGI IMG/M metagenome (GOLD analysis project Ga0099364, IMG submission 73070) | Microcerotermes parvus P3 segment gut microbial communities from Pointe-Noire, Republic of the Congo - Th196 P3 | ecosystem: Host-associated > Arthropoda: Insects > Digestive system > Gut ... | reverse complement strand
TACATACCTATCAGATGGCTGCCTTTTTGACGTACCACAGAAATTAAATCAGAACAGGTAAACCAACTGTCACACAGCACATAATCAATTGCTACGCCGCGTAAAACCGCTCTCAAAAACATTTGTATTGAAAGTTCTATTTTGCTAATATCCAATTCATTAATTCTTGAGATGCTTTCCGATTCTTTTGCCCGTTTTTTATTGAATTGCCTGCGAAGATATTTTTTCAACATCCCAAACGGTTTATCTGACTTTGTGCCTTTTTCGCGAACTATGCTGAAATCAACGGGAATAGCGCTTGTTCCATCGAAATACACTGCTGCTAACAGTCGAAAACCCAGAACAGCACGCTGCTTAACATGATCCCAGACTTTGCCTATTTTTTCAATTTTGTTACCCGTTTTTTGAAGCAATGTGTCGTCCAAAATCAGGCAACGCAATTTAGGCTTTTCCTTGTTTGATAACGTATTTTCGCTATTTTTCTGCGTTTGCTGCAAAAATTTATCAACAACATACCAAAGAATACGCCGCCAACATACCTTTTCTGAATTTTTTAGACGATAATAAACGTCTTTCTTAATTTTTATCCCATTAGCAGACAACTCTGATAATGATGAATTTACCGTCTTCATTGATTGGATTGTCATCCATATCAACACTGACAGCACTAAATTGAACGCATAGCCTTGTTTTTTCAAAAAAATAAACTCGGCAAAATTTGCTGACAACTTCAATGATTTTAGCGTTTGAAAAATTATTGAATTTCTGAACTAATCAGAACCGATAAAATTATTTTGCAGTTCTAAAATTTTATTTGTTACTTTGTACTTTGGCATATTTGTTTTATAAATTTGGAAAGTTTTCGCAAAATTACTAACAATCAGTAACTTTTGCAAACAAATATGCCTTTTTTTTTATTTTTTTTTATTGAATTTACTGACTATTGAGAGGTGCGATAACTACAAAAAATAATTGTACCTTTCCCAAGCGCGAAGACAAAAAGAAAAAAAATATGACTTGGAAGCGCCTAACTTAAGGCGTATTTATAGATTTTTAACCTTTAAAGCGCTTGCAGTTTGCCGTCTATCAGAAATAATCTTCTTGCTGTTTTGTTTGCCACGCGTTCAGAATGGGTTACCATTAGCAGAGTGCAGTTCTCCGATGCGTTTAGTGAGAGCAACAAATCGGTTATTTTGTCGGCATTTTCGGCGTCAAGTAGTCCGGTAGGCTCATCGGCGAGCAGCAATTTAGGTTTCATAATCAGAGCCCGACAAATAGCAACCCGTTGACGTTCGCCTCCTGAAATGTGTTCAGGATATTTGTGCATCAAACTTGAAATGCCTGTGCTGTGCATCAGAAATTCAGCGCGTTCCACTTGTTCGCAACTTGCCTGTTTTTGTCGGGCTAACGCCGGCAACAGTATGTTTTCTTTTACAGTAAACTGTGGCAACAGTCTGTGGTCTTGAAAAATAAAGCCAATGCTTTGGTTTCTAAATTGTGCGTCGTCATAATTACCGACGAGAACGCCATCGAAAAAATATTCGCCACTGTCGGGTTTTAACAAGGCTCCTAAAATGGACAGTAATGTGCTTTTGCCCGAGCCTGAAGGTCCGGTAACTGCAACAACATCGCCATTTTTTACATCGAGCGAAAGTGCGCGAAGAACGTCTATTTTGCTCTCGCCATCGGGATATGACAGTGATATTTTATTCAATACTATTAGTGACATTATATACCATTTAAAATTAGAAATCAACTGTCAGGCTAACCGGACAATGGTCTGAATGAAAAACGTTTTGCATTATTGATGCATCTTTAATGCGTTGGTGCATAGCGTTTGTGACGATGTTGTAGTCTATACGCCATCCGAGGTCTTTTGCGCGGGCTTGCTGGCGATAGCTCCACCAACTGTACACGTTTGGTTCGCTGTGAAAAAATCTAAACGTGTCAATGTATCCGAGACTTAAAAATTTGTCTACCCATGCACGTTCGTCGGGCAAAAATCCCGACATTTTTGTGTGTTTTTTCGGAAAATTGATGTCAATATCTGTATGTGCGATATTGTAGTCGCCTGATATTATCAGATTTGGACGTTCCAATCTCAAATTTTCTATCCATATAAGGAAATCGTCCAAAAATTGCATCTTAAAGTCTTGACGTTCGGCACCGCTTGTTCCGGAAGGAAAATAAGCCGAAATAACGCTGACGTCGCCAAAATCAGCTCGTATTATTCGTCCTTCGTAATCGTATTTATCAATGCCCATACCGTAAAAAACTTTGTCCGGTTTGTTCTTGCAAAAAATTGCTACTCCGCTGTATCCCGGCTTTTGGGCAGAATGCCAGTATTGCCGGTAGCCAAGACGAGAAAAATACAAAGCGTCAATTTGTTCGGGTTTTGCTTTGATTTCCTGAAGGCAAATAACATCGGGACTAACATCTCTCAACCAACCGTCAAAACCCTTGTGTATTGCGGCTCTTAAGCCATTAACATTGTAAGAAATAATTGTTTTATACATATAATTTTGTAATTTGATTTGTAATTATTTTAATAAGTTTTAAAATCGCAAAGATAATCATTTTATTTTAATTATCGCTTTATTATTACGTCCGTCTACAAAAATATAAAGTGGCTCGGGAAACCGCACATGTCGCACATAATTACTTTCGTTAATTGTTTCTGCTGCAGCAAGCGCATCGAGGTCAAGACCGCCGTCGCCTAAGAACGGATTTATTGTCAAATAGCCTACTTCAAAAGAAATTAGGTTTTGGAAGAAATGTGTGCCTTGACTTGAATCAACGCGAAAGTTTTCTATACCACACTCGACAATTACTTCAGCTTCAGAAATTTGTCCCCATTTTACAGGTACTCCCAAGAATTTGTCGCTTGAGCCCCAGCGTCCGGGTCCAATGAGTACGTAGCCCTGTTCCTGATTTTTAAATTTTTCATTTATTGCGTTAATTTCTTCAGCCATTTGTTCTGTCTTTGTGTTGTCAAATGTCTCAGATTTCAGGTAAACGATATCGCTAACGCCACTGATATTTCCCATGCCTATTGCGCTTTGCGACCAAAGCAGTGCATCCGCGAGGTCTACCTTTTCCCAATCGAGCGAGGTGCTGTTTTCGCTGTCAACTATTGGTCTTATTTGCAGAAAATTGAACACCTGACACGCTCCGGAAGGAACGTCAAGATTAACTGCAAATTCAATTTCAACGTTGCTGCGCATTTCTCTTTTGCCCATTTCCAGCAGGTCGGAAATTATTGCCGCCAAAGGAAATGAATCATATTTCAGAAGTCTCGAAAAGGTAACAATAGCGTGACCTTCAGCATAGCAACTGTCTGATATCATTTGATTAGCCATATCCCACGTTGATGTAACGTGTTTAATATTTCTGAAATGTTTTATTTTGTTTACGTCTATTTTCAGCACGTTTATCATTTCGTTCACAGATGTTTTGAACTTTTCGGGACGCATATCCAAGGCGTACAGCTGTCGTTGTGTATCGCGTAAAATAAGGTCTACGGTTGATAATTGAAGCGTATGTTTAGGATGATGAGGAGAAAAACGCAACACACGTTCGCCCTGTACCACTATTGCGCCTAAGCCGGTCGCTATTTCGGCTACTCCTTCTTCGGGCAGTTCGTTGCCAAGAGGATAAAAATTCAGTGAGCGCGCAACGCCCGAAACGGTAGGGAAAAATAAGCCTTGTTCTTCAGTTCCGCACATTTCTTGTACTACGACAGCCATTTTTTCTTCGGATAGATTATTGCCGCTTGCAGTTATATACTGTCGTGCTGAAGAGAAAAACGTTGAAGCGTAGACGCTTTTTATTGCTTTGCCTAAAATTCGCAATGTGCGGTCTTCATTTTCTGCCTGTGGTATCATATATGTTGAAAAAATGCCGGCAAAAGGCTGATAATGAGAATCTTCGAGTTTAGAGCTTGAGCGTACAGCGAGTGGACCGGAGGCATAACGTATGAAAACACGGAGTTTTTGCATCAAACTTTCGGGCAGATGCGATGAAACAAACTCTGATAGAATTTCATCATCGGAAATTTCGACGTTCATTATGTATCTAAGTCCGTTTATTTCCATAAATTCGTCAAAAAAGTCCGTTGTAATTATGAGAGTTCGCGGCAACATTATCCTGACGCCTTGATACTTGTCATAAAAATTATGTTTCATAAGCATGTTATTGATGAACGCCAGCCCGCGTCCTTTTCCACCTAAGGAACCGTCGCCTATTCGCGACACCCACACGCTTTCGCAGTAGTTTTGTTCGGAAAATGGGGCAACAACGCCCTGAGCTATCAACATGCGATAATCGCTAATATTTTCGACCAAGAAACTACGCATCTCTGAAACATTGTTGAAATGGTGGGGTTGTATGTTTTCAAAAATTTTGGCAAGTGAAAAAATTCCTCGTGCATAAAGCCATTTCGAGATATGATTTAAACCTGCATGATATTTGATGGCATCGTCGGGGATGCTTTGTATGAACTGTTGCATTTCTTTTAGATTTCGCGCTTGCCCTACTTTTGCTCTTGTTTCGGGGTCGCGAAAAATAAAATCTCCAAACATAAATTCTGTGCTTATGTATTCGCCAAGTTCCTGCAACAGTGTTTCGGAGTATTTTTCAAGAAATCCAACGTCGAGTTCTTCTGCTACTGCGCGCATGGAGGCTTGTGATGACTGTATCAAAAAGGGCATCAACGGATTGTCTTTTTTTATTTGGCGACAAAGGTCGATACCGGCGTCTAATTTTTCGTTTCCCGACGCATCATCAGCGTTAACTTTAAAACCTACGTCGGAAATAACGCCCAGCATATTTGCTTTATATTTTTCGTACAAGGCTACTGCATCGGAATAGTTCGTTGCAAGCAGTATTTTAGGGCGCGACCGTTTTAGCAAAACCCGCTGTTGTTCGCCTGTGGCTTCGCGCACAAATTCGCTGCATTGTTTCATTACAAGACGATAAATTGTGGGCAAGTAAGACGAATAATAACGTATTGAATCCTCTACCAAGAGAATACACTGTACCCCAACGTTCAATATGTCGAAATCAGCGTTCATACGGTCTTCAATCAACTTGACTATAGCGAGAATCAAGTCGGTATTTCCGTGCCAGCAGAAGATATAGTCAATACCCGAACGGTCAATACCGCTTATATGCCTGACAATGTTGCGGTTAAAATGAGTCAGGAGCGCAACCGGCAAATCAGGGTGCATCTCTTTTACCATACGCCCAAAAGTGAATACATCCGGAGCGCCAACGTTATACATGCTTATCACAAGGTCAATGTCGTTTTGTGCCGAAAGAATTTCCAATGCATGTGATGTGGTGCTTACGCGAACGAACGCCGGAGCGCGTGTAAGGTTAAGTTCGTGGTATTCTTGACTTATGCACGCCTCTAAACGTCCGTCTTCTTCGAGAATATAAGCGTCATAGGAGCTGCATATCAGCAAGATGCGCCCTATTCGACGTTGCATGAGCTTGTGATACTCAATAACGTCAAGCGATGTGCGAATAAATTCCTTCATTTTTTATACTATTCCTTGTGCAAGCATAGCTTTGGCAACTTTTATAAACCCTGCAATATTGGCTCCCTTCACGTAGTTTATATATCCGTCTTTTTCGGCGCCGTATTGAACGCATGTGTCGTGAATGTTGCACATTATTGAATGAAGTTTTTTGTCTACTTCTTCGGGCGACCAACTCATACGCATCGAGTTTTGACTCATCTCCAATCCCGATGTAGAAACTCCGCCCGCATTTGCAGCTTTGCCGGGTGCATAAAGTATTTTATTTTTAAGAAAAAATGCAACGGCTTCGGGCGTTGAGGGCATGTTGGCTCCTTCGGCAACGCAGATACAGCCATTTTGAACTAACATCTCGGCATCGGCGCCATCCAACTCGTTTTGTGTTGCACACGGAAGCGCTATATCGCATTTGACGCTCCATGGGCGTTGACCTTCGAAATATTGTGCTTCAGGGTAGCGTTCTGCATATTCGCGAATACGTCCGCGATAAATGTTTTTGAGTTCGAACACATAACGCAATTTTTCTTCGTCAATTCCTTTAGGGTCGTGAATGTAACCGTTAGAATCAGACAATGTTACCGGCTTAGCGCCCAATTGTATACATTTTTCTACGGAGTACTGGGCAACGTTACCCGAACCCGAAATGACTACTGTTTTTCCTTTGAAACTATCGTTACGTCTGGCAAGCATTTCCTGCGCAAAATAGCACGTACCGTAGCCTGTAGCTTCCGGACGCAGTGGACTGCCGCCCCATCCAAGACCTTTGCCTGTAAATACGCCTGTAAATTCGTTGTGAAGACGCTTACACTGTCCGTACATGAAACCTATTTCGCGAGCGCCAACGCCTATGTCGCCAGCCGGAACGTCGACGTCAGCGCCAATGTGACGGAAAAGTTCGCTCATGAAACTTTGACAAAACTTCATCACCTCTTCTTCCGAACGATTTTTGGGGTTGAAATCAGACCCGCCTTTGCCGCCTCCCATAGGGAGAGTTGTAAGACTGTTTTTAAAAGTTTGCTCGAAAGCCAAAAATTTTAATATACTCAAGTTAACGCTGGGATGAAATCGTATTCCCCCTTTATAGGGACCAATCGCGCTGCTCATCTGAACACGATAGCCGCGGTTTATTTCAACTTCTCCGCGGTCGTTGAGCCATGGCACACGAAAGATAATAATCCTTTCGGGCTCGGCTATACGCTCCAAAACCTTCATCTTGCGCAATTGAGGATTTTCAACGATATAGGGAGCAAGGCTCTCAACTACTTCATGAACAGCCTGATGATACTCCTTCTCTCCGGAACTGCGCAAAACTATTGAAGACATAAAATCTTCTACATACTTGTTTATTTCTGTATTCATAAAAAATATTTAATAAAAATCGGCTGCAAAGGTAACGAAAAAATCAATATAATAAAAATTTTTGATTTTAAATATTTGCATATAGTCACTAAAATGTGTATATTTTGCAAAATATATTTTTTTTAAGGAGTTGACAACGTCAATAGTAATCGATGCAGGAAATGAAGAATTTAATATCAAAATAATGAAAAAAATTTGTTCCAAAGCCCATCAACAGCTTGTCGACAAGATCTGATATGGGGTATTTCATCATTGGTAATCTCTTTTGTTTTGCTTGTTTCTATGTATCGAACAATTTACCGCGACCCAAATGCGCCAGCATTGATTTTTTATATTATGAACGGCTCTGTCGCACTTGTCTTAGTCCGTTTCGTTTTAGCAGATATTTATTATTACTCCAGACAACCTGCAAATTATTGAAGCTACAATTCAACAAATCAAGAATATTAGCGCTAATGCGTAGAAACAATACACATTTGTCCAAAAATAACTGTTCATTTTTTTCCTATTTACTGTTTAGTCCGTATTTTTCAGCGTATTTGTGCATCCCTGCTGCTGCTAATCTGCCATCGCCCATTGCCAGAATTACGGTGGCGCCGCCTCTTACAATGTCTCCGCCGGCAAAAATGTCGGGGATAGATGTTTGCATAGTTTCCGGATTGACGATAATGGTTTCTCTGGCGGTGATTTTGAGCGAGGGCAAAACTTTAGCTATAAGCGGATTAGGCGAAACGCCTATGCTGACAATAACCATATCTACGTCAATGATAAACTCGGAGCCTTCTATGGCAACCGGTCTTCGTCGTCCTGATTCATCAGGTTTTTCAAGTTTCATTTTTTGAACTTTCATTCGGTTTACTCGTCCGTTCTCATCGGTTAAGTATTCAATAGGGTTGTGCAGACACATAAATTCAATACCTTCCATCTGTGCGTGATGTATTTCTTCTATTCTTGCCGGCATTTCGTCAATTGAGCGTCTATAAATTATCATAGCTCTTTTGGCTCCCAAACGTTTTGCGGTACGAACGCTATCCATTGCGGTATTTCCTCCGCCTATCACTGCAACGTTGTGTCCAAATAGCACGGGAGTGTCTGAGTGTGGACTGGCAGCGCCCATGAGATTTACGCGGGTAAGATATTCGTTTGCAGAGAATACGCCGGTTGAGTTTTCGCCGGGTATGTTCATAAAATTTGGTAATCCTGCGCCACTGCTTATAAAAAAAGCTTTATAGCCTTCATCGCGCAGTGTGTCGAAATCAGATGTTTTGCCGACAAGAAAATTAGTTTCGAAAAGTACTCCCATTTTTCTCAGATTGTCAATTTCAAAATCTACAACTGTGTTTGGCAACCTAAAGTCTGGTATTCCATATTTAAGTACGCCGCCTATTTCGTGAAGCGCCTCGAAAACGGTAACATCGTAGCCGTGTTTTATCAAATCTCCGGCAGCAGCAAGCCCTGCAGGCCCCGAGCCAACTATAGCCATTTTTATGCCATTTGAAACATTAATTTGGGGATTAATCTTTTCATCGGATTCGCGCTCGTAGTCGGCTGCAAATCGCTCAAGATAACCAATGGCAACCGCCGGTTTTTTCAATTTTTGAGTATAAAAACAATTCAGTTCGCATTGAATTTCCTGTGGACACACTCTTCCGCAAACTGCCGGCAGACTATTTGTTTCTTTAATTGTTTTGGCAGCCGCCATGAACTGTCTGGCTTCTATGTGTTTTATAAATTTTGGAATGTCGACGTTTACCGGACATCCCTTAATACAAGTAGGGTCGAGACAGTCAAGGCAGCGAAATGCCTCAGCTACAGCCTGTTCTATATTTAATCCTAAATTTACTTCTTTGTTGTTACTTGCCCGTTCTATAGGAGCTTGTTCGGGCATTATCACACGCTCGCGCTTTACTCTTTGGGAGTTTTTTGCTGATTTTCGAAGTTCTTCACGCCACAGTTGTTTGTTTATTTCTGATTTCGAAGTTTCCATTTATAATTATTGAATTTCAGACGCAAAAAATTTCACTCCCAGCAAAGTAATATCGTCAAAAACCGCCAAATTTTTTCCCATTAGGTTTTGAGTGTCAATAACTTCCTTAATAACGCTGTCTATTTCGGGCGAGTTTTGCACGGCTGTTTCCAATACGTCGAACGCCGATTTAATACCGCTTTCGTCTTTTTCTGACAATAGTTCTACTAAACCGTCAGTGTACGAAAGCATCAGGCTGTCTTCCATTATGTTTATTTTTTTGATATTTATAAACGGCAGGCGTTCTATCATACCTAATCCGAGACATGCGCTTTCTAATAGTTTTATACTTTTGCTTTCAATTCTGTACAATATGGTTGGGGTGTGTCCTGCGTTTGCGTACTCGAGTTGATTTGTGCTGCAATCGTATCTGCCTATAAAAATTGTGATAAATTTTTCGCCCTGAGCGCTATCGTAGACCCGTCTGTTTAGTTTCTGTAATAGGCTGTCCATAGATATTTCGGCTGTAAACAAGGCTCTTAGTGTTGCCTGAAAATTTGACATCACTAACGCTGCCGCCATTCCTTTTCCTGAAACATCGGCAACACAAAATCCTATTTTACTTTCGCCCAAGTCTATATAATCAAAGTAGTCGCCGCCAACTTCGTGATGAGGTTTATAAAATGCCTTCATCTTCAGATATTTGTTGTTTGGAAGTTCAAATGAACTCGGCACAAGCATATTTTGCATCTGCGAAGCAAGCTCCAACTCTTTGCGAAGCGCTTCGCGTTGCAGATTTGAAGCATAAAGTCTAATATTTTCAATGGCAACGACAATTATGTTTGATATGGTTTGAATGAAGTGCAGGTGCTTTATCACCGGACTGACGCCTTCCATTTCCTCTTCTATGTCGCCAATGAGTACGTATGCAATAACTTTGTAATTATTGTATACGGGTATGACGATGTCAAAATCTGTCATAACATCTTGTTGCGAAGTTGTTACAAAAGTTATTTCGGTATACTGCACAAGCATGTCCTTCATGTCAATAGTTTCAACAACTTCATTTGAGACCCCTGCGGACAGGATACATTCCCACGTGTCGTTGTATTTGTACATCACCACTTTTCCAATTTTTAGCTTGTCGCACAGTATATTAACATAACTGTCGAGTAGCACTCCAACCGGCTGGTTTTCATTAATAGCTCTTGTAATATCAAGCAGTGAATTCAGCTTAAATTTGAGCGTTTTGTTAGATGTATTTCCCGTCATAATTTTTTATTTTTTAAATTTTGAAAATAAATGCAAAGTTATATAAATTTTTCGAAAAATACAAGCTTGCGAGTAAAAATAATATTTTTTATTTTTCAAAACGAGGACGCGTACTGCAAAAAAAGTTTTAATCCTTCGCGTTTTTCGGCTGTTAAACGATACGAAATATTATTTGTCCAGTACTCCAACAGGTCAACGCCTTCTGGAGCAAAATTTTTGTAATACTCTGCAAAATCGGTCATATTGTCAGTTACGCATGACAACGCTTTGTTGAATCTGTGTACGAAATCGCTGTCTATTTGTTTGTTAGTCACCCAGCAGGCAAACACAAATGGCAGTCCAGTGAATTTGCGCCATTCAGTAGCTAAGTCGTAGGTATACGGTAACTGCATTTCAAAAGCTTTATCGCCTATTACCACCGCAGCAGAGTTGCCGTCAAGTGGAAAATCGGAAATATTACCTAAGAAATCAATCCACTGCGGCTTAATTTTCCAGTAATGTTTAGCCAAAATTTTGGCTAAAACCACCGAAGTTCGCGAATGACTGTCAAGGTATATAGATGAAATCTCGTCTAATGGTTTTTCACTTTTCAGAGCAACAGTGCGTACAGCGTTGTTGGAGCCTATGCAAAAGTCGGAAATGATATAATGTTCTGGCATTCTGAGTGTTTCAACAATCGGTATCAAACCAATGTCGACTTTGGCTGTCAGGAGTTTGTCTGCGCATTGCGAAGGTATGTCATACGACAACTCAATCTCATCCATGATGGCTGATTGTTCTAAACATCGAACAAATGGAAGAGTGTTAAGATAAGATATGGCTGAAACTCGAATCAAACGCATTGTTATTACATGTAATAAAAAAAACGCCACAAAAGTAGTTAAAAAATGACAAATAATTTTGGAATTACATAATATTATTATAATTTTGCGCTCGTCAAAATAATTATATCATTAAAAAAATGTTAAAAGCTCTTTTCGCCGGCTCATCGCCCGTCACAATGTTTGTCATTCTTTGCTTTACGATGGTAACTTCTCTAACAGTGATACTTACCATAGGAATGGCACTAACGCCGTTTATTTTTGACATACCTGTCGACGAGGTTACACACTTGTTCAACGACAGCGGCGCCACTATAAATCTCAGCTTGGCGCGCTATTTACAAACCTTAACCAACATAGCTTTTTTCATTATTCCGGCATTAGTTGCCGCATATTTATTTTCACGCAAGCCAATAGATTATTTGGGACTGCGTGACAGTGCGTCAGCAAAATGGTTTGCAACGGCGTTAACGCTTATCATTGTCGCTATTCCCGGAATAAGCTTACTTGTTGCGCTCAACGAACTAATAATTTTTCCTGAAAGCCTTGCAGAGCTTGAAAAATGGCTAATTCAAAAATACGAAAACTCAAAAAATCAGAATGCCATATATTTAAATGTATACAACTTGGGCGGACTGTTTTTCAATATTTTTATGATAGCCTTGTTGCCGGCAATAGGTGAAGAATTGATATTCAGGGGAATAGTACACAAAATTTTTCTAAAAATGACAGGAAATATCCATTTTGCGATAATTCTCTCCGCTTTTTTGTTCAGTTTACTGCATCTACAGTTTTATAGACTATTCCCGATATGGCTGTTAGGCGTCCTTTTTGGTTACCTTATGGTGTGGAGCGGGACTATATGGCTGCCCGTATTTGCACATTTCATCAACAATGCAGCGATTGTTATAGCTTATTTTCTGATTAACAGAGGAATAGCGCCCGAAGAAATTAAAGCCATGGCAACAAATACGTTAAATGTTCCAGCCATAATTATTTCAATTATCTTGTGTTCTGTAATACTGTGGATTATGTATAAAAACAAAAAAAAATATTGAAAATATTTTGATTTTTTTTCAAATTTTTATATTTTTGGCTCAATTTTTGATGTAATATTTTTATAGTATAGTTTTTTAAAATTGATTTAGAGATGAAATATAGAAAAGCATTGTTCATCGTGTTGTTAACAGCATTGTCAGGCATAAGCGTTTTCGCTAACCCTCCTCACAGTGAAATCGTTCAAGGATTTGAGAGCGGTGATGCGCGAGCTGTAAGCAAGCACTTCAACAGGACGGTAGAGCTTATATTTAGCGACAAATCAGGCGTTTACGCAAAAGCGCAAGCAGAACAGATTTTAAAGTCTTTTTTCACCAATAATGCCCCCGCGAGCGGAAAATTCAATTACAAACATTTGCACGGGTCAAATAGAGACAATGTTCAATACTACATCGGCGAATTGCTCACCGGAAAAGGTATGTACAGAATCACTATTTACATGAAAGACAGTTTAATTCATCAAATGAGAATAGAAAGCAATGATTAATATTGATGATGATTGCTTAAACGCCTTCGTAAACAGTGCATTAATTGAAGATATAGGTGATGGCGACCATACATCGTTAGCGTGTATACCGTCCGAAAGTCAAGGGAAAGCACAACTTATTGTCAAAGAAAAGGGGGTGCTAAGCGGACTCGAGATAGCTAAACGCGTGTTTGACATTTTTGATAAATCGGTGGTATTCACTACTTTTATCAACGATGGCAGTAAAATATTTCCCGGCGATATAACTTTTACCGTCGAAGGAAGAATCATTTCGATATTGCAGTGCGAGCGACTTGTACTTAACCTAATGCAACGAATGAGCGGCATTGCAACACAAACTAATCTGTATGTCAGCAGATTGGAAGGCACAACAACCAAACTCCTCGACACTCGCAAAACAACTCCCTGTATGCGCATGCTCGAAAAAATAGCCGTGCATACGGGCGGAGGCTACAATCATCGAACAGGTCTGTTTGACATGATACTGATAAAGGATAACCACATCGATTTTGCCGGTGGAATAGAAAAAGCCATAGATGCCTCAAACAACTATCTCAAAGAAAAAGGCAAAAATTTGAAAATTGAAATCGAAGCGCGTAGCTTGGACGATGTGCAACGGATTATAAATCACGGCAACGTACATAGAATTATGCTCGACAACTTCGATGTGGAAACAACACGAAAGGCAGTTGAAATGGTAAACAGGCAGTACGAAACGGAATCATCGGGCTGTATTAATATAGACAACATTCGCGACTACGCGCTTTGCGGGGTAGACTATATATCAGTGGGTGCGCTAACGCACCAAATCAAAAGTTTGGATATGAGTCTAAAAGCAAGTTTTGACTAATTACAGATACTTTCAAGCGTTTCTACAACTTTGTCTAACGCGGCTTTCAACGGTTTTGATATAAGCGCGCTCAACATCGGGCTAACTTCCAGTTTTGTTGTCAGTTTAATTCGTGTAACGCTCATTTCAGAGCTTTTCATCTGTATCCACAAGAAAATATCTTCAGCTTGCTTGTTAACTATTGAGAATTTTATCAATTCTGCGGGACGCCTCTCCACAATTCTGAAAGTCAGACTTCCAATACCATCTATCGCGAAACTGCATGAATCGCTGTCAGAACACCAATCCTTAATCTTATTGTTTGATGCAAACTGCTGAAAATGATTACAATCAGACAAAAAAGAGTATATTGAATTACAATCTTTGCGTAGAGTTCCTATCTTGCTTTCTATTTTTATCTCCATAAAATATGTACATCAAAATATGTGCCAAATTCAAAAAAATCTAAATTTTTATTGGCTTACCTTTAGTTCTCCATTCATTTATTCCGCCTTCAAGGTTGTATACTTTAGTGAACTTGTATTGTTCGAGTATTTTTGCGGCGTCTAAACTTCGTCTTCCCGAACGGCAATAAACAAATACGGGGCGAGTTTTATCTAATCGCTGTATTTGCGAAATAAAGGTTGTTCGTCTGATATCCATCAACATAGCTCCTACCAAATGACCTTCCCGAAATTCTTCAAATGTTCTCACATCAACCAATTGCGGCGTTGGGGTTTCGTTAAGAGTTTTTTCAAAAAGGTCGGCGTCTACACTCGTAGTAACCGAATAACAGGCTGTTATTAGAAGGTTTACAGCGGCAAAACTAATTAAATTCAACATTTTATTCATTATTATTAAAAAACACTACTATATCACTTCCAAATCACTCATCCGCATCCATCCTTTATTTCCGTCTGCAATGCGAACTTCGTACCATTCGCCTATGCGGTCTTCAATTCTCACTTTTGTTCCTTCGTGGATGATAAACAAATTGTTGCCTCTTTCGTCGGGCGAGCTTTTAACTGTAACAGACGGAGCAAACACTATAGCCTCATCAATTCGTTGTATGTTAGCTTTTTGCAGATAGCTCAACGATAGGGCAGTAATACTTAACGCCAAACATAACACGCCAAAACTGAATGCAAATCTTCGGACGCTAATGTTGTGTACAAACAGAAAAATCAAACCCAGCACAAGCATAGATATAAAGCTTGTAATACTCCACCACGCCCAGCCTCTAACCGAAGTCAAATCGCGTATAGCTTTACCCCAGACAGCCAAAAAATGTTCGGGAAGAGCTTCAATTCTGTCGAAGAGAAAACTGCGCGAATGTTCTAAATTTGCGTTTATTGCCTCATCGTTAGGAGCAAGTCGCCTTGCGCGTTCAAAGAATAGAATTGCCGACTTTATGTCGTGATTTTTGAAATATGCGTTGCCAAGATTGTAGAACAATGCAGCTGAGGCAAATCCTTCGTCAATCAACAATTGGTATTCGGCAACGGCTCTTGTAAAATCATCCTGCCGGTAGTACTCTTCGGCGCGAAGCAAAACGCTGTCTTTGTCAAAAGCAAAGACAGTTACAGGTAAGAACATCAAAAACAATAATTGTTTGATGCGACGTATCAAATGTGGTTTTAATAAAATTTTCATTACTTATTAATTTGGATTTTATTTTTTACACTACTTTTTGCATTTTATTAATAACTTCTACCGCTCTGCCATACATGTCGTTCATATCCGAGCCTGTCGTTGATGGTGCATATCTGGCAAATTCACAATCATCGATTACTCCGGTAAATTCATCGGCAAGCGCCGGAACTACCTTCCGTTTTTCCATGATTGCTTTTGCGTTGTCCTTAGATAGTTCGGCAATTGGGATATTTAGCTTATCGCCGAGGTAACCCCAAAGTGCGCGTGACAATTCTTCGTAAAACTGTTCATTTTGATTGTCGTCCAAATACCTACGGGCTTTTTTCAAGCGTTTGGCTGCATATCTATTGGCTTTTCTATTTTTAACTAAAGCCACGTTTGCAGATTTGCGGATATAGTTACGGCGCAGATACACGACGATGCAAAATAAGACGGTTGGCGTTATGTACCACAGCCAAAATTTCCATGTGCCTAAAAAATGTTCGTCGGCGCGATGCAGTTTTATTATTCCTGTGTTTATATAATTAATGTCTCTACCCAAATGCCTGATATCTTCGCGCATTATTCCGCCAATTACGGCTGCTCCGGTTTGTTCGTCGTCGCGTTCTACCGTTATTGTGTATTCTTCGGAGTGTAACGTAACGTATTGTCGAGTTTGGGGGTCGAAATAACTGAATTCAACCGCCGGTATTTTGTAAGTACCTCCGTGTCGGGGAATTACCAAATATTCAAAAGTTCTGTTTCCCGATGTTGTTGCCGCGTTTAGTTGATTTGCTGTTCTTGGGTCGTATACCTCAAAATTGGGGGGAAAGTTAATACGTGGTGCATCCACAAATCTCATGTTGCCTGTTCCGGATATTGTTGTCTTCACTAAAATTGCTTCATTTGCTTTCACTTCGGTTTTGTCTACAGACACGTTAAATCTCATTTGTCCTACTCCGCCCGTAAACGATGCCGGTCTGCCTTCGGGCAACGGCAATACGGTAATTTGTACCGGACGACTGTCAACGCGACGGGGAACGGTTTGCACTCTACCGAAAAAATCATCGATTCGCGACTGACCCTGAACGCGCTGGTTGATACCTACTTCCATACTGCAAGCGCTGATAGTAAGTGTTCCGCTTCTTTGCGGAAACAGAACATACTGTCGCAATACGCCGGTAAGGTGAGGTACGCCGTTAATAACTTCCTGTTCGAGCGAACGCAATGGGGGGGTTTGCAGTTCCTGACTAAAAAAACCTTCAAAGTTCGGAAATTCAATATTGTTGATAGAGGCAACTTGAAGGCGCGAAAAAAGTTTTACGGTGGCGTTGATGTACTCACCCTGATATACTTGTCTTCGGCTTGGAATGACTTCAACAAATACTTCGCGATTGTCTGTTTGAACTTGCTGAACGCCTTGTTGTTGTTGCTGAGCGCCTTGCTGTTGTTGAGCGCCTTGTTGCTGCTGTGCCGATGCGTTACCTGCAATAACTTGTACCGGAACCGAGCGATATACCCTGTTATTTACGATAACTTCCACAGGCGGTATTTCGTGCGTTCCTTCAGTATTTGCTTGGGCAACAAAGCTGAATGTCGTTGTAACCGATTGGGTTACATTGCCATTTACTATACTTACCTGACTGCTTGAGGCTCTTCCACGATTTGCAATAACAGATATCGCAGTCATTTCCGGCAATCTAACATTTGATGCATCTGAATTAACGCGCACCGTCATTTGGAAGGGCGATCCGACGTTTACAGTACGTGGAGTTTCAACCGTCACGGCAACTCCCTGCGCACGCAAAATCGCTGTAGAGCATAATATTAACAATATTGTTACGTAATATTTCATTTATTCAATTTATACCCGACTGTAATTACCAATTTCTTTCGATATTTCTATTGCTTGTACGTTCACGTTGTTGAAGCTTTTCCAACAATTCTTTTTCATCCTGCGCAATAGCTTCGAGCATACGTTGCGCGTCTTCAGGACTGATTTGTTGAGGTTGTTGTTGCTGCTGTTGCTGATTTTGGTCGTCACCCTCCTGTTCTTGAGGCTCTTGTTGAGAGTCGCCGTCTTCATTATCCTGTTTATCTTGATTATTGTCGCATTGGTCTTGGTTGCATTGCGGGTCTTGCTCGTCTTGATTTTGGAGCAAGTTCATGGCATAAGACAGATTGTATTTTGTGTCAAAATCGTCAGGATTATTCCGCAGCGCCTGTTTGTAGGCTTCTATACTTTCTTCGAGTTTTTGTTGTTGCAAAAGCGAATTACCAAGATTGTGATATGCGCGCGCTCTCGAAAAATTATCCGCAGCGCTTGCAGCCACTTTTTCAAACTCTACGCCTGCTTCTTCAAATCTTTCTTGCCGGTAAAAAGCGTTACCAAGGTTAAATGACGCTATATCCGAACGGTCGTCAATGTTTAGTGCGTGACGATAGGCTCGTTCGGCATCGTCGGCTCTCTGTGCGTTGAAATGACGATTACCTTCGCGAACGAAACTGCGAAAATCGCGGTGGTTGCCGCCTGTATTTTCCACTCCGCTAACGTCGAGGTTGAGTTGTTGTCCATGCAAATGCACTGATAGTGCGCCTATTGCAAGAAATAATACTATTTTGTTCATACTATTCTGAATCTATTTTTACGGTTAGAAATTAATTGTTCAATCAACAAAAAAGTTAAGGCTATTCCAAAAAACCATTGAAACATTTCGGCAAAATCGGCATAAACTCTTGCTTCGAATCCTGCTTTATCGAGTTTATCTATTTCTTCCAACACTGTGTTTAAGCCCATATTTGCTGTGGTAGCTCTTACATATATTCCGTTTCCGGCAACTACCATTTCCTGAAGCGTTGTTTCGTCTAATCGGGTCATCACAACGCTTCCATCGCGGTCTCTCATAAAGTCGCGTTGTCCACTGCGTGTTCTCACCGGAATTGGTACTCCCTGCGTTGAGCCCACCCCAACTGCGTGTACGTTTATTCCTTGCCTTGCTGCTTCTGCGGCAGCTTGTACGGGGTCTTCTTCATGGTTTTCGCCGTCGGTGATGACGATAATTGCTTTGCCTGCTTCGCTTACCGGCGAAAACGAATTGACGGCTAAATTGATAGCAGCGGCTATTGCTGTTCCCTGAACAGGAACGGATTCGGTCGAAATTGTAGATAAAAACATCTTTGCCGAAACGTAATCGGCAGTAATGGGCAATTGTATGTATGCCTCGCCGGCAAACACTATCAGACCTATTTTGTTGTCGGATAAACGGTCGATTAGTCTCGACAGGGCTTGCTTTGCGCGTTCAAGACGGTTCGGCTGTATGTCTTCCGCCAACATGCTGTTTGACACGTCCAATGCGATGATTATTTCTGAGCCGGTACTTTTGTTTTCCTTTAGTTTGATTCCTATTTTAGGACCTGCGGCGCCCATCACAACAAATGCGTAGGCTATCATCAACAGGACAAACTTCACAACGGGTTTTCGTGTTGACGCATCGGGCATCAAACGGCTGACCAATTCTGTGTCGCCAAAGCGTTGAAGTCGCTTTTTTCGCGAAAACACAGTCCATACAAAAACCGTCGCAAACAGAGGTATTAGCGCCAAAGCGTACAAATAGTCTTGATGCGTGAACTGAAACATGCTACGTATCTATGGTACTATCAATAACTTATCATACTCTATGACACGCGGCTCCATCAGCAATATAGACGATGTGGTGTACTTTGTTACCACACGCAGAGTATATTGTCCCGGAGGCAGATCATTAGGCACCCGTGCAATGAGCCTTTGCGGCTCGTTTTGCGTGAGGCGTCTGGTAACCGGAATTGCGTCTCCATCAGCGTTTACAAAGAATACACCCAATCCGTTTTCTCCTAACGGGTCTATTTGGATTTTGTCTCCTTCGATAAGTATATCATCGCCCGCTGTGATTGTACCGTCTGTTAAGCCTGTGGATGTGTCAGTTACTAATCCTATAAATGTTCCGCCGTCTTTAACGCCCATTATCACGATGTCTACCTCTTTCAACATTGCGCGCATTTCGGCGCTTAAGACGATGTCAAGGGTAATCTTATGCACATCCGGAATGAATTTTCCACGCGCTCCAAAACTTCCTGTAACTGTGGGAGTTAACTGGCAAAATCCAGTTAGCACTCCGTGTCCTTGTTGTAATTTCTCGCACACGATACGGTCGTGTTGTTCAAGTATTTGCTCAAGTGTTTCCAACTCTACTTCAGAGCCCGAATCCTTGATAAACTTGGCTATATCGCGCGAACGTATTACTTTCTTACCAGCCAAATTGACGGAAGCAGCATAATCGTTGTCTATTCCGGTCGATAAATTTGGCTGTAGCCATATTCTCCATTTCATTTTAACAATGTTTGTTTTTGTTGCTATTTTCTTAATAATTTCAAAATGCAAATTTACACCTTTTTTTTTAATTTTCGCATTTTTTTTTAAATTTTTAACATTTTCTCAATTAAAATAATTATATTTGCACCAAAAAAAATGTTAAATAAATCTTCGTTAACAAAAAATATATGAGTGTTTTAGACAATAAAAATTTTCAAAAAACAAAAAATAGTATATGGTTTTTATTTTTCATAATATTTTTCTGCGCCTTCGCGTGCTCGAAAGTAAATTTTTTTGAAGGATATGTAATAACTGATAAAGGCGCGTGGTGCTGGTTTGCCGACCCGCGAGCCCTTCATTACAAAAACGAAAGCGGTAGTATCAATAGCGCATATATAGGGTACATCGATGTTCACGGTAACGTAAAGGCTACTCAGCACGATTTTCTTTCCGGAAAAACGTATGAAACGCTGATTCGTTCTTGTTTTCAGCCTGACGACCATAACAATCCCACTTTTTTGATTTTGCCTGACGAACGGGTGATGGTTTTTTACACCCGTCACACCGACGAAGCTTGTTTTTATTACCGAGTTTCACAAAAACCCGGAGATATTACTACGCTTGGAGAAGAAAAAAGGCTTGTTACCACGCATAACACAACTTATCCGTCGCCTTTCATCTTGGCTAATGACCCCAAACATATATACCTTTGCTGGCGCGGTATTAATTGGCATCCTACAATAGCCCGTTTGACTATGCCCGACGTAAACGATGATGTAAGTTTTAACTGGGGACCGTTTCAAAAAATTCAGTCAACCGCAGCCCGTCCATACGCCAAATATACGTCAAACGGAATAGATAAAATTTATATGGCTTATGTGATGGGGCATCCGGATAACGAAAATCCAAACTGGATGTATTTCAACTTTATTAATATACCCGGCGCCGATGCAAGTAAAATCACGCTTACCGACGTAAATGACAAGTTTTTGTCGACGGTTGCCGACGAAACACATAATGTGAACACGCAGGAGACGTATATAGAGGCAAATAAATACGCTGTGGTTAATAGCGACGCTGTTCGCAACTGGATTTGGCAAACATCAATAGACGCTCACGGCGCGCCGGTTATTGCGATGGTGCAAATAAACGATGATAAAACGTCGCACGACTACTATCACGTCAAGTGGACAGGCGATAAATGGCAGAAAACTTTTCTGGCAAATGGCGGCGGACATTTTCATCAAACGCCCGAAATTGAATTGTGCTACAGTGGAGGAATGGCGATTGACGATGCAAACACAGATATCGTTTACTGTTCGGTTCCAATCGAAGGAATAAACGGAAAATTCTATGAGATAGTGCGTTACACAATAAACGCTAAAAACGGTAATGTTTCTTCAAAATTAATTACCAAAAATTCACAAAAAAACAACATTCGTCCTTATATTATTGCCAATTCGGGTGGTAGTCCACTACGATTAGCATGGATGCACGGAGATTATTACGATTGGATTGTCAGTTCGAGGTTTCCTTTGGGTTTTCCTACCGCTATACATACCGATTTTGTCATTCCGCGCTCCGAAAACATACCAAAACCGGTTGACATTAATAAATTAAACATCACGGGCGATTTCTCTGTATTGCTGTCATTTACAATGAATTCAGAGCAATACGATGGCACAATAGCGCAAATCGGAAATGTGACATACGGTATCAACGGCGACACGATGAAACCGTACATTAGAGTAAACGATGCAACATACCAAAGCTCAAATAGAATAGGAAACTCGGATGTTTGGCAAATGCAGCGCCGCGCAACATCAGGGCGATGGTATGAACCGACTATCCCCGATGTTATAAATTTTTCCTTCGTATATGAAAATGGAAGATTGAAAACGTTTATAGACGGATTGTTAGACCAAAATATAGAAGTACCAAACCTGTCGTTCAGGGATTTTAAAACCGGAGATTTTGGAGGAGAAATGAAAAACAGCAAAATATATAACGCTGCTGTTTCTCAGCATATTATAAAAATATTAATTAATCAATAAACAGTAATAATTAAAAATCAACAACAATGAGTAAAAAAATTTTTATGTCGATAGGCGCGATATTGTTATCAACAGGCGTATTTGCCCAAACGCTTACAGAACAAAGTAAACAAGATGTCATCGACCTTATTTTCAAAGTAAATCAGCACTGGCAGTCAACCCGAATGGCTGAAGTGAACGCATTTTGGCATCCCGCCGCCTATCACACCGGAAATATTCAGGCATATCTTGTTACCGGAAAAGAAGTATTCAGAGAATATTCTCGCGCATGGGCAGAACACAATGAATGGAAAGGCGCTAAATCCGACGACAGAGCCAGATGGAGATATTCTTACGGCGAATCAGACCTGTATGTATTGTTTGGCGACTGGCAAATATGTTTTCAGGTGTATATAGATTTGTATTTGTTAGACCCAAAGCCTGAAAACGAATTTATGTTAGCCCGGGCAAAAGAAGTAATGGAGTATCAAATGTCTACCCCCAACGTCGACTATTGGTGGTGGGCTGATGGTCTCTACATGGTAATGCCCGTTATGACAAGGCTTTACAAAATTACAGGAAACGAACTTTACCTTAAAAAGCTCTACGAATATTTTGAATATGCGCGCAATTTGATGTATGACGCTGAAGTTGGTCTGTTTTTTCGCGATGCAAGATATGTATATCCCGAACACAAAACGCGCAACGGGTTAAAAGATTTTTGGTCGCGCGGCAACGGGTGGGTTTTTGCCGGTATTGCCAAAACGTTGAGAGATTTACCACATGACGCACCGCATCGCGATGAATATATCGAAATTTTTAAGTCAATGGCTCAAGCGCTTAAAAAATCCCAACAACCTCAAGGCTTCTGGGCGCGAAGCCTGTTAGACTTGGAACAGGCGCCGGGTAACGAAACAAGCGGCACGGCGTTTTTTACGTTCGGATTTTTGTGGGGAATGAACAATGGTATACTCGATAAAGACGAATATGCACCTGTGGTTACTAATAGCTGGAAATACCTTACACAAGTGGCGCTACAGCAAGACGGCAGCGTAGGATATATACAGCCTATTGGCGAGCGAGCAGACCAGCATAGAAACGTGGGACCAACAACCACATCCGATTTCGGAGTAGGGGCGTACTTGCTTGCACTTTCGGAAATGGTTAGATTCTTATCGCAATAAAATTTTGTAAAAATTAATTATACCATAGCGCTCGGTTGTTAAGAAGCATGAATTTTCAAAAAACGATAGTTGCCGTTGGCAGTTTCGACGGTGTACATTGTGGGCACGGCTTGCTGTTGCATCGCATGAACGAATTGGCAAAAAAAAATAAATTAATGTCTGTGGTTCTGACGTTTTGGCCCCATCCGCGTCGAATACTTGATATGGAGGGTAATGCGCCATTATTGCTTAACACGCTTGAGGAAAGGATAACTCTGATAAAACAATACGGAGTAGAAAATGTAGAAGTTTTGCATTTTGACACATCGCTGGCGAAAGTTTCGGCGGTAGATTTTATTAATGAAATTGTAATAAAAAAATTGAATGCACAGCGTTTGATATTCGGGCAAGACCACCATTTTGGCAGAGAGCGGAGCGGCGACGCACAAAATTTACCCGCGCTTGCCGGAAAAAATAACCTGCAGGTAGACGTGGTGAGCCTTAAAATGTTAGATAAAAAGATTTCATCCTCAGCAATACGTAAATCCTTGCTTTCAGGCGATTTAGATTTTGCAAATGAAATGTTGGGTTACAGCTACAATATTTCGGGAAAGATTATAACAGGCAATCGATTAGGACGTACTATAGGCTTCCCGACGGCAAATGTAGCCACACCGTCATACAAGCTAATTCCTAAAGAAGGCGTATATCGGGTAAAGGTAAAAATAGGAAACAGCAATTTTGAACATACCGGAATGATGTATGTCGGTAAACGAACTGTATTAAAACAGGAAGACAGCGATGTGCAGGTAGAGGTTAATATTTTCGACTTTGACAAACAGATATACGGTCAGGAAATTACATTAGCCTTAACCCATCGCATAAGGGATAAGATGAAGTTCGATGATATTAACCTGTTATCACAACAACTGCAACGAGATAAAGAAAAAGTGATGAATGTACATTGAAAACAAATACTAAAAAATGACAAACATATTAATAATAGAAAAATTGAAGGCTGTTAAGCAGCGATACGAAGAAATAGGCAAAGAAATAACAGACCCCGGAATTATGTCTGACATGAAGCGTTACGTAGGCTTGAACAGAGAATACAGCAATTTAAGTTCACTTGTATCAGCTTTCGATGAATACCAAAATGTTTTGAGCAATATAGAAGATGCGAGTCAAATGCTTCAAAGCGAAACCGATGAAGAGATGCGCGCAATGGCTAACGAAGAAATTGAAACGTTGAACCAACAAGTGAAGCCTCTCGAAGATAAAATAAAACTGCTACTGTCGCCTTCCGACCCCGAAGACGACAAGAACGCTGTTTTAGAAATACGCGCCGGCACCGGCGGCGATGAAGCAAGTATTTTTGCCGGAGACCTGTACAATATGTATACGCGCTACTGCGAAACAAAAGGATGGAAAGTAGAAGTGAGTAGTTCGTCGCCCGGAACACATGGCGGATTTAAGGAAGTGGTGATGCTCGTAAGTGGCAATAAAGTGTACGGAACGCTAAAATATGAATCGGGAGTTCATCGTGTGCAACGCGTTCCAAAAACTGAAACGCAGGGAAGGGTGCATACTTCAGCGGCTACAGTTGCCGTTTTACCAGAAGCGGGCGAGTTTGACGTTGAATTGAACGTAAACGACATACGTAAAGATACATATTGCTCTTCCGGACCGGGCGGTCAATCGGTAAATACAACCTATTCGGCAATTCGTCTGACACATATTCCAACGGGTATTGTTGTTCAGTGTCAGGATGAAAAATCGCAATTGAGAAATTATGACAAGGCGCTCATCGAGTTGCGAACACGAATATATAATTTGGAGTATCAAAAATATTTGGATGAAATTTCATCGAAACGTAAAACAATGGTCTCAAGCGGCGACCGCTCAGCCAAGATACGAACATACAATTATCCTCAAAGTCGAATTACCGACCACCGCATCGGGTTTACGGTATACAATCTACCGGCAGTTGTTAACGGCGACATTCAGGAACTTATTGACAAATTGCAAATGGTGGAAAATGCTGAAAGGCTTAAGGAAGAATAATTATCAAAATGCTTAACAAAACAAAAAAATGTTTTTTTTCTATGTTTAATTTTTTTTTTTGTAAATTTGCATTTTAAAAATTTCGTCTATTATGAATGAATCAACTTATTCTATAGCTTGCGGCTTGTTAGAGATGCAGGCTATAAAATTCAATTTCAAGGAGCCATATATCTGGACTTCAGGCATAAAGTCACCAGTGTACTGCGACAACCGTCTGACGTTGTCAAACCACAGTTTGCGAAGCATAATAAAAGAAGCTTACGCCCAAGCAATAAAGGAAAAATATCCGGAAGCGCAGTTAATTGCGGGCGTTGCAACAGGAGCCATAGCTCAGGGCGCATTAGTTGCCGATAAACTAAAACTGCCATTCGTATACGTTCGCGAAAAGCCTAAGGGACACGGTATGAAAAAAACCGTTGAAGGATTAATTGAATACGGTCAAAAAACAGTTATCATTGAAGACCTTGTGTCTACCGGTGGCAGCAGTTTGAAAGCGTTGGAGGAGCTAAAAAATGAAAACGCAAATGTTTTAGGAATGATAGCAGTTTTTTCCTACGGATTTCCCGAAGCAGCCGAGAGATTTTTGGTAAACAACTGCGCGTTACACATTATATTAACCTTCCAAACGCTAATAAAAATCGCGCTTGAGAAAGGATACATAGACCAACAGCAATCAGTTCTACTCCAAGAGTGGCACAATTCGCCAAATAGTTTCATTTGGAAATAAAATTTGAATAAATAAAAACAAATTTTTACCTTTGCTGCGTTTTTTTTGTGATTATTTTTAAAAGTTGCGCCCGACACGTATCAGGGATATTTAATGATGAATAAAATGTATTTGTTTTTCGGAAAGCTTTTAGCCGCCACGCTTTGTAGCGTTTTGTTTGTTACTTCATGCGGCGATGACGACTTGCCGACGAGTTCTTTCGATGGCGCTATTGTTGCATCGGTCGAAAATCAGACTGATTATGCAGCAGCAGGAGTTACAAAAGCGGTAGCTCTTATTGAAGGTATGTTGAACGATGTAGAAGTTAACGGCACGGCATCAAACACCGGATTTACCATGAATCTACCTTCTACTTTAGAAAGAGGTTTGTTGCAACCAATTAACATACTCGGAGCTAAAGTCAGTAGAAACAACGTCAGATGGGCTGAAATATGGGAAATTGACGCGCTAAAAGATACAGACCTGATTGGCGCCTTCGTATACGAGAACGAAGACGGCGATACCAGTTTTAGATGTTTTTTTGCATACGCAGAAAGAAAAGTAACAATTACGGGTGTTGATGATGATGACTGCACTTGGAACGTTTCGCTAAAGCAAGGATGGAATAGGGTTTTTTTGATAACAACAGGTAGCTCGCAAGAGATGACAACAAAAGACCCGGGCAATCTGAAGTGGTACTTTTTAGACTGAAAACATATTTTTAAATTTTTTCTAAATATTTTCGATAGTTTTCACGCTAAAAAGTAAGGCAAATTGATATTTAGCCCAAAAATCGTGCGAATGATAGTAAGTTGCTCGTTTTATTGGAGTTTGATATGCCCGCCGCTATGTTTTTGACTGTTTTTATAATGCTGTATATCTGCTATATACCATGTTGTAAATCTGCTAATGTCCCTATTGCTAAAGCAATTAAGTGTTTGCCTTCCTAAAATAAAGCGGAGTTAGGGTTGGAATTGTCGAAAAAGGGACAAACCATCGAAAAGTTCGAAGCAAGGAGGAACTGAAAAAACTTTTGGAAAGTAAATAAATGCCCAAACGCTTACCGGCAGTAACGCAGTATTGATAGGATTAATAAGGCTGAATATTAGTTTGTTAGATATTTGATTATAAAATATTATCTGCTAAAACTATCCTAACCTGCATTATTCATAAGACTCTTAATAGAGCACGTCATTGCGGGCTTGACCCGCAATCTCTTTATTAATAGGGGATTGCGGGTCAAGCCCGCAATGACGCAGAGAAGCAATTTTTTGTGAATAATGCATCCTAAAAAACTGCGTCATCAGTGTGCAAAAAAATACGAAATGCTTGCACAAATTTTTTTTCCGGTTTTTATTTTTTTGTTGATTTTGAAAAAAATCGCTATCTTTGCGGCATGGAAGTAGGGCGAAATATTAGGCTTGATTTCAGGCAAATGCGGCGGGTTTCAGCGATATCAGGCTCGACGAGGTTGCGGCGTGGGCTTTGCCGAAGTGAAACGGAAATGTCTAAATGTCTAATACATAAATGAATAGGAAGCATGAAAAAACCGATTTTAAAGGGAGCAGAAGCGTTTGACAAGATTATAAGTGGCGACTACTTTTACGTGGACAAAACGCTGTTTATCAAAGAATTGCTTGAAAACAAGGGCGAAGTGACGCTGATTACTCGACCTCGACGTTTCGGAAAAACGCTCAATATGAGCATGTTGAAGCATTTTTTTGATGTTAGCAAGGATAGCCGTTCGCTGTTTGACGGGCTTAAAATAATGGAACACAGCAACATCATGGAAAAGCATTTGAACAAGTACCCGGTTGTTTCGCTGACGTTGAAAAATGTAGAGTTGCCTACATACGAAAAATCAATAGAGAGGATAAAATCTATTGTTTCGACAATTTATCAGGAAAATCTCTATTTGTACGATGGCAATAGTCTTAACGAATTTAAAAAGAAGGACTTTTTTCGATATTGTTCAAAAGAGGCAACCGAAGTAGAACTCCAAGGCGCATTATTGTTTTTAACCGAGTGCCTGTACACCTACCATAAAAAACGTGTAATAGTCCTGATAGACGAATACGATAGACCTATTGACAGCGCCTATATTAAAGGCTATTATAGCGATATGATAGAATTTATGCGCGGATTTTTGGGCGGCGTTTTCAAAACCAACGACTACCTCGAATTTGGCGTTTTGACCGGCGTACAGAGAATATCAAAAGAGAGTTTGATAAGTGAATTTAACAATTTGGTTGTATGCGGTATTATGGATGATTTATTTGCCACTTGCTTTGGTTTTACCGAAGATGAAGTTAAAGATGTCTGTCAAATGTATGGCGTGGGCGACATGTTCGAGAAAGTTGAAAAATCGTATAACGGCTATAGATTTGGATGACAT